>ERZ1738542.105-NODE-206-length-9565-cov-12.493691_pt1 | contig 9565 bp, 1 predicted proteins | sample MGYA00581731_ERZ1738542 | MGnify/ENA primary metagenome ERZ1738542 (study PRJEB40740, sample SAMEA7388103) | Antillogorgia bipinnata | biome: Marine coral reef biome; feature: Environment associated with an aquatic invertebrate; material: Seawater | host... | reverse complement strand
TCGATGGGAACCGCTACCAACCGCTGCCAATGCTTCCGGTGGTGCCACTCAAAAAAACCGAAAGCATGGAAGTGGCACCATCCAGAAACCAATCTGGGGAAAAAAAACAACCGATCTGGACCGCACTATTCTGGGTCCAGGAGTGGTTAGCCGAGACTATCTTTACAACGCAACCAGTGCCCTACAAGTCCCAAGGGGAGATGCACAAGAGAGGCAGTGGTGCCTTTCGGCGAACAAAAGAGCAGCTCATCAGCTCGTCAATCAAAACCTTTTCCTTTATCAACGTCCTACAATCGTTTGGAACATGAGCGTTCATCTACAATATCTCTCAACCTCCTCCTTGTTGGCGACTCCACTGGCACAGCGTGATCGGAATAGGACTCAACCTCCAGTTTGGAAGATTGCGCTTTTCCCCCGCCGCGCTTCTCCTCTTCCTGCAACGAGGGCAGTGGGTCCGTGATGCCTGTCATCTCTGACTGCCCAAAAGTGGCAAAATCCAACTCAGAGGTAAATTCCATGGAAGGGTTCACTTCCGGTGCCTTCGGTGGCTCGAACTTTGGTGAACTCGGGTTGCGCAAGGACGGCTTGTTGGTGAAAACGCGAAAAATGCTGTTGACGTTCAACACGTCAAAACTTTCGTTGTTCATCAGCTTAGCGCGGCGACGTTTCCTGTTCATCTCTTTCACGGAAATGCGTTTGGTCATCACATCGGAGCCAAAGTATTGCCCTTCCGCCGTCCAGGCACCATGCCCTTTGTAGCTGAGAGTGTCTGAGTTGAAGTAGCGCAGGGCCAGCAGCTGGAAAATGTAGGCTGCAGCCGAAAGCGGCATGACAGACCATGCGATGGCCTGCCCCATGGATCCTCCAGACGTCGAAATCTGCAACGTGTCGAAGGAGTCTAGCAAAGACACACCAGTGAAAAGATACGCCAAGCGGTCTGTCACCAAAGGAGACAATGCAGAACTCAAGGTGATGACCATCATGCAAAGATAGCCACCTTTCAGTGCATACCATTTGTTTCCCAGAATGCCCAGGATGGAACACCACACTGTAGCATTACGTGCCACGTCCACCACCACAGAGACAATGATGGCCACCACAAAGCTGCGACTTCGATAATTCAAGAAGCCCAAATCGCAAAGTGCAAGTGCACGCAACAAAGCCCCAGGTGGTAAAAGGCACGTAAAGTCTCTTGTGACCCATGGACCCCAAATGGCTCTCCTTTGAAGGGCGTAAAATGCAGCAGACACCACCAAAGGACTGCAAAGTGCTATGATCAAGGCAAAACCAGCAATCTCATGGGCACTCCATCCATTTAAAGTCCACCAGTGTTCGAAATTCATCGAGGGATAAATGGCCAGGAAATTCATCATCTCTGCAAGCATCAAAAGGATGAAGGTCTTTTGGGATGGTAATGCCTCCCAGAAGTTGGAGCTGGGCAACACGTAGGCAGAATAACAATGTGGTGCCTTAAAGAGAAGCAACAAGGTCACCAAGGAGATGAAGAGCACCGCCTGCTTGTTGATCATGTCCCATCCCTGGTAGCTGCAGGTGACAGATAGCCATGCAGTGCCTGCTCTCAAACTTTCCAACATTCCAATCCGCTTGGCGGCAATTTGAAATCCTCCTTGAAAGTCCTCGTTAAAGTTCCAAACGATGAAGAGCAAACGCGATGCGCTTTGAATGCCACAAATGAAGAGGTAGGCCATGATTGGTCCATCTGATGTGAATAGTGTCTCCTGCATGGTGGGAAGAAATCCCAAAAACAGCATCGACATCACCTGAGACATGGCCATCAATAAGTTGGGAGGCATCCCTCGACTCAATAAGACCCAAATCACACATCCCACGCAACTGCCAGAATAGAAAAGACTCCACTGAGCACTTTCCTGGACGCCAAGTCCTTTAGACTTCACCTGCAAATTCTTCAGCACCGTCTCTCCAACAGGAGAGAAAATGTAGCAAAGCGCAATCACTGCATGGATGCGGAGACAAATTCCACGGCAGAAAGGCTTCATCAGCCACTGCGTCACTGCGGCGCGTTCGGTCAGCCGTTGTTCCGCTTGGCAAATGCAGCTCTGCAAAGTCTCGGCATCTTTAGGATTGCCTTTGGTTTTGGACATCGATGCCTTCATGATATCATGAATTCGTTCCTCACTCACTTGTTGTTCCAAAAACTCCGTGTCATCATCCACGTCCAGGACACGCATGTGTTGAGCCACGATGGACGTGGAGCTCATACGCCGGAAGCGGTTGTTCTCACGATGCGCCAATTCACGTTGCACGCCTTCGCGACCTGCCACTTGCGCCCACAAATGATTCTTCACACCGGTATCCTTCGCCTTAAAGTGCGTCAACGCCAAGTGATACGCCTCCAGCAAATTTTCACGCCAAATGATGAAGGGAAAGGTGGCTTTGGTAGCAGCCTTTGCCATCTGCCAATATTGAGGCTCTGGAAGTTCCAAAGCATGGTCGACGGCCGAATAAAAGGCTTCCAACAACATCTGTGGTGAGTCCGCATTTTGCTGCCGAAAGTAGACCCCCGGCATCTTGCCCAAACCTCCAATGGCACAACCCACTGATGGAACTGCCAATAAGCCGAACTCCACATCAACATAACCAAAGGGTTCTGAACATGAAGGTGTCAGGCATAGATGGGCTCCACGTCGTAACTCGTTGGGCAAACGAAAGAATTCGGTGCACACGAACAAACGACCTCTAAAGAGTGGCATCAGAGGCGCCAGCAACTCTTGAGCATACAAACCAAATGCATCATCCGGTGGACCTGCGAGAACCATCTGTACCTCACGACGACTTCTCAAGATGTCCTGTGTCAACATGGCAATGTGATCCACACCTTTTTGCTTCACCCAGCGACCAATAAAGATCAAGATCTTAGCACCTGGATCCTGATCCAGTTCGCAGTAGTTCTGTAAAGCCGCTTTGGCTTCAAAACGCATCTTGCGTAGCTTTTCGATGCCTGAAGCTCCTTGATCTTCTGCAGGGTCAGTGGCATTGTCCAAAGCCAAGATTTCAGGTAGCCCACGGAAGAGCATTCGTTCTCGTTTCAGATCCGCCGCATAGTTGGCTGACACGGCGCATACACCATGACCCCCCTGGAGCTCTTTGATATAGGCAATGCCGGCCTTCAACATGTTGAAACGTCCCTCGAACATCACGTACTTCCGAATGGCGCGAATCTTTAAGTTAAAGACCAAACTCAAACGTCGCATGGGAGGTGTCGTTTTCCAGAAGCGGTCATTGATAAAGTCCGTTTCAATAACGCCCATGTAGTCTGCATTGTGCAACACCAGAATCATTGGGATTGGCTTCTCCTGCAAATAGAGTGGTGCCAGTGCTGCGTGATAATCCATGCAGTGATACAAATCAGGCTCCAACATCCTCATCAAGGCTGCGACTGATTGGTTCCACAAGGAGAAGTAACGAAGAACACGGATCTTGGTCATTGGACACGGATAGGGAGACGTCTTCACCCGCTCCGTAAAGAGCTCGTGTTCCAGCAAGTACCAAACCCGTTGGATGCCATTCAGTTCATCTTGAAGTTTGTAAACCACAACCGGAAGCTCCTTTCCATCAACAATGATCTTCAACGTGGTAAACTCATCCATCGGACCGTAGTCCACATCTCCAAACTTTGGATGTACTAAACTCAGCAAACACTTGGGATGTTCTCGTAACATCTGATCCAAGACCTTTCCAAGGCCACCAGCCGAGACTTTCACATTGCGCATGGGAATGGTGTGTTCAATGGCTGCGCATAAGACATGCTGAGCTTCTTTCCGTGCTTCTTCACTCAAGGGCGCACTCGGCCTCGTGGGTTTCTTCACAACGCTGAGAAAGACGCTGCTGTTGGAATTCACCAAGAGAACCAGGAAAGGTACTGCCAACCAAACCAAAGAAGCACCTCTGGTCAACCACAAGGAGAAGATTGATTTTTGACAGGCATCCTGTGCGGGAGGAGTCAGATCAGCACCTTTGCAAATTAACCACTCTGATGCGACATCGTGTTCCACAAGTTCCTTCGGGGCAAAGATAGACACGTGAACGGCATCGAGCCCACCAGGAACGAGCAGCAAACTTTGGTTGCCCCAAGCATCAACTACAGCCATCCTCTCTGGGTGCAACAAGTCCACATAGGCCTGACCATCCTTGTAGGCAAAGTCTGGCATGGAATAGCGACTGGGTACGGAGGAGGGCGTGTTTGCCAGAGACAGAATCACCAATATAGCTGTCGGGCTGGATGCATTGGATCGGTTCGATGTTGCAGCGTCCTCCAAGATCTTCCAATAACTCACTTGTTGTGCCGCAGCATCTCCATAGACCTGAACACCCAGGTCTATCACGCTGCGTAGCGCTGGGCAACTGCGACGGATACGGATCAGCGCTTTCGTCATTCGAAACACCTCTGTTTGACGATCCATGATGGGTTCTTCACACCAATGAGGTGATGAAGCAACCAACAACCCTGCACGAAAATGGATATGGGTGGCGTCCACTTCAGCACGGCCCAACTCCATAGGACCACCACTGAACATATCCTGACGCCAAAATCCTTGATTCACTGCGTTTGCACCAAGGGTTGTGTAGTCACAGGAGTCCAGCAGTTCCTTGGCAGCACCCGAGTTGATACCAAGCTTCAGCATCCTGTCGAGCAAGGCCAACTTCTCGGTGGATGTCTTGTAGCAAAGCCCTGTGAAGCCAAACTCTGTACCATACCAAATTTCTGGAATGCCATATTGCGAGAAGCTCCAGGCCAAAGATACCAACAAACGCCAGGCATCAGGATCGGCATCCACTGAAAGCAAGCGTGGCTCTTGCAATGAATCCACTGCACTCCAAGTGGACTTTACATCTGCCCGCATAGCCAGGTTTTGCCGAACCTCTTGCAGCTGCTTCCATGTGTTGCTGAAGAAATCCTTGGGAGCTTCCACCCCTTCAGCTACCACTGCTCGTAAATAGGCGACCTCATGCATAGGATAGCTGGCCAAAAGTCCTGGAACTTGTGGACTCAGTGCAGAGTAGTAAGGGCAAAGCTCCTCGATCGTGCGCTCTGTTCGATATGGCAATCGCGTCTCCCCAGTGCTGCCAAAATGTTGAAGACCAAAGGACTCGGACGGATCCATCTCGCCAATGATGAAGAAACGCTCCTTCCCCAATTTGGAAGCATAAAACCTGGTGTGGGTGGAGAAGTAGGCAATGAAGTCTGAGGAAATATACTCAGCTGATGACACCCGGAAACCATCAATGTCGGCATAGGCAATCCAATACTTCAAGAGGTTGGTGTAAACCTCCTGAAAGGCTTCGTTCATGGTATCAAGCTCAAAGCTTTCATCTCCCTGGAATTCCGTCCAAAGGAATGCAGCCTCATACTCTTCACTGTCATGAGGCTCATTAAAGTAGGAATTCTGATGGGGACGGTACATGTCCCGTGGTCCACAACGGACGAAGAACTCCTGATGCTGCAAAAAAGTTGGCATCTGCTCCAACGCCAAGGTGCGCTGATGCGATCGTTCAGCACGTGAGCGTCCACTGGTGTTTCTATAAACCTCCTCGAAGGACTTCACGCAGCTGCTGACTTGATCAACGCCATTGTCATGGTGTTGCCTGTAGTGCAAGTCACCAGACACGTGGCTTATCTGGAGATCCAACACAATGCGAATGCCCAGCTCATGCGCCTGATGAACCAAAGCTCTCAGCAAACGAGCATCGCCAAAGCTGGGATCAATCTGGGAGATGTCGGTGGTTGCAAAACCATGATACTCGCCCCTGGCGTTCAGGAAAATCGGAGACAATGCCACCACTGTCACACCCAAATGATGAAAATATGACAACCTCGACATAACGCCCAAAAGATCGCCGCCATGACGCCATTTGTGAACAGACCATGGCTCGCCCACATTCAACTCCTGATGCTGGAAAGAAGGGATGTTGTTTTGATCATTGGAAAGATCACCATTTGCAAAGCGATCCACCATGAGGCTGTAAGCCACCTCATTATGCCAACTGCTGGGGGAAGCCATGCGAGTCCACGACTTTTGCTCGTTGAACTCTTTCTCTGCGCTCGCAAGACGCGCACGGCTCCAACGGACGGTCTCTTCGATGCTGGAACCAGCCTTCAGCTCTTCAGAACCATCTACCATATCTACCTCTGGCTGTGGCTCTGGCAGGTCATTGCATTTCAATGGCTGACTGACGACACTTTCGCCCTCCGCCTGAATTCGCTGATCTTCTGGAACCTCTTCAACAACTACAGGCGCACAGCGACTCAGATCTGATGTCACAGTGTAATTCAAGGTCAAGTCGTTGAAGAGGACGCAGCAAGTATTTTGATGCCCTTCCAATGCAGGAGCTGCTGCACGTCGACAACAGGAACATCCTGCACAGTCTGTCATGCTACTGGACCAATCATTCTCGGCATACTCCCAACAATCATCAGTACCAATGTTGCGACACCAATTGATGTCCTGTGAGCTGGAAAAGCTATAACACCTCCACTTGTTGGCGTCTTGTGTCGGAACAGGACACCTGGGTTCTTGGGCCGTGCACTCATAGCCAATCCAAAACTCGCTGGCAAATTCAGCACCACTGGCCAGAGATTCCTCATTGGACCAGAATTCTCGCTCAACCATCCACTTTCTGGTGGCATCGGTTCCTGAAATCAAAGGCTCATACTCAAAGGTGGTGTACCTTGGATCAAAGGTCGGCATGGCATAAAGCAAAGGACGCCGCGGATGAACTCCATAGGATTTCTTCCATCCCTGTTGCGGGGCAAACTTCGCGCGGGAGAAGCGCGAGAGTGTGACATTGCCAGCCCAGGTGAAATGATTCACTCGTGCCATACTGCCATCTTGGATCAAACCCCACCCGTTGAAGTCAGCTCGCAAAAACATCTCAGGGTGCCAACTCACGTAACATCGAGTTCCATCTTCTCGGACACAGTCACCCACAATGTAACTGGAGCTCGTACCAGCATGATATTGCACCAGAACTGGAATGCCAGGAAAAACTCGCCAATCACTCTCATTCACATAAGGCATCCACTCAGACCATGACCCTCGGATCTGCACATTTTGAATCCTCATGTGGTCAGCACCAAGAGCCTGGTGACACAAGCGATTGAAATCGCAAATGAGTCCTGGTTGTTGATGCCTGCGACTTCCAATGATGGACTCACCTCGTTGGACCATGAAACTGGAGCTGAAGCTGGAAAAAAGCTCAAAGCCCTTCGCACTCCGGGCACCAGTGACTGTCACCTTATGAAATCCATCCTCCAAGGTGTCCGGGGTGGCTCTCACTTCCTGGCAGGTCTCATCGGTGCAACTGAAAATGGCTTTATCATCCAAGAAGACGTGACGAACGACATCCGCCATCATGGGCTGATCGAAGCGTAATCTCAGCTGCCTGTCAATTATATCGTTTCCCTTCAAGACCTCTGCATGCTGTGGCTGTATCTCTTGGACCATGGGCGGAATGTCTTTCACAGGTCCCGGTATTAAGATTGCAGCTTCCAATGGCTGAAGGAGAAAGGAAACATAGCCATCTTTTTCGACCATCACCTCTCGACCTTCTACATGCTTTGCATCGACCAGTCGCGTGCCCTCACTCCAAGGGGAGTAGAATGCAGCTGTCTTCGACTCCTTTGTGTGGAAGTTGCTGGCAACCAACACCACACCTTCTGCACTGCAACCACGCCAAAAGATTAACAAATCCTGCAATTCTGGCACAGGTGTTTTCACATCATCACACTCCGCTCGCCCAAAGGATCCAAAATAGGCACGTCGTAGGGCATTGAGACGTGAGATGTAACGATAGTTGGAGGAAGCCATATCGAAGTTATCACGCTCAGCGCGGTTGCCATCTGGAGATGTTTTGACGGCACTCCACGCTAAAGAAGGACTAAGTTCTTCTCTGGCCCAGCCATCTAAAGCACTTCCAGGCGTATCAATTTCTTGTTCATCGCCAGCATAGTGCAGTGGCAATCCGGGCCAAAAAGTGATGACCACAAGACACATCTTCAGTTCATCTTGGCCCGTCAAGGATTGAAGTCGCCAGTTGTCATGATTGTTGCAAAAGATCCATTGAGCATACTCCGAACGATTGCTGCTGGGATCAAAGGTGTCGATCATCCGATTCTCCTCCCGATATGCCAAGGCGAAGCCAGTCACAAACTCGGGCCGTTTGTAGACCAAGGCGGTAAAGGTATACCAATAGTAGGGATACACAATGCCACCTTTCAATGTCGCTTCTCCAGGGAGAAATTTCTCTTGGCCATACATGCTATTGTCACGTCCGCGACCTGTCATGGTGGCATAGCGCTCCGTGGTGACATAGAACTCTCCAAAGATTCCAAAGCGCTCCTTTCCCAAAGACTTGGCATATCTTCGGATAGCAGGAGCCCAGTGCTTGTAGAAGGGAAGAGGCACCTGCATAGGAGTGTCCACCCGAAAGCCGTCCACATCCACACTCGCGATCAAAGCCTGCGTCATCGCCAAATATTTTGCCTGAACGCGTTCGTTTTCCAGGCGTAAATCATCCATTGTACCATAGATCTTTGCCACGTTGATTTCCCAAGGATCCGCGTAGTTCTGCAAATCGCCGTTGTGATGAAAGTCCGAGCCTTCATAAGTGCCTTGCCCTTGATCCCAAGCAGCCTCACCATATTGGCCGTAGAAAGGGCTCTCATACCGAGCCTCCGAGATCCACGTATTGTTGTACCAGAAATCCATGTATGGTTGCTTTCCAGCTGGAGTGTCATGAAGTTCACGGCGACTTCTTCGAGGAATCAACCTGTACTCTCGTTGGCCACCGGTCTCGTGAAAACGGAAGGGTGCTGTATCGCTGGAGTGGCCCTCGAAGAAGAACTCGTTGCCCATGTGGTTCATGACCACATCGATGAGGATATACATACCTCGATCGTGAGCAGCCTGTGTTAAGGCCCGAAGCTCTTGTAGCGTCCCCAGTCGACGATCCAACAAGGTGAAGTCATGCTGTGCGTACTGGTGATAAAAGTTGAACCCATTCTGGAAAATCGGTGAGATCCAAATGGCCTGACATCCCAAGCCCTTGATGTAGTCCAGCTTCCCTTGAAGCCCTACGAAATCTCCACCATGCCTGAAGGTCATGTCTCGCACATCAAATCCTCCATGTAACGCTTCATTGTTCCTTGGATCCCCGTCAGCGAAACGGTCCGTAACTAATTGGTAAATGGAGAGCGCTCTCCAATCCGATGGGGATGGAAAATGACTGTGACCTTCCCACTGCCCATAGTATTTTTCTGGTACGTGACTCGTTTCGAAGTTCACGTTCCATCTAGAATTCTCCTCTGTGTAGGGAGAGGCTATTGCAATCCGCACGACCGCCAGAAGAAGAGTTGTCCGGCAAAACCAGAGCATCTGCTTCTTCGCTTCCCCTCCTCGACCCTGAGATTGCACGTGCGCGGGCAAGCGTAGCTAGCGGCAAAACAGTAGGCTTTTTGCGCGTTCGACTGGACTTTCCCGAGCCGTGCGTCAAATGAATTCCATGCTGAGCCGAACTGCACTTGAGC
>ERZ1738542.102-NODE-199-length-9777-cov-18.271343_pt1 | contig 9777 bp, 5 predicted proteins | sample MGYA00581731_ERZ1738542 | MGnify/ENA primary metagenome ERZ1738542 (study PRJEB40740, sample SAMEA7388103) | Antillogorgia bipinnata | biome: Marine coral reef biome; feature: Environment associated with an aquatic invertebrate; material: Seawater | host... | reverse complement strand
AGCTGAATGAGAAATAGATTGTGCTTGAGAGGTAACCGAGTACATGGCAGGAAGGGTCTAACACATCTTGTGTCCTTTAGTGGGTTCTCTGGTAACTCTTCCACACTGAATCAACAGAAAATCATAACAAAATGAATCTAAAGTGAATCGTGTTATCGTTCCTGTCGGGTCATATTAGTAACCGGTTATAAGCATTAATTTTATATTTATATTTATAGTGTTATCCCCCGGTAGGCCCAGGGTTATCCAGTTGTAGGAGACCAAATAATACCATAAAAACTTATATTTTTATTATTATGTAACCCTGGGCCTCCCGTTATCCACAGAAATCTCAACAAATAAATAAAAAAGTTTTAATCTTTTCATGCATTTACAATAATATTTTTTACCCTTTCAATGTAATGTTCAGTCTAACTTCAAGATCTAGAATCCTTTTTGGGCTTATTTGTAGTATCTGACCATCCGTTGCCTCAGAATAAATCTAATCTTGTATCTTCCTGTCCTATCTTTTACCTTTATAATTCTATTATTCTTAATCTTATTCTTTAACCTGTAATAACCTTATAAAATTAATAATTTAGTCAATATAATTCTAGATAAAATCCGCCAGGAGGTGAGAGAGAATGCAACTTATTGTACCCGCTACGCCCACCACTGTACCAGCCTTTGACATTAGGATGAAGCTGAGGATGAGATCCATTAAAAATAAATATTAATTATTACTTCCGGAGGGGTTATCCTTTCCACGGCCATAATATTAGCGAGCTCTTGTAAGGACGGAAAGGTGTAACGGGTATAAGCTCATAAAAGAATTCTATTATAAATCTTTCCGTCCATTCATATCAGCTATTTATTATTCTAGTTTTATTAGTTATCAAAGGTAAACTCTATGTCAAGAAGAATCAATAATTGGCGACACCGGTTACTCTTGTTCCATATCAATCAGCCCTCAACCTTGTCTACTAATTATTACTATAAAATCCTTAAAAGATTATTAATTATACCATCCAAGACAAGGAGCAAGAAGATAGAATTAGAAGATAAAATAAGAAATATAATAGATTTTATAGATTTTATGGCTGGTATACCCTTATCATACCCTCCAAGGGCCCTCCTATAATAATTAATCTTTAAATTCCCTGGAAAGTCCCTAAGATAATCCTCGGGTGATAGTGTTCTGGCTACTCCTCTCGCTCTATAATCACAGGTTCTTGCCTAAGAATCTCGGAATCTTATTGAATTGAAAGGCTCTTGTAAGGCACTCCGGTAGCCTCTTATGATCATAGATTTAGCCAAAAGATTACTTTGGTAACCTGTAATAAGCCCTCGCAAGACGGTGGAAGTACCAAGAATCATTAATAAATATACACACGGCAATCCAAATTTACTATCAATTACAACTTTCATTCTCATATTAATAGTGGATACTGGGAGGTTGGTGCTTACACGTGGGACACAATAGTATTATTTCTGAGTGGTCATTGGCAGTGGAGAGAGGAAGCACCAACCAGGTAAGACAATAAGCATAAAATAAATGGAACTTTTATAGATTTTAAAGGTGTATGACAGGACAGAACAGAGATGAAAGGTAAATAAAATAGATAATTTGTGAAGGTTTTTGTAGATAGGAAAGTTAATACAGACCAGCTAGATAAAACAATAAAGTTATTTGTATTTATATTATTAAGGGTCTTGCAAGGACTGGACTTACCATATCTTCTTCATCTGTTTTAAGGATTTCCTTGGACTTTTATTATAGAATTGAAAGATTAACTGATGATTACCTACAAAAGATTTATATAAATTTAATAGTTTCATCATAAAATTCCATTTATTTAGGTTCTTCACCAGTTATCTCTCTTATAGAAAGGCTTTTGCCACGAGAACATAATGAATGTAGGAAATAGGGAGTGAGAATAGAAAAGCCATACCAGGATTCCTTGATTCTTAGAGTTGATGATGAGGCAAGAATTAACAAATATTATCAAAATTATATTATCTTTTTGCCAGTTATCACAGAAAATAATCAAAGAAATACCATAAAATATTATAAATTCATGATTATATCTCCCCATCCGTTACCAGCTTTACCTCTTACAAGATTCTATAATAAATTGTATAATATTATCTTGTTCTTGGTAGATCTCGCTACGGAATCCCTTCAATCATACATAATCTGTCTTTCTAATATCCCTTACCAGGCCTCGCTATTATCTTTTCCATCGATAGCAGGAAATATTATTGAATTTATAATCTTTATTATGGTTCCTTCGCCTAATCTACCTTCCCGGTACGTCCGTTATTCTCTGATCATAGAATCATAAACACTCAAAGATAAACAGACGATTCCAACGGACGGGCTAGTAAGGGTAAGAGCCTGTATATTATAGGAAAAGTCCAAAGAAATAACAATAATAAACCAATTAATTCCTATAATCCCATCCCAATAATACAAAAATATATTATGTGATTAATTGGTTTATACGTGGCGTCTGTAAGGTCTAGACACAAGATGGGAGCGGTAAGGCTGGTAAGATACGACAGGTTCCTTGGTAATTACGGGAGGAAAGTAATAGTGGAGACGAATGAAATAAGAATAAATTAGAAGATGAAACCCTCCTGTCCTACATTATCCCAAGTTAACCTTTCAATCATACACCCTATAATAACTGGTCAATCCGTCTTTATGATAGGAAATCTAGGAATTAATTAACCGAGGAAGGCAAGAATTCAATAATATGATCCCAGCCAGCCCTTGAAAGGATAAAAAGTTAGTAATTTTAGTGTCTTCTTCTCCCCTATCTGGCTGGGACCATTCCTTTATTATCCTTTCTGGTACCACAAGTTTATATTATTATTATTAATGGACAAAGAGCCCCTAAAATTCTATTATCTTTACCGTAATTCCATTAAAATCTTCACTTTCTTGGGCTCTTTGTGTCCTTCTGTTACTAACTTCTGGTAGAGTTTTATCTTGGATTAATCTCATTTTCTTGTCATAATCAAGGTCTGGTGTATAGGTTTAACAATATAATATTAACTTTCTTGATTGACAGGCAAGGACCAATTAATCTTCCTGTCGCATTCTCTGTTACTAGTGTTCTTCTGGAGAGGTGGTAGCGCCAGCGGAACCGCAAAAGGGTTCCCGAGGTCAATAATAGACGATAAAACTAGAAATTTAGTTGGTTATGGACGCTAGCCTAATGATCTTATGGTAATATTTTCATTATATTGGAAAATGCAAGGAAGAAAGTTAACCATAAAACCAAATATTAATACAAAATTATCATATTTTTACTGACTTTATGGTCCCGTCCCGTGTTTCTCCTGTTAAAACTGTAAAATTCTTTATGATAGTAAGCTCTTCCACTACTGGACGGGACCTACAATAAGCATTAAAAATAAGAATTAATTAATATAGGATGACAAAAGTCTGGCGGAATGGCTAGAAAGATAATAGGATTAACACAAGATGGAACCGCCAGACAATAATAATCCCTTGTAAGAACCATAATATTTTATTGATGTGGCTAGATTCATTAGTGGAGAAGCATTCAAAAAGACCAAGATTAACCATAGAATTTACTATCAAAAATATTATTAATCATTAATTTAGGTAATTTATTGTAGGTGGACCGTTTCTCTCTCATGTTGGTCCAATTCTATGATTCTTGCTTGCCTGTCCGTTGAGGAGCCCATTAAATATACAAATAAATTTCAACTTTTAAGTGATTCTTCTGGGCTCCTCCCTACCGTACCGGCCATACGATTCCAAGATGCCCAATTTGCTTTTTTAGCATGCCCATGGAAGAAGAGTCTCTGGATTCTCTGGAATCGTATATTTATTAACAGAACACCCGGTAGTAAGCCCTAAAGGTAAAACCAGAATTTCATTGTAAACTGACCACCAATGGACCCATCCTGTAGTAAGTGTATTAATCTCCATAAAGTTAGTAATTTTATTGATGAACGCTAGTACCAAACAGATGAAAGAACAATAAAATTCCTAACTTTGGAGACACGGATGGCATGCAAAAACCTTAATTTTTAGAGATTCCAATGACCCGGTCCTAACTTTCCTTCTTGCACCTTACGGGATTGCCGGTAGACTAACTAAGAAACCAACAGAATAAATATAAAATAATTTGTACTTATGGGTTACGTCCAGTGTGTTATCTGCCCCGCAAGGGACCGCTGGAGTGTCTATTAGCCAAGGAATCCAGATATAGAAATAATAATAACTAAAATATCTGAAATATGAGAATAGAATCTAGCCGTAGGTAGCCAAGGTAAAACCATAAATTATTGAAATTTTATAAGTTTTATTGTCTTGGTACACTCCTTGGCTACCCAGAAACCAGTTAATTTTATTATTTTAGTGTTTTTCCATGAGACTTAATGGTTACGGAGGGAATGATGATGGAGAAACAGAGGATGGGTTAGTGGAAGGATACGCTAGTTTACAAGGATTTTATTAAATAATTTCTTATCTTTCTAGGTTTATCTTATAGAGACAAGGGAGAACCAATCAAGAATTCTTATTATCGGTTCTTCCATCCATGCCGTAACCAATTATAAATATATTATTATTATTAATTTTGGGTATTTATTGGGGCTAGAAGGTACAATTAATAAAAATAATTCCATTAAAATCACTTCCAATATCCCAAAATCTCCAACCAATCAGCCATCCGTCAGTTCCTTCCTAATTAATCTGGGTTTTACCTTCATTTCCTACTACCGTCTCTTAGAAAGGGATCCCAAGGCAAGTAAAAAGATAATATTGGCAAGGGCAAGAAACACATTATCCGACCCGTAAATATACTAAAATAACAATAAAATATATGGATTTCCTGGTATTATCTGCATTCAGCCGCCGTGTTTAGGATAGAAAACTGTAGGATGGGAAGATTAATCCAAATAACTTTCTTAATTTCTTTGTTTATCCTACAATCACCTTATAAATACAATCCTATGGTAACCGTCACTCAAAGATAAAGTCAGTCGGGAGTAAGCAAGAACAATAAGATTCTTGTCATAGCTGTAACGAGAGGAACCTTTGTAAATCCATTATTTATTACCTGAAGACTCCTTTCCAGACTTATGAGTGCCTTACGGTCTTGAGCAGAGGATTCCATAGAGGGAAGAAGGAAGCATTCAGTAATCCCAACCGTCCATAACCATCAAAATTCTAATATTTTTGAGTTTTATCCTCTGTTATGGACGGGTGGTTATGGTCATAGAATTCTATTGTCTATTGGTTGAGACTAGTGGAAGAGCTAGCAAAAGATTATTAAAAATAGAATATTTGTCCATCTATAATCCTCTTCCACGGTAAATTCAGTAATTTTATTCTGTCCTTCCATATCCTTGAGTGGCCTGTAAGTCTTCTAATAAAAATAATGAAACGAGGGAGTAAGAAAGAATTGTATTTTTATGAGAGATTTTAACACTAATATTATTCTTAAGTTTATCTACCGGGAATCCCTTCAGCCTTGGTAGAGACGATAGGACCAGACTAAGATAAGGAGAAGATAGAAGGGATTCCCATGTGTTTCCTAGAGGTGAAAGAAGATATTATTACCAGAATTATCAATGAGTGAGCCTATGAGTCTAGTGTTTGGATTCTATGATTGATGGGTGTCGACCTTGTCCTATCGGCTGTATCCACTGTAAAATCTCCTAAAAGATTCACATTTTCATTCTATTTTCCTGTCTCACTGCAAGGTCGACACCATAAGATCTACCAAGGGAGTCCAGGGAAGGTGAGGAAAGGTCCGTCAGCCACCAGATATAGAATATAAATATAATAAAATTTGGATTAATCTCATTGGACCTTTCCTAAGCTTACATTCTGGTCTGTCCTTTCCACCTCCTTGTATTCCCATATAAAACTAGGAATTACATATGGTGGGTGAATGAAGGTTGAGCGGTAACGGATACGAAAGGGAAGGTAATCCAAGGAGGTCTGACATCTCGCTAACGTACAGGATATGATTTTAAGATTCCTTAGTTGGGTTTTCCCTTTCCAGGTAATACTATTGAAGAAGATCATAAATTAAGTAATGACGGTAACCAAGCTATTATCAAAGAAGGTAGAAATAATTTGGTGTTTAGTGGCTTGGCCAAAGTGAGTAAGCATAAGATGGACAAGCCCAATAATAAGGGTTTCTCGGTAGCAATATTCTGTTTACACTAGCCCAAAGACCGGCTTAAATCTCTAAAATAACTTCATAAAACTTTAAATTTGTTATCTTCTTGGTCTGTCTCACTAAGAAATACCTATAAACTCATCTTCCGCTCCACCATAAGAAATCTGATAATTAATCCAATCGGCCGTAACACATGACAATAAATAATTCTGTCTTACTAACCCCACTTCCATTCTCTCCTACGGCCGTAACCTTCACTCGTCTATTAATATTATAATTTCCTGCATTTTTATAATATTTATCTGGTTTTTTACTATGTGATTCTAGGTTTAATGGGTTTAAAAGGGTGACCAGAGTCTGGAGGATTAATATGATTGTAGATAGATGGCCAAGATAAGGATTTAATGATATGATTTCTAAGATAAGCTTCAGTCCAAGCGGTCTAACCTCTACCACTACCATAAACTCTAAAGGTAAAACATGAAGATAGAAATATTATAATTATGGAGTTTTTTAGTAGCTGAGTAAGGAATTACCAATATTAACTGGTGAAGATATAAAATCAGATCAAATATAAGATTTATTGAAGGTCATCCCACTAAGATAATGAAAATAATAAGGATTGTAAGGTAATGGCTACTTCATCATAAAGGAATTTAACTGTTAATTTTGGGAATTTAAGCTCTAGAATGGGCAACCCGGGGTAAGAAGTTTAATGATTCACCTACAACGGCAAGTACATTTATAATTAGTGAAGACTTTTACAGATAAATCCAAATAAAATACTATAAATATAAATAAATTTAGACTAGATTCACATAGAAAACCTAAGAAATAGAATGCTAAGAGAGAAGACCCACTGGAAAGAACTGGCAGTAATCGCTAGTAATAATCAAGAAAACTATAAAATTATGAATTTATTTATCTTCCGTCCAAATAAACCGCTTAACCCTTCCTCCTTTGACTTACAGTTTTATCCCAATCATAAGGGCATTTAAGGGTCAAACTTATAATTTCTTTTGTTAATCTTACCTTTACCTTCCTACACTTACCTAGCTTCCTTTGGTGGACATTATTGGGTCTTTGCCTTAATAAAAGCATAAAAACTATAGAAATAGAGTGAGCAAAGACCCCACAAGATTCCTATCCTAAAGGTCAAGACACAAGAGAGACAGCTTGGCCAGTGGGAAAGACGGAAATAATTCTGTTTCTTTAGCTCCTGACCGGTACATAAAGGTAAATCTGGTAACTTCTAATAAGACCTCACAAGATTGTATGATTATCAGAGACAAAAGGAATTCAATTCTAAGATTTATTACTGTAGGATGGGATTTTATGGTTTTGTTAGGACAGAAAGTTGATTGGCTTCCTTGTATCCACCCCATCCATCATAAAATCCCAATAATTCCGGAGCGTCTAGAAGACAAGATTAGTAACCGGTTAACCTTATGGAACTCACAGCCGGAAGATATGATTGAATGGAGAGTAGGCTGGAGGTACCTCACTAGTAATTACTATAAGATTATATATATTCCTTTGTAAACCTTTCAATAATCTTCAGTGGCCTCTTCTTCATCCATTACAGGGGTTAGACACTTAATCCATCTTGGAAATCTCTTGAAAGTTCCTTGGCATAACCTAATAAAATACAAATAATATAAATTAATGATCATCCAAGGCTGACTAGCACTCACGGTACCGGTCGGTTCATTCTTCCGTCATTCTTAGCCCAAAGGATAGCAAAATAAAGTGTTTTTAGCATAAGAGGAAGAGAAGGTGATTCCAAACCAAAAGGTAACCAAAATATTCTAGCAAATTTAAGCTTCATTCAGGCTTGCGCTACCCATCTTAGTATAAACCCCTTACAATAAAATTAATGATTATAGAGTTTATGAATGCTCACTGGCCTTACAATCTTATCTTTTTATTGATTATTATAGATTTTATGAGCACACCAAGTTCCTATTAATCCCGCCCCTGACTCACCCCTAATAACATCTGGTTCTCGTTCCCTAAGTGGGCTATATTCTATGATCAAAGTCTGGTGTAATCCTATTGGTTTGTTGGAATTAACCTTCTAGAACAGGAAACGTAAATTACAATTATATGATTAAGGTAAGAGAATCCATAAGGATTACACCAAAACACTTTATTATCCGATCCACAATATGCAGCATAATAAGCCACCAAAAGGTAACATTTGTTCATTCATCTCTTCGCCCTTGGAAGCTCTCTTATGCCTTACCCAAGATTGAAGATTTAATTGATTTGGTAAGAGCCAAGCGTAATGGATATGAAAGGAATGGAAATAGAATAAGAAAATAAGATTAATGGAAAGGGCAAACAGATTACGAATGAACTTCCTTGGCATGCGCTAGCCCCGAGAGTGGGTAAGAAAATATATTGTATTCTTCATCCCTAGTCTGGAGGCTTACTAAATGAACAAGTTAAGGATTTTATAGACAAAGAAGATAGAATAATCTTGAAGATAGATGAGAGACCGTAAGGTTAGGACTTTAATGGCCACTCCATCTGTAGGAAGGGTTAGTAAGGTAAGCCCCGGTAGTAAGGTGTAAGTTAGTCAACCTTCAAGAACTCCAGGCGGTGGAACCAGACACTAGAAGGTTCAACTTTCTTAAGGATTTCTATGGCAGGAACGAAGTCACCAACTCTCCTAAATAAACCATAAATATAAATAAATATGAAAACCAAGAAAATATTGTATGAGAAGAGGCCACCAGCAACCATTGAAAGTGTTTTTGATAGACATTAAATCCTGAATAATAAAAGACTAGAAAGATAAATAACCATAAGATTTCAACTAAATGCCAATAAAAAAGTCCACAATTATAAAATAGATGAACTTCCAATATTCTAAAGTTTACACCCATTATTTTTTTTTTTTTTTTTTTTACACAATAGAAACAAATTAGAAGAACAAGACCAATAGATAGATGAAAGAAATGTAATCCTGTAAGAAAAAAGAAAAGAGAACTATAAAGTGAATCATTAATTGATAATGCGAGAACGCGAAATTCTTTAATCTGCAAACTAATAAAAAGAGAAGACAAAAAGAATGACCATAAAGCGAAGAAAATAATATATCCTGATGAAATTTCTAAACTAATAAAAGCACCTCCTAAAGATACAGCAGCATTTGATAAAAGAAGTGTATTAGCAAAAGTTAATTCACAAGGATCCTCCAGATAGAAAGCTTCCCACAGCCACATCCCAGCCGTTGGAGAAGATAATAAATGAAAAGATGCCCAAAAGAAGGATACAAATAATAGAGCTTCAGAAACTAGAAAACCCCCAAAAAGAAGAAAAAGGACCATTAATAAGATTTCATATTTTTTAGTGAATTCTCTTAATAAATCTCTAGACCAAATATGAAAACTATAAATTAATCCAAAATTAAGATGAAATAATATAAGAGAATAACTCCATGAGAAGTAAATTCCAGCCCAACAATAAATATTAAATCCTGTAAAGATAAATAGAATTACAACAAGAGCAAAGATTAATAAATAGTGAGCATTAATAAGAAGACAAAATGAACCTGATGCAACTTCTAAATGTAATGATTTCCAAAATACCAATAGATACAGATAATAAAATAATAATT
>ERZ1738542.93-NODE-182-length-10084-cov-4.749526_pt1 | contig 10084 bp, 5 predicted proteins | sample MGYA00581731_ERZ1738542 | MGnify/ENA primary metagenome ERZ1738542 (study PRJEB40740, sample SAMEA7388103) | Antillogorgia bipinnata | biome: Marine coral reef biome; feature: Environment associated with an aquatic invertebrate; material: Seawater | host... | reverse complement strand
GTACTTTCACCTCTTGGTCTCCCGGCATGATCCGGCAATATAATTCCATTAAAAATTCATAATTTATTGTTATTATTGCCGGGTCTTACACTCATCTTCTTCCTAGCCATTACGGTGGAATGAATTATATGTTGAGTTTATGGGTGTCACAAGCTTACCCGCCATCACCAAGACCCATATCCTTCCCAGATTCACTCGTAATTTATTAGGAGATCTAGGACCTGGTGTGTACCTTCCATAACCTTCTATAACCATAAAATAATTAAGATTTTTGACTTTACATTGTCTTCTTGGTTACTAACACTCTCTTTGGCCCACCTCCAGATAATATATTATTGTTTTAGGGGTATATGATAGGAGCGTGGCCACCGTTAGGAAGCAATCATGAAGGATTAAGTGGTTATTATTGGTAGCCGTCTGTAGGACCATGCGTTTCCAAGGATAAAAATATTATATTTCCTACAGACGGACTCGGTAACCATCATAAACTCCTAAATAAACAAGTTCTCGTCTTCAGTGGTTAATGGTCATGTCCTAACAAAAGTTATATTTTATAAAGATTTTAAGGGTATTCTCAGGTTGGTATGGACTCAAAGAAGATAGAAAATGAATAAGGGATTACCAGAGCTTATATTATTAATTACCTTAAAAACAAAATTATTTCTATCTTTATGTAAGCTCTGGTATCCTGTAAATATTAATAATAAATAATATAAGCTTGGGAGCCCGTAATAAGACTAAAAGATTAATAATTTTAATATCTTCTTCACTAGCGGGCTCCCTTTACAGATAATATTATATGAGAATGACGTGAGTCCCAGTGTGGAGGGTTTTACGGATAACGGAATCTAAATTTAATTCTTTGTTGAGGGTTAGTACACGTAGCGGCTGTAAATATTATAAATAAAAATTAATATTTTCTTGATTATTGATCTTTCTGGAGGTTCCACAGCCGCAAGAGGGTACCGAAGCGGGACCCAATTGCGGTTACACTTCGTTACCGCTAGATACGCTAGAATTAATCTTATTTTTATGGATTCTTCTACAGCTTGGGTCTCTTGGTCAATAACTGCCGCTCCCAATACCATAAATTATAGATTTTTACACTTGTAACCTATCTTATTTATCTTTATGGACCAATCTATTCTCACTTTCTCATTATAAATCTCATTAAAAACATAAAATCTATAATTTATTTCTTCTTTCACCTCTCATGGGCACCTAAGCACCAACATACAATTCATTTTCTTATTATCATTCTATCTTGATTCATTTTTGTATGTTCTTTGCCTTTATGATTCCTATTCTCACGGTCTATTTTATATACAATTTATATTAATTCTTTCATGATTTTGGATAATATTTTGTAATTCTTGTCTCTCTTGTAAGTCCCTTGCCTCATCTCTCTACTCTCTTCATGCGGGACGCCCAGTGGCGGAGCCTTCAGGATGCATACAATATAATTTTATTATTACTTACGGGATTAATACCCTTCCAAAATACTTTACGGTGCCTGGCCTATCTGTCTAGGAAGAATCCTGTGGTCTCTTCTCCCTGTCTGGCTCTTGGTCATCCTTTGTTTCCTTACATAGGATTCCAAGGGTTTTCAGGAGTTCATTCCTCTATGATCAGTGGTCAACCTTCTCTCCGCCGTGTGTACTAATCACAAGATAATTCATTATTAATATTTATTTATATGTTTCCTATTGTCCTAAGCTTGTTTCCTTGAGACGGAGTTACTAACCTTCAGTTTTCTATAATTATTTGCTGTGTTATTATCGTTCTTACTAGAGCTCAAAGGTAAAGGCAAGACAGACAGAATTAATAATAGATGCATGAGATTTTAATAGATTCTTTCGACGGATTGTGTTTGGGTCCTAGGCGAGACCCGTACGTAGCATATTATATTGCCTTTCATCCACTGGGTCTCGCTAATAACCAATCATAAATATAAAATGAAAAGATTCTTAGAAGATAGAAGGTAATAAGGGTATAGAACAGAAAACTTTAATAAAATGATAATATTCCTGAAAGATTCCTAACAAAAGCAATAAAAGATAATAAAAATATACTGGAATTATTAAAGAAAAAAGATTAATAAGTGTTTAATAGGTGGAATGGATAATAAAGTGACTCGGGACCAGTGGTTGAGCCTATTATAAGTCAAAGATTATTGTATTTTCTTAGGTGTATAAGGTATAATCTCGGGTAAGAACCATCCAGAAGAACCTAAAGAAGGAAGTATAATAACTCAAAAATTAAGGAATTATAAGTTAGCAAAGGCCCTAGTAAGACCATAAATTTATAAATATTTTTGAGTTATTACCCAACAAGAACAAGATTAACTGGCGAAGGATCACGAGAGGATACGGGGTGGCTGATAATATGACTTAATCTGTCCCACCAGCAAAAGGCATATTATCATTGAGGAATCCTTGCTAGCTGGTGGGAATTAATATTATATTTATATTATTTTATGCTGAATGGCCAATCATACCCACCACCCGTCTATTAATCCAACCAATATTATCTGGACTCACCTTCTCTGCACCAGCCTTTCATCCCTGAGAAGGCGGTATAAACACTAAAATTACTGGAATTTTGGAGGAGATTTGGGTGTCTTACGGTGGGCCTACCGTCGGTTTCCATGATTTCTGGTCGTAAGAGAGGATTCCAGCATCCATGTACTAGGCATTTAAGGACTTACCGATTAATCCTGGAGCCATACCAATCATCCTAGGTTCATCACTCATCCAAATCTAACATTAAATCTACAAAATCCAAATTAACTGGTAATTACGTAGCGGCCGTAGGTGGGACTAGACTCACCATTCCTTCTTTCTTCACTTTCTATTGCCTACCCTAGGACACTGGGGCACCTTTAAGTCATATAAAAGTCAATAAATCTTTAAAATCTAGGAAAACTATTGAAATTGCCATTGTAAAACCTATAAAGATAGAAAGATTTTTACTTTATTATTAGGAAAATATACTGTAAATATCAATGAATCCAGGAATAATAGGAATAAAAAGTGATGAGATTTCATGGATATGAGGTAGAGATTAGTAGGCAGGAACCCGGCTGGAATGGTTGAGAAGAAATAAATCTGTTATAGTTATTACCTACAAATGCAGGAATCTTTGTCTCTAAAGGTAACATCCAGATATAATTCTGAGATATAGAAGGGAATTTTATTAGAATATTATTGACTCACGGTGGAAACGCTTCTCAGAAACACATGAAAATACATTAAATTTAATATTTTTATAAGCGTTTCTACCGGGGGATACCCAATAATAACTATTAATTTATAATAATTATTTTGTATGATTGAGGGTCTTCTGGAGTGTTAGGATAGGAAATTAGGAGGCTACTCAAGGAAATTACTGATGAAGACCCTCACACAAGATTCTATTAATCTCGGATAAGAGTCCCTTAGGTGGTTAATAATACAAAATCTTATAAAAATCCTGTAAGCCCAACCTCTGCTTCTCCACTAAAAACTTATATTTTTATTCTTTTTATTCTCGTGTTATATGGTCAATCCTTAATAATTACAATTAAATTTCTTATTTTATTACCTTTTCTACCTTCATCTCTTGGCCGTTGGCCCTGCTTTCCTTAAAACTCTTAACTTGCCATTACTAATAATATTATCTTGTATCCTTCCCTCGGTATGGCTGTCGTAAGTTAGTTTGGTTAGTACATTGGCCCAGCTACGGAAAGATGGATAAGAAGATTATAACCGGTTCACATTTTAATATCTGATAACCAGTCCACACTATCCCTCACAAATAATTCAAAAATAATAGTAATGGCTCCAATAAAAATAAACTCACTGGCACCGGATTCTTTACCGAGAGTTAACCTTACCGTCTTCTCACATATTATCCAAAACATCTCGTAAAAACTGTAAAATATTCAGAAAAGATTGTAAGGGCTGGACTCTCTTCTACCGTTCCCTACTATAGTGAGCATAAGGTGGACAATATTAATAAGTGTAAATTTTATGATTGATAATAGGCGTTCCGCCACACAAGACACTTACACTGAATCCTTTTGGAGATGAAATCTTAGAGTTATTTGTAGACTAAAAGCCCAGGAAAATATCAGGTTTTCTTAGGAGGATACAAGCTACGACCGGTTCTCAGAGACTTATTAACTATCAATTTTCTATTTATATTCTCTTTATCTTCTCTGACTTGCTAGATTCATTAATTATTTAAGGATTTCTAAAGCCATTTCTAAGGACTTTTGTCTCTTGGAAACGCTGGTAAGACACTTAAAATCCAAATAAAACAGATATTATTGGGGCGTTTCCAGTGTTCATTTTGGGGATAAAGTCAATAAATTTCTTATTTTAATTGATTTTCTTGGTTATTATAGAAGGATTCGGAAGAGATTTGTATGGAGGAAAGCAGGCATAACCAGTTCATTCCTAGATAAACCCTGCCACTAGTAACCTTAGAATGAATACATTGGTAACAGCTAGGTCACGGATCATAAAGAAAGTTATCTGAATTTACCTGTAATTACCTTTTAATCTTGAATACTGAGAATTCTTTATCTTATGTTCCCTTCCCATAAACTCATTATTTAGCCAAGAAAGCTCTAAAAATACTATAAATATTATGAAATCTATAAAAATAATGAGTTTATGATAAGTGGATTGGGTTTTAGGTCCCTTCCATTGCCAACTAATACAAATATAATAATAAAAATAATATATTAATAGAAAAAGATAATAAAAACCCAATCCATCTATCCTAAAGCCTCACTATAAAATCCTCCAAGACTCACTTCCCACTGCCACCACCACACTCCTACCAAAACCCTAAAATTCATATTGTTATGCTACCTACAAACACCAATTAATTCTCAGTTTATATATGAGGAGTCCAGTGAATGCCCTATTAATCTTCTTGGGGAAAATCTATTAGAAAATGTAAGGGTTGAGTGATCATAGCCAAGGAATCCACCTAATTAATTTATATTATTTTGTAATAATTATTATATTTTATATATAATTCTTAGTATTGGCGGATTACCTTTGATAACTAGTCCATCTATAATATCTTCTGCCTCACGGTCAATGGAGAGTTCATTCACAAGAGTCCCGCATGATGAGGATATACCAATAATAATAATACTAGAAATAACTGGGCTTATAGAATTGGTGATTATAAATCTTGTAAGTGAGTGGACATGAGACCGCCAGGCAGGAGTGAGGAGTAGACACAAAGAAATCAATGAAATCTATGATAACTGGCGGTCAATTCTATCTTGGGAGAACCTGTGCTAGTCAATCAACCGTTAAAACACTAAAATTAATATTGATTCTTTGACTTTATCATAATAATTTTTAGTGTATTCATTGGCTTAGAGAGACGTCCAAGAGCTCGTATTAAATCTCCTAAATAAACAAATTAAATTCATAATTATAAGATTTCCTGGCTTCCATGTCCTCGCTAGCTCCATAATATACACCTACAATAATAAATTCTGGAAAATATAATAGATTGTTTGGAGGAGCTAGCGGTTAGTAACAACAATATTCTATTTATATTAATGGAAGTGTGCTGGCTATATAATCTGTAATAGAAAAGTTCAGTAAAAATTCCTTTAAAATCCTTTTCATCTTTTGTTTTGACGGTTAATCCTGGTAATTTTGCTATAAAATCAATATTAATTCTCATAAATCCATTACAAATACCATCAACAATAATATGATTTTATCTAGAAAAGTGGAATAATCTTGAGCATAAAGTAATCCTGGACGTTACACGGTAGCATGAATGGCTTCCTAATCCTTATCTTATGGGGCTACCACAACAGGGTTCCGCTGCGCTACCAAGATGATCTCAAAGAAAGTGGACTGGTGTAGCCCCATAAGACCCATTAGAAGGTAAAAATTATATTAAAATTCTTATTATATAGGCTCGCCTGTGGCTCGGCCGGGAACGAGATGAAGGAAGGGAAGTTGACACCCGAGTAGTAGTATGGGAAGGTAATATCCCGTAAAAATATAGAAATAATAAGAGCTTATAGATTGGTTATCAGGGTTCTCACCTACTAGATTGCAAGGTTTATGAATAAAAAGTCAATTCTTTCCTCTGGTGGGTCCGTCATCCTAGTTTTCTATGTTCTTGTATGTCAATAGACGCATAAATCCCTAAATAAATTATCTGTTTATCTTCCTGGAGTGAATCATATTGGTATAACGGGTTAATAGCGCTATGACAGGCAGGGAAGAGGCGACACCACCGGAAGGCACTACCAAGATAATTTCTGAGGTTCCCTTCCCTCTTCCTTGCCTTCATGATTGCTTCCAAGGGATCGGTTAACGGTTGAACGAGTGAATGAAAGCCCAAAGAGTTCTCCAGTAAATCTATTATTATTTCCTGTTATTATTGTACTTTATTATTATTATTTTGTATGATTGGTTATAGCGGGAAGCCACAAGGGAATAAGAAAACCTTATATTTTTTAGTTATCTTTTGTCCTGGCTTCCCTTCATTATTCCTTACCTTTCGTGTCGTAACCTTCATTATAAATTAATGATTATAGGATTATCTGGTAACTGCCAAGGCTTAGGAAGAATAAAAGCTGAATCTAGAGTGAAGATAACTAGGAAGAACCCAGCATTCCTTCCGGCATTATGCTTGACTCGATAGCTGGTTCACCCATATCCTACCGCCATATCCAAATAATAAATAAGAAGATTAATAAGTGAGGCTTACTTACGCCCTAGCTTAGGATGATTGGTTACGTCGTTCTCTCTCTCGGGTTTTTACTGGGATGGGTGGATTCAACCGCCTGCTCTGGCCAAAGATTATCAGATTTTTAATAATATTTTTAGTGTCTTAGGGAAGGTTACAGGTATTATTACAGCATATTTTGTTATTATAGAATGATTTTTATTAGTGTATTGGCGAGTCAAGCGAGAGACATCCAAAATAATCTGATTTTCTCTGGTAAGTCCCTTCCTGGCATGTAGGCTCTCGCTTGGAGTGGATACTAAATTGACGGTATTCCTAGTTTTATAAGAGATTTTAAGATTATACCAAAATATATATAAAATACTATATTATTAAGCTTATACCCAGAAGAAACCAATGCAAAAGCCATATTAATCCCTTCGTCTCTTTTCTATCTTCTGTGGCATAATCATAGGGCGTATACAGTAAATAACTAATAATTTCCAGCTTTTCTTCTTCCGGACACTAGGCTTACAGTCTTATCTTCACTCCTAACCTTACCATCTGGTTCAGCTTTCTAGGTTCACTTTCAAGGAATTTAGAAGGGATTCTCAGAGATAAAATCAGTCACAAGTATATGGAATCAAAGGTAAACCCTCTCCATCATCAATCCTAAGCTTTATTTCCTTTCATTATTATTGATTATTTCAAGATATTTTGGCTATAGAAGTAGATGGAAATAAGTGATTTTATGTGTAATGGAGGGTCACATCTTATACTTATCCACTAGGTCTCAAAGGTAAATGCTGGAATCTTGTCGTCCTTCTTGGGTAATAATATGTATAAATTCATTAATAGACATAAAATCTGAGGAAAGGGAATACAAATATAATGGTTCCAAGCCAAGGCAGGTAACCGCAAATGCAATAAGAAAATATAACTTTTTTACTTATAATTGCCTGCCTTGGGTGTAGGGACTAAAAGATAAATAATCTCTTGTAACCTCCAAAGAAAGCTCAGTCTCTTGCTTCATCCTTCCCTCCACTTACCGTTGGCATGCGCTTCCTCCTTGGACTCTAATCTCAGGTTCCTTACGTGGAGTGGCCAGATACATTCCTATTCTATAAAATCTCATCAAAAATCCTATATTCTTAGGCCACTCCATTAATAATCCGTTCAATATTATTTCTATAATCTCATCTTACGGTAACGGGTTTCTGCTTTAATAATAATAAAAGTATAGGATTTCATATATAATCTGGTTTGTACTTTCATCTCTTGGGTGGCCCCAGCCTTATACCTTTGGGAGGGGCCACCATAAAACCAGGAATTATATTATTTTGTATTTATTTACCGTGGAATGACTTTCCATTTCCAATCCATTTATACTTCTCTCATAGGCTCGGGCCATATACCAGGTCCCAACTTTCCAGACTTATGTGTGTCAATCTTCAAGAATAATCTGGTTGTCATTGTGCTGTCCTAAAGAACCTACAGTAAGTTTTCTATGAGTTTAAAGAAGGAAATTTTATTAATATTATCTGGTAATTATTGCTCTCGGATACTGTGTGACAATAGGACCCAGAAGCCAACATATTATTAAGGTTACCAGGCACTTTTACGAGGAAATAAAGCTGAACCTAGAACACGTAAGTACAAATAAATATTAAATCTCTTATAAAAGTAATAAAATAAGTTCATTCGGCGGTAAAGTTAGGCCAAATAATATCCAAAAACTCATAAATAATGAAATTCTATTGTCTTATCTTCTTGGATTGGTCTGTTAGTCTTGTCTTTATAGGAGGAATAATCCGGCTGACGGACCTTAAGATGAGACCAATCCGACATATTATTTTCCCTTTTATACCTTAATTCTACCTACCAGGGGCTCCTTGGGCATTCCTAAACTCATAATTAATGTTATTTTTATTGGATTTCTACGTCTATGAGCCCCTGATAAGTCCTGAGAAGTGTTTGTAGGTAGGGACTAGTACCCAGATAATATGCCGGAAGGAAGTGTCCATGGTGTGTCCCAACGCTAGTAGCAAGGAGTGAGCCAGGGAAAGAAGCTAAGGATATTAGGATTAGGCTGGCACTTATTAACTCACGTTTTTTTGCCATGCCACCCTAAAATTATTGGTTGTTACTAGTGTGCTGGTGTGTTAGGCTCTCGCTAGAGGCAAGGATAACAGGTTACCACTTTCAATAACTTTCAAGTTTTATCTCTGGACATAGACCCTGCCGAAGGAAAGATGGACATTAATAATAGAATTTGTAAGGTGTTTAAGGGTATTTTACAGTAGTCGCAAGCTAGGATGAACATAAGGTTACCATCAATCCCATCTATAATCATAAAAGTTCAAAAATAATTACATTTTATTACAGTTTTTAGGTTCTGTCCTCCCATTTTCTACAATAACAATCTTTTCCACCGTTTGTAGGAATGGATAGGGAGGACAGGGAGCCAAGACACTACAATTAAAAGATTTATTGAAAATGGAGGTAGAAACGCTTGCGCCACCAGACCAGACTTTTAACATAAAAATATGAGGATTTCTTACAGTCTTTAGGACCAATCCTCCCTTCTACCACTACTAAAGTACAAATTATTCCAGTGGATCCAGTGTATATTAGGATGACGGTAGACTGGGCATAGACGGTGGCGCATAAAGAAATATAAAAAGTTATTAATAAATTATAAAAGATTATCTGATTTTATATTGGTTTTTAGTGTCGACCGCCTGCAGTAACCTCCAAAAATATAGATTCTTGTGTATTAGTCTGGGGGCTCGCCTATTGGTCCGACCTACATTAACAAGCTTTTGTCACACTGGCGAGCCCTAATGAATTAATGATTTTGGTAGTTATTTGGCCAGGAGATTACCTAACTTTCAAGGAATTATGGAAGGATATGGAAGCATAAGAATGAAATTATACAATAAATTTTCTATTTTATACCTTCTAGATGCTCCAAAGTCAACCATTAATCATAGAATTTTATCCTCTAATAATCCCGGGGCAGCAAAAAAACAAACTAAAAGGATAAAATTCTAATATTTTAGTCTTCTTGGGTACCGATAGGCGGGTCTTCTGTTCATTCATCCTGGATTTATCTAAGATCAACCCTTACTAACTTCCCTCACTTTCAATTCCTTGAGGCTTGATTCCCTTCTGTTTTCCCTTTATAATCATAAAATTAATAGTAAATTTAGATTGATTATGAGAGAAAGGGTATAGTGGTGGAGGCTTAAGAGACAATAAAAATGAAAGATTCTTGAGTTTCTAAGGGTCACGAGTCCATTCAGCCTCCACCAGATACTAAGATAACGCATGCCAAGAGTCCCTACCGAGTCAACTTTCCTTTTCCAATAAAAAATCAATTAAT
>ERZ1738542.86-NODE-172-length-10308-cov-7.527943_pt1 | contig 10308 bp, 3 predicted proteins | sample MGYA00581731_ERZ1738542 | MGnify/ENA primary metagenome ERZ1738542 (study PRJEB40740, sample SAMEA7388103) | Antillogorgia bipinnata | biome: Marine coral reef biome; feature: Environment associated with an aquatic invertebrate; material: Seawater | host... | reverse complement strand
AGAATCCGTCCAAGATGGCTGCCAAAAATGTACATTCTGAAGACATTGTTCGTTATTTAAAAAGTAAAGACGGTTCGAGTAAAATTGGTCTTGTTTTAAGAAGAGGAGGTATTTCTGATTCTGACGAAAGTTCTCTATCGTCTGAAGATGATGTTAAGGTTAAAAATGGTGAGCTTTTAGTGTGTTGGTATCCCAGTGGTCACCAAGAAGTTGTCAATGAATCAAAGGTAGAATTACTGGATCGAAGTCTTCAGCCTGGTGATGTTGTTCGACATGCAACAAAGCCAAATCAAAGAGGATATGTCAAAGGTATCCAGATTACTGCAGATATCTGTATACTTGGAACAGACAAAATAATTAAAAATGTTGACTGTACAAAATATATTTCACCACTCCAGCCATTGTCTGTATGTACATATGTGTCACTGGGTCCTTGGGTGGGATATATCAATAAAGAATACAGCCGCCTGGTGTTGTGGTTAAAAAATGGTTCAAGATGTTCAGTTGAAGGAGATGTGCTTGAATTGTTTTCGGATGCTATGGACAAGCGTGATGAAGATTGTCCATTTTATAACTCTGCATTTTATCCCAGCCAGTCAGTGGTTGGTCCAGCTCCAGCATTTAATGATGCAAAGTGGTTGACCAAGGTTAAACCAATCCTTGTTGATCAGAGTAAAATTAAAGCTGTTGTTGAAGAGGCAAAAGTAATAAAACTTGAAGTAAATTGGCAAGCGTGTGGTTCACTTCCTCCTGGATGTCAGAAAGAAAATCACGAAAAACCACCTGACAAAATTATTACTGAAGAAAATATTCACAAAGTGAACGTATTTCATCATCATTCACAGCAAGTTCAGATTGGAGATAAATGTTTTTATGTCGTGAAAGAAGAAGATATTCAAGACGAGAATAACGACGTTTTATCTACCCTTGCTAAACATGAGTCGTCCGAATTTTTGATTGAAAACGATGCAGTAGCAAGCAATTGCAATGCTGAAAGTGCAGCCTCAAATGGCGAGGATGTAATTTGTGAAACTGGTATAGAAATGTGTAAACCAGCTTGTGAAGAAACGACAAATGTGTCGAAACAAGACTCCATCACAACGCTTGGTCAAGTGACTGTATCAATAGCATCAGATAACCCAGACTTCCCAGACGATGACAATGGCAAAAGACACCCAACGCATGAGTTTGAAAGTGATGATGGTGATGTAGAGTCGGATGGAACGGATACACCAAAAATTAAAACATCCAAACAAGATGTTTCTAGCAAACCCTCGACAAGACGAAGGCGCAAACGCATCAGGCATAAACGTAAACAACAATTAAATAATTTGAAAGTGAAGCCGGGTGATCGCGTGTGTGTGGAAATCACAAGTACTAAAACTACAGCTGATATTGTGTGGCAAGATGGTAGACTGGAGACTAATATAGACACACTGGATTTGATTGCCATATATCATATTGATGATCATCAGTTTCTTCCTGGGTACATCGTAAATGATAAAAGAGGTAGTTCTGGTCAGGTAGGCGTTGACAAATATGGCGTGGTGCGAAGTTTTTCCGATGTTGACCGAACGTGCTCCGTGAGATGGTTCTCGGGGAACGGAGAGGAGCTTGAGATTGAAGATGACGTCAGCGTCTATGACCTCACAGAAAATGCTGATATGGTGTTCAACCCAGGGGATGTAGTCATTGCTGTGAGCTGTAGGAATGAACGGGATACACAGGAACATGGCGTGGCAGGACAGGTGGTATGTGTGGATCCTGATGGATATGTGGTAGTAAACTGGGAAGGAGGGAGGAGTAATAAACGGGGCATGCATCGCCCACATGAATTGTACAAAGTTGAAAGTGAGGGCGAAGAAAGCCAGTCAGAAGATAGTTCTGATGATGGTGATGATGAAAACACATCTGAAAACGAGGCATGGGAAACAGCGAGTGAAGATGGACTTGATGAGTTCTTGAATGGAAGCACTGAAAACGACAGACTTACTGTTTTTATCACAAATATTTCTCCATCGCCATCTCCAAGTGAGGAACCAACAAGTCCTGTTGTGAATAATGTCGATGTTGAGGCGTTGATTAATGCGAATAACATAGGACAACTGGAAGAGCCAACTGATGGTAGCAATACAGATGAAGCATTCTTGATGTTAAATGAAGTGCACGAAAGTCATCATTATTACGCCGATCATTTCGTGAAGAATTTTACTCCAGACAAACCAAGGAAGTTCACGTCTGTGGTTCGTAAAGAAATATTGTTGCTGAGATCATCTTTACCATCTGGGATCTTCATACGTGGCTTCGAAAATGCCATGGAACTATTCACCGCCCTGATCAATGGACCCAAGGACACTCCGTACGAAGGTGGACTGTTTCTGTTTGATATCAAACTACCATCTGACTACCCTGCCTCGCCTCCGTTAGTATTCTTCATTTCCATGACAACCAGTGTATTGAATCCCAATCTGTATGTAGACGGTACAGTGTGTACCAGTCTCCTTGGTACATGGTCGGGCAAGGACAGTGAAAGTTGGACTGAAAAATCAAATTTACTTCAAGTTCTCTTGTCAATCCAAGCGTTAATCCTGTCCAAAGACCCGTACTACAACGAAGCAGGCTACGACAAGCATAGAGGAACGCAGGAAGGTGTTGAAAATTCTCGTCTTTATAATGAAATGGCGATTCTTAATCTTGTATCATCAATGACTGCTACGGTGAAATGTAAGCATCCGATATTTGACAAAGAAATAAGGAATCATTTTCAAAAACATGGACAGAGAACCATTGAGCGATACAAAAGTTGGTTATCTTATTCAAATAAACTGTGTCAAAGTTCTAAGGATGGTTGTACAACAATGCAACAAAATGACTGTACTGTTTCCACTGTCTCACAACACCCAGAGCTGTTTAAAACACCAGAATTTCCGCTCTTTCCAGTGTCAAAAGGATTTTGTAAATGCTTAGAAAGAAATATTCAGTTATTTAGCGCAGCTTTAACGGAGGAGAAACTAACTATAGATGAGGAAACAAGGTGATATTTGACTTTATTGTACATATTATGAATACATATGAGCTCCATAGCTTATACATTTCATGCAGACTTTTGCGAAGAGCATTGTTTTTCTAATTGTATTATATTCACTGCAGTACAATATTACGATGAAGCATTACTTCCACAAGATTTGTCCACCATTTTTTCAGATTTTGACCACATAAGAAAGCCTTACTTTGATTTGTTTGGCTGAAAATGTCAGTTTATACTGAGACAAAGTATCCATCAAGGTAATAGATAATTGATCTCAAGTATAAATCAGATCTGTTTGAGTTATATATGAAAAACTGATTTGTTTTTGTTCTTACACTGCTACCACCAACGAAAAATTTGTTGGTTTGAGCAGGATTTGAACTCGCACCTTCGGGTTTTTAGACCGCTGCTCTACCCATTGAGCTGTCAAGTCAACGGGGATTGGAGCTATATTCTGACATAGACGATACAGCTATATTCACGGACAAGAACACCACACAAGATTGGTTTAACTATGGTACAATTTAATAGTATAATGTATATGAATGCATATAATTTATTGTCCAATTCAACAGACATTGTCCAAAACCCTATTGCATCCAGCTACTTTTATTCTGCTATGAAAGTGTTGGTCTATTTTGGATCTGGTTGGCTAACCAATCCAAACCTTCGGTTAATCCCTCTGCTTTGGTTGCACAAGCCGCCTGGACAAACCAGGAGCGTTTCTTTAGTTCGTTTAATCCAAGCTCTTCACGAATTTCAGTTGTGCTCATAGCATTCTCCACGTCCTGTTTATTTGCAAAAATTAATAAATGTACATTTTCTAATTCGTCCTCTTCCAACAATCGCTGAAGCTCCTTCTTCACTTCAGGCATACGTTCTCGATCTGAACTATCAATAACAAATATTATCCCTTGAGAACCCTGAAAATACACTCGCCATAAGTTTCGTATCTTATCCTGTCCACCAATATCCCAAACTGTAAACGAGATATTTTTATAAGACACTGTTTCCACGTTGAAGCCAATTGTTGGCACACTTGCAATGACCTTGCCAAATTTTAATTGATATAGGATCGTAGTTTTTCCCGCATTGTCAAGGCCTACCATTAAGATTCGCACGTCACCCCGACCTAAAAGACGTGTCCATACATTCGACAGTAAATTTCCCATCACATATGAACGATTTTTTTACAAGAAAAGCTAATTTTTGTTGATTATTAATTCATGTAAGTGTAAAGTACACAAAAATTAATGGCTGACAACTTGCCGCGCCATTATACGAGGACTGGGACAAAGCGTACTTTGGGAGAATATATTTGTTAATCAGCTTGTTTGACCTCAATATAACACTGGATTAAAAGTCAAACTTTGTACTTTAAAATCCAGTACATCGTTTTAGCGCATGCTGCCAGCTTACGTACAAAATATTTTTAAACACACCGTGGAAATTTAGAAAACCGCATCATTGCTTATTATAGAGCATGTATTTATACTAAAATATGACATTTACCGCATTTTATCCTAACATATAGTGTTTTCTGTACTGGCAATTGTTTGTTGGTAGTCGTTTTTCAACAGTTTTTTCTACTTTATTTGTTATTCAAGTGGCACTTGAGCCAAAATTAGGAAAGGCCATGTCACGCGATGAAGTTTTTCTTGCAACGCATTGGCCTACCCTCTGATAGATGTAAAATTAGTAAATACACGTTTTCATGGCAGTTTACTAATGTATTCTTCATATATTAAATAATATTCACTAATTACCATCTGTTAGGAGAAAAATTGCATTGTGCAACACGCCCCTAATTATTAGTATCATCCAAAACTGAAGCGAAACATCATGGAAGGCAATCTTGGTGGTCATGCCTTCTACATTCCAGGTGAAATACAAGTGATTTGGCTGAGATGATTTGCTTCACTTTTGAGTTAAGTTAGTCTTCAACATGGACAGTTATTTGGCTTACATATTAAAGTTAAATAGTCACCATGTCCTGAATACAACTTCAACACACATCATTGTAGCTACGAATCACTAGCAGTGGACCCAGGGGCAAAGTCAGGGGTATGGATCCATCCCCCTTCCACACGTTTCATGCTATTTGGTCGCACTCTCCCACTGGTTGTAAATGGAAATGCATTGTTCTTGCGCCCGCGTCGTGATACCAGCGGATGATACGTATCTAAAGCAAAGTTGTACGAAAGCACAGCTGGTGAACCGTATGCGTTCTTAATCAGCGAGTCTCTCCGAATACGAGCGGATTGTGGCGTTTGTTTCCGAGGTGGTTTGGATGGATCCGTTTTTCTTGACTGTGACTCCGAGTTTGATGTATTTTTTGGAACTTGCGTATTTTTCCCCTTATTTGTATTTTTTATGTTACTTGAATTTTCACTTACACAGCTGTCAGAAAGCCATCTATTGACCAGCTCATTTTTGCTCAGTACCGGTGCTACGTTGACCCGTCCACTTCCTGGTGACGAATTAGCACGTCTGTTGCCAGGTGAACGATTCGATGACGTTGGAGATAACGGACTTCCAATAAGTTTATTGCTAGGCGACGAATTAGCGCGCCTGTTACCAGACAAAGGATTTGCGTTGTTAGGGGAAAGGTTCGATGAGATTGAACTAGATTTTGGAGAAATCGGTGTCTCAGCACACTTGTTGCTAGGTGACGAACTGGCACGCCTGTCGTTGGTCATTTTGATTGGGTTGCTGGCCGACCTGTTCGATGATGATGGAGCGCTTGATCTTGGAGACAGTAACGGGAAAGTGCTCTTATATTGGCGTTTTTCGCAAGGAGGTTCTTTGTCGGAAGAGTTCGGTTCGGGTGATGTCGCACGCAATCGGTTCCCGACAGTTTTCCGAGCAAGTCTTTTTGGAGATGTAGTTTCGTTGCTGGGAACTGCGGAACTTGTCTCAACATTATTTTGACTTGACCAATCTTTATTTGAATTGAAAAAGTCATTCTCTTTCGGCTGCTCAAAAGTTGACTTCCCATCCGGTGGATTAAATTTCCTCTTGCTAATTTCTGTTGTTGAGGTTATTGATGTTTTGCTTGGCAAACGCATTCCATATTTTTCACGACTATCTGTCCTCAAATTGCGCAAATCTCCGTTGTTTGGCGTTAATAATTTTTCTTGCCCTGTTTTGCGTTCTTTAATAGCGCTTATATCATTAAGTTTGTTTTTTAAATGCTTCCTGAAATATTTCTGTATAACAAGTGCCGCCTGCTTTTTGCGTCGAAGCAATGCAATACGTTCCCAATTACTGCGCAATTGAAATATCCGGTCTTTTCCACCGCTTGCTACGACAACACTATCAGGCGCACGCGAAAGCTTCTCTATATTTGACTGAGCAAATGACAATGTGGTCCCAGAACTTCGTGCGCTGCTTAGTCGTAGTTGGGAACTAGTGATCATAGGTTCTGGAGAATGTTTTAATTGTGTTGCTGGATTTATACTTGACAATTCGTTATCCGTTTCGGAGTTAATCCCCTCGGATGCTGTGTTAATCAGATTACTGTCCGTGGGTCTGGAGTCTTGATCCACTTTTGATTTAGAGTCAAGCTGAAACTTCGTGTGAATAACTGAGGATTTTCCGTTCACAGAGTCGTGCCTTTTGGTCGACTTTTTTTCTGAACAATTGCTGTTCAGTCTTCTTTTTTCTTCACCATTTTCTAAGCAGTTTCCATTTTTCACTACATCATATTCACAGTTAATTTGTTCCTGGTTGTTTTTAAAGCTTTGTTCGTTATCTTTCGGACCGTTCCCTGTATTTTTGAAAAGGTTTTCTTTGGTTTCACTGCTTTTTAAGTTATTCTCAGTATTATTAAAATTTTTTTCTGCAGTTTGGTCAACATTCCCGTGAATTGCTTTCTTTTTTAACCACTTGCGGAAGATTTTCTGGATAACTCGCGCAGCCTGATCCAACAGTCCGCTGAGTTGCAGACCTTGACTGCTCATATATTCAACGACGTCGTGACGATGTCCAAGTATTGCGCAATCTAATGGTGTTAGTCGGGTTGGTTTTGCGCAACTATCCGCGACCTTACTCTCTTCAGATAACAATAATTTTACTGCATGAAGACATCCTGCACTTGCAGCGTAGTGCAAGGCACTTTTATGGTCACAATCTAAATACGATATAAAATCTTTTTTATGGCGCAACAAGAGTGAAATGGCTCTGGTGTTCCCAGCAATTGCTGCATTGTGTAAAGCAGTTTTTCCGTTTGCATCTCGCAAGCATTTCTTTGCACCATTCTCTAACAAGCATCCACAAATTGCATTCTGTCCTTGCGCGGTTGCAATGTGCAAAGCAGTGCAACCATTCTCGTCTTGGTAGTTCACGTCGACCTTTTCCTTGAGCAAGCCTTGTACACGTGATATGTCACCATGATAACAAGCATCTAACAACGAAACATGTTTGCTGTTATCACATATTTCAGTTTTACCAGATGCGCGCGCTAATAGCATTTGATGATTATCATATGTGGTTGACTGAACTTTGTTCGTTTTTTGGTCTGATTCCCTTGCACTTTCATTTTCCTTCACTAACTCAACACTTCCTATGCATTTTTTTCTATCAGTGACGTCATTAGTTATGGCGTCATTAGTTATGACGTCATCGGTAACGGAACACTTCATCACGCCATCACATGCACCGACGTTGATGTCATTATGTATGACGTCATTACATGTGACATCACTAGTCAGTTTATGTGTGACATTTCTGTGTGCTAATTCATCATTTTCACTGAGTTTCACATTCTCTTCCTTTGTTAACTGTTTATGTCTTTCAATCAATGGCATGACAGTTGCCTCATGTTTCCTTACCACCAAACATCTGAGAAACTTCTTGATCTTGTCAGCGGCAACATCCTGAAGCCAAGCTATTGTTAATGCTCCATTATCGATCAGAAATTGTGTGACGTCTTGATGGTCAGCAGCCATTGCAAAGTCCAGCGGTGTCCAGGCTGATGAATAAACGCGATAATTCAAAAATGCCTGAAAGGGTTCTGATACAAGGAGTTTGACAGCCTCTAACTGACCATTGATTGCTGCATGATGTAACACAGAGTAACCATCATAATCGCGGTTATTAACCAACTCTGGATTATGTGTCAACATTAATGCCATGCATTCAGTGTGACCATTGAATGCGGCTCCATGTAGAGCAGTACGCCCCTGCACATCTTTCTTTCCTGGTTTCACCCCTTGAGTTAGTAACCAGTTACACACAAGTGCGTGACCAGCATGTGCAGCAAAATGTAGGGGGGTGCACCCATTGTCATCTACTAACTCATGAATTTCTGGCAATCTTTTTGAGGCTTTTGCCTGTTTTTTTAGTGTTTTGTCTTTCGTTTGAAGTGGATTGCCTTTAGGGTCTGATTCTTTGACTAGATCTTTTGTAGACAACTTTCCAGTATCTGATGTGTAATCCCCTGAAAAAGCACCCAGGTCTACAGTTAGTAAATTCCCCTTCTCGCTCCTTCCATCCATGTCAATCCAAGATTCACTTGGTTCATGTGACCATTCAGAGTTCAATAGGATGTCTTGGGATAATGCTGTCTCTTCTTGGATAGAAAACAAATGAGCCCCCTTTGTAGTGCCATTCTCCTTTAACATCACCCCCAGTTTGGTGATGACTTCATGTCCATCATTCGTAAATGTCACACCATTATTTTCCCTACTCGTTCCTTGAGATCCTTTCTTGTTCATTAAAATATCAATGATTGCACGGTGACCTTGCTGACATGCTTTAAATAATGGTGTTTGACCAAGCTTATCTGGCTGGGTAATATCAGCCGAGTTTGCAATTAATAGCTTAACGCACTCTTCATGGCCAGCAAAACATGCAAAATGCAATGCAGTCAAGCCTTGCTCATCACTTGCATGAATATTAAAATAGCTCAAATTTTTTAACATTAAATTGAGAACTTTTACAGAGCCTTCACTTGCAGCCCACATAAGCGCAGTGCGTCCCTGCTTGTCAGTGGTGTCTTCGAAGTTTTTAAAACACTCCAAAAAACGCTTCACAATTTGTACACTGTTATTTTTAGCAGCATAATGCAAAACACTTGCTCCTGTATTGTCCAAGTGATGAGGCAGTACCCCAGCAGATATCAGGATATTAATAAGTTGCATGTCATTTTTCAGTACGGCATAGTGTAAAACGCTGCGAGACAGATTGTCAAGATCATTTAACGCGGACTCTTCTGCCAGACACAATTCGCGCACCAACTCCAGGTTGCCATTAGCAACAGCCAGGTGAAGAGAGGTATGTTTCTCGCAATCAAATTGACGCGAAAAATGCCGATTATGTTTTAACAAAATACGCACAATTCGCGCAGAATCTGTGTCTGGATTAAGTACAGCCATATGCAACAAACACCGTCCTTTTACATCACGTTTAGTCGTCTCTGCGCCTTCCCGTACGAGAAGTTTAAAGTTCTCTAAACGGTTATAAAATACACTCCAATGAAGCGCCGTCATTTGTTCATTATCTGTCGTATTCAAATTCTTTTTATCCAACATTAAACGTCTCAATAACAAGCGCAAACATTTGGAATTTGGCTGCATAGCTGCGTAATGCAACGCCGTTCTACCATCTTTATCGCCAAAATTACAATCCAAATTTGGAGCAAGATTTTCCAAGAATAATTTGATGAATTTTGGTTTATCTAAATAGGCAGCCCAATGGAATACAGTGCGCTTATCCGAGTCCACTTGTAGCAAACTTGCACCGTAACGCACTAAAATATCCGCGCATTCAAACCAGTCACCAAAAACGGTATACGCCAGCGCAGTGCGACCGTACTTGTCTCCTCTGTTCAGTGTTTGACTGTCACCTTCTTGCTTTAAAATTCTTTCAATAGTTAGTCGATCGCCATTCACTGCGGCCGTGTGTAGATCTGTGCCTGTATGAAATGTGTTAAACTCCATGCCTCCAATGTTTAAAGGAGGCGAATCCATTTTGTGTTGCAACAAAAACAAGCCTAATCGCCTGAAACGCTTGAATATGAACTTAGATAGATTAATCTTGGTGATTTCCGCCATAACATATCAAAACAAGCGACTGATTGGCAACAAATCGCCAAAACGACATATTTTACAATTACAAGATTTCCAATTAATATCATTGCCTTTTCAAATAGGTGAAGAAAACTCGGCCAAAAGCCCTTGACATTCATAGAGTTTCATTCTTCTCACTGTCTTTGTTATAGAGAAGGAACATTCCAGACTGTTTACACTTCATATACCAAGTTTATTCAAACAATACAC
>ERZ1738542.83-NODE-167-length-10460-cov-7.549063_pt1 | contig 10460 bp, 1 predicted proteins | sample MGYA00581731_ERZ1738542 | MGnify/ENA primary metagenome ERZ1738542 (study PRJEB40740, sample SAMEA7388103) | Antillogorgia bipinnata | biome: Marine coral reef biome; feature: Environment associated with an aquatic invertebrate; material: Seawater | host... | reverse complement strand
GGAAGAGACTCCAAATTTCACGTTCTCCGTTGTTGCCGCATCTCACACTTCCCACGCCAGCACCCACATGGCCATCACCACCGCAGCTGTACAGAACGGCCAAGGCCGCCCTTGCGCCCCCCCAGTGACTTTGCGGACCGTTGTCGTCGGCCCTTGCACGACCGGGCCACCTTTACGGTCCGTGAGATTCACCACCTGTCCAGTATCGAGCCCTCGAATGGCCACCAATAACTTCACTGCACCTTCAGGAATCCAAACGTCGGATAGCTGCACCATGTAGTGCATCACCTCGCAACATCCACCCACTGCTGGCAAAAAGAGTCGATCCACCGTGGCGATGAAGGAGCCAAGCACCTGGTTGCAATCATCCGCAAAGAAGATATCATAGCCTTCAACCTGTTCCTCATCAATACGATCTTGCACCATGGCTGGGCCAAAGGAGACCCTGCCAGTGATCATTCCAGGACTATCATTCTCGTCAACAAAGGGCAAAATGTGGCACACGTCTGGATTGACACATCCAGAGAGCTCCGACTCGTTTAGGCACTCGATTTGTGCTGCTTGACACCGCAACGCTGGAGATCCCACGAAGCCCGGGGAGCAACGAAGTCCGCCTTGCCCATCATCTTCATATCCTGCTGGCACCTGTTCAGGATGGGTGCAGAAGCAGTACGGTTCCACCCACTTCATCACGTAGTTGGGATCTGTATTGCCTGCGGGACAAATGAGCTTGGGCGAACCACCAGCATAAGGTGCCTTGCAAAAAAGCCTGCAAAAGCTACCAGGTTGCACGCTGGAACAGCCACTTAAGTCATACATGCAGGGATTGGGTGGTATCGGGGACACACATGGCTGCAATTTCTTGCATCCAGACAAGTGCAATGAGCTGCTGCAATCAGCCTGGTTTAGGACGCAAGTGCCAACAGCTACACCAATAAAGCCATCAAGACATCTCCAGCCTTCAGGCGTTTGTTCATAGCCCTCAGGGATCACAGTAGGTACGTCACACTGCAAGGTGCAGCTGGGCAAACTCACCGTGGCATTGCGTCCAGCGTCCACGTTCTCCGCCGGACAGCTGGCCGTTGTGGCGGTGCCGTTGTAAGGAGCTGCACACTCAACTTCACATGAAGAATTGGACTGGACTGAGTTGTTCGTGCAGGTGCTACGCATCATACAAGAGTCCAGGTGCACTCCTAAGGGACAGCTCACTATTGGCTCGCACCCTGTCAGCTCCATGGGAGGTGCAGCACAGTTGTTGGATGGAAGACCACCACGACAGGTCGCAATAGCACTTCCAGCATACCCTGGAGCACAGACTTCAGCCAGGCCATCATAGATGTAACCCGTGGGAGGTTCCAAAGGTCGATCACAGCGCAAAATCTGGCAGAAGGGCATGGTCCAATCCAGCATTTTCTCTGGATCTGTGTTCTCCGCAACGCAGCTCCCCAAGGTCGCATCACCAAAGAAGGGAGCTCGACATTTCACTTCACAGACCTTCCCAGAGGAGATGTTGACGCAATCCGAGAGGTCAAATCGACATTCATCAATCTCGTTCAACTGTGGCAGCTTGCAGCCGCGAAGAGGTTTGCAGCCCTCCAAACGCAAGCGTAGGGAACAGCACTCCTCATCTGAGGAGCAACTTTGCAAGGCTTCACCAGCATATCCTTTGGCACATCTCCAGCCTTGACTCGTCTTCTGATATCCTACGGGCACCACATCAGGACATTCGCTATGCACACAGCGCGGTGTCATGTAAGATGGCATGAAGCTGGCGTTCGGGTTGTCATAGGGACACACCGCCACTGTGGCTTTGCCAATGAAAGGTGGAGTACAGGTGAGGTTACAGGCCTCAGTAGGAGGCAAGTCATCACACTGCTCAACAACGACGTGTTGGCAACGATCAAAGCTTGGAGCGCTGCAGGATTGAGGCTCATGACATCCGCTGAGCTGTGATGTCAAGGAGCAATCTGCATGAATCGGACAGTCCAATGTCGCTAGGCCATTGTAACCATTGGAACATTGCCAACCATCTTCTGTCCACATAAATCCGGGTGGAACCTCTGGAGCTGGACACACCAGACTACATTCGGGTTCACTGATGTTCATCTCATAATCCATATTGATATTGTCGCTGGGACACTGTCCAAAGGTTGAGATCCCTTGATAGGGAGAACGACATTTGATCTCACAGACTTCGCCCGGCAAGTTGCTGCAGTTGGACAAATCAAACATACACATGTCGGGCACGCTAATCCTCTGGCATGGAACAATTGGAAGACAGCCTGATAGTGTTAGGCTCGCATTGCAAGTGTTGCAATCTTCCACGACGTCACCAACAAATCCTGTTGCACAGCTCCAATTGCCATCGATCTTCACATAACCTTCAGGCGTCTCGCTGGGATCTACACAAGCCTCGAAAATACATCGAGGTGGCTCATAGAAGATCACCTTCGTGGGATCTATGTTGTCCACTGGGCAGGTGAAGATGTCGATGGAGCTGTTTCCTTGTTCCAGTGATGCCGTCAAATTGGATGCCTCAGCACTCTCATTGGAAAATATGAATCCTGGTAGGCAAGGCACCTCGCAGTTCTGGCCACCCATCAAATTGGCACAAACATCATAGTCCAAACCACAGAGCTGGTCCTCTGGTGCAGGGAGAACACAAGGTACCAACTTGTGACAGCCGCTGAGGACCAGTATCGGCGAGCAAAGCTGCCGCAGGTAACAATCCCATGCAGCCTCACCGATGAAACCCTCTTGGCATTCGTAGCTCGTCTCATTGACCTTGACATAGCCTTCAGTCAATGGGAAAGGTTCCTCGCAACCAAAAGGGAAACGACAGGGCGGCAGCTGACCAAGGACCACTTGTTGAGGTACCACGTTCTCTGCAGGACATTCGAAAAGGGCGGGTGTGCCCACCAAGGGTGGTGCACAGGTCACATTACACCTTTGCCCCGGTTCAAGAGATCGGCAGGCCCAAACGTCATGGCGGCAGCTGTCAACATCTGGAGCCCGACAGGATCGCAAGGGTAGACAACCCTCAAACTCTGTGATGGTGTTGCACTCCACCGTCTCCGTGACACTGCTGTAAGCACCTCGCAAATGGCACGAGATGGATGGAGTGCCACCGTAGCCAACGGCACAACGGTACTCAGCGCTGGGATTTGCTATGTCAGTAGTACCCAAATGTTCATAGCCTTCCGGCACCACTGCAGGCTTGGGGCAGTACATACTGCACGTTGGCAACTCATATTCCATCCTCCTGTTGGGATCAATGTTCAAATTCTGACAGGACGCCGTTGTCACATCACCTATCATGGGATCACGACAGGATAGCTCGCAGGTCGTTCCACCCATAGGGCCAGTATAAGGTCCAACAGTGTCCTGACTTCGTTCCATGCACTCAGTAATGTTGTAGGTACAAACATCAAAGGAGCGAGGATCGATAGGTTTGCAAGGCACCAGTTGGAAGCAGCCCTGGAAGGTCACAGGCACTGCACACTTGCCGTCACTACGGTCGATCATGCAGCTGTGATTGGCTTGTCCGGTCCAGCCCGCTGCACAGGTATATGCAGGGGCCCTGTTGATCTCAACTCCAGTCTCATTTTCACCAAAGGTCAAGTGGTCATGGAGCTTCACGTAACCTGGAGGTGGTGGTGGACTTGGACAAAACATCTCGCAGCTTGGAAGTTGCACAATGTCTGCTTCACGGCCCACTTGGATATTGTCCGCGGGGCAACGAAGGCCAGCTTCAACCATATCCTCCGGATTGAAGGGTGGATAACGACACCGCACCGGGCTTGTGACACCCGCAGCCAAAGCATAATCCACCTGATATGTACAGGAGTCCAGGGAGCGTGGTATAACACAAGGTTGTTGCGGGAAGCAGCCACTGAGATTCAGGAAAGATCCACAAGTTCCATTGAAGATATCTGTCTCGTTCAAAATACAAGTGAGTATAGGTTGCCCACCCCAGCCGCTAGCGCAAGCCCAGCTTCCATTCACTTTGTAGTAGCCTGGAGGTTCTATGTCCGGATCTTCACAGCCCAGCTGACAATGGTCCTCCCCTACCATTGGCACTGCCAAGGGGTCCGTGTTGTTGTCCGAGCAAGTGCTGTTGATCGCAGGACCAAAGAATGGAGACTTGCATGGGATTTTGCAAGCACCACCTGCTGGGACGGACTGGCAAAAGTCTTCGTGACGGCAGAAATCCAGGATGGGAGGGCCGCAAGGAACAATTCGCTCACAGCCCAAATAGAGTGCCTCTGCTCGGCATTCGCTGCCCACACCAGCACAGACTCGCCGCGGTACGCCAGCATAACCCGTACGACATTGGATCACAAGGCCAGATTCAACACCATCATCATCAACGTACTCCCAGGGATAGAAGGTCTCATTGGTGATGTTCGGTTCAGGACATTCGCGAATCAAGCAATTCCCATCTTCAAATTCCAGTCCATCATTGACCTGCGTATTTTCACTTGGGCAAGTCGCATTGAAGGCATCTCCAGTGTAAGGAAAGTTACAGCGGATGGTGCAGCTTTCACCCCTGGCAACAGACGTGCAGTCGCTCATGTCGTACTGGCACGGGTTGAAGTTTCCAGGACCACAGGGTACCATTTCAATACAACCTTGTAGGAGGATTTCGGTGGCGCAAACACGGCCAGGCCCTGAAGGCAAACAAAAGACCTCTGCTTTTCCAATGTAGCCATTGGCACATTCCCAGCCATTCTCTGCTTGGATGCTCGGGCGATAACCTGGTGGAACAAAGTCACATTCTGTCAGACAGTTTGGCATCTGACCAAGCAATTGCTGGTTGGGATCCGTGTTCCCTAGGGGACAAAAGAGCTCCGCAGATTTTCCAGTGCAAGGTGCTTGACATGTCACCGAACAGCTCTGTCCAGAAACAACTGAACCACAGTCTGGACCAATCAATCCACATGGAGGTACATTCAGCTCCAGCGGCGCACACGGCACTGTAGGCAGACAGTTCGCAAACTCAATGCGCCAATCGCAGTTTCGATCCACTGTGCACGTCACCGTGATATCTCCGGCAAAGGATTCGTCGCATTCGAAGTAGCCCTGTCGCTCCACACGAGCTCGGCGACCACTGATTGGATCAGTTGCAAAGATTGAAGCCACTACACCATCGCTGCGTTGAGCAGTGAAGCTGATGTTGTAGCCCTCTGGGAGCTGCTGTGGAATGGGACAATCCAACATGCACGTCGGCATCTCCACAGAAACCAGAGTTTGAGGATTGGTGTTGTCGCTGGGACAATGGCCAATGGATGGAGTACCCGAAAAAGGTACCTGGCAAAAGACCTGACATGTGGCACCAGCAGGTACAGAGCTGCAATTGGAAGTGTCAAAGTCGCAAACATCACTGCGTGGAAAGACACAAGGCTGTACTGGCACGCAGCCCGACAACGTCGTCCTTGTGATACAAACGCCCTGACTGTCTGAGAAATAGCGATCCACCAAGCATGAGGCAACAGCCGTTCCCACATAACCTGCAGCGCAAAGCCACGCCTCGCTAGTTCTAACATAACCTGCAGGAATCGGGAAAGGCTCAGGGCACAGCAAGGTGCAGTTCGGCTTGTCATATTGGATGGGCATCCATGGATCCACATTCCGATCAGGACACGTGGCGGTTGTGCTGCCACCGATGTAGGGTGGCTCGCAGTTTACACTGCAGCTGGCCCCCGGAGGCAGGGTGTCGCAACCTGTGAAGTTGTACTGGCAAATATCAAAAGCCCTGGGATCGGGTGAAATGCAAGGAACAATGGGTAAACACCCAGTAATGCGCAAGATGGCAGTGCAGCCATCCTCCAATGAACAACTTGTTACTGGTGTTCCCAAATAACCAGTGCTGTTGCATTCCCACAATCCACTTTGAGTCTGCACATACGCCTCCGTGAGGTTCACAGGAATATCACCACATTGCAAGCTGCATTCTGGCAACTCATACACCGATGCCGCATTGACCAGGGTGTTGTCGCTGTCACAGCTGGCACTTGTCGAATTGCCTACGTACGGGCTCTGACACTGGATCTCACAACTTTCACCGGGTAAAATTTCGGCAGGGCATCCAGAGCCATCATAGACACATCCACTGGGTACAGTTGGCGCCACACAAGGAACCTTGGGAACACATCCAGAGAGGCTGAAACTTAAAATGCACTGGAAATCAGGGCCACAAAATGGCACAGCAGTGCCCAAATAGCCCTCAGCACAACTCCATTCTTCCACAGCACTTTGGTTGAGATGGTAGCCTTCTGGTGCCACTTCTGGTTCAACACATTGTGGAATGCAACTCGGCCACGCAGTAAACTGCGGAGGCTTTGAAGCATCCGTATTTTCAGTGCTGCACATAGCCACCACTGGGTCACCCAAGAAATCGGGGAAGCGACATCGGATCTCACAAGTATCGCCCGGCAGTAAACCAGGAATACAACTGTGAATGTACATACAGGGATCAATGTTCACCAAGCCGGCACACTTTGTTAGAGGTTTGCAACCATCAAAGACGTAACTCGCATTGCAGTCGCGATCCCTATCAACGTGGCAGGTGATGGACTTGTTACCTCCATAACCTTCAGCACAAGCCCAACCTGACAAGTTCTGAGATGCAAGGCTCACGAAGTTGCTGGGAGCCTGAACGTCCTCCAAATATTCACAGGGAGATGAGCAGCTGGGAGGCTGAATCTCTGCTGGCGCACCAGCTTCTGTGTTCATCCTCGGACATGAGGCTGTGCCACTGATGCCTTGCGTTGGCTCAGGGCATCCCAGCTCACAGCTGCTTCCCGGTTCCAAACGCAAAGGACAGGACTCTACATCCATCAAACAAGTATCCAAGATGCCCAAAGAACAGAAGGTCACCGGGATGCACTCTGAGAGGAAGACCTCACCGACACAGTCATCACGGAAGCGGCATTCACTGCTAGCATTGCCCGCAAAGCCATCGGCGCAAAGCCACTCCTCCGTGTTGTTGATCTCCTCCTTCTTGTAACCCAATGGAATCGGTACCGGGTCGATACAATCCTGAAAAATACAAACAAGGCCTGGAAGGTTCATCACACGTCCTGGAATAATATTATCCGCAGGGCATGAGGCCACCACGCCATCACTTGGAAGTAGTTCTGGTGGCCCTCCAATATTATTACCATTGTTACTGAAGTTCATGAAGTCGCCCAAGTTGCTGAAGTTGCTGAAGTTGCTAAAGTTGCTCTGGTTCTCATCTTCCATGTCATCCTCTTCCTCTGGATGTAGGAATCCAGCATAGCTTTGTTTGCATGTCACAACGCAGTCTTCTCCAGGCCCCAAGAGCTCAGGGCAATCAGAGAAGTTTAAGCTGCAGGCAACCTCCAATGGTCGAATGCAGGGCTCCAATCGATCGCAACCACTTAGCACCTGAACAGCATCACAAGTGCCATTGCCCAGCTGACACCTCGTCTGCGCACGGCCGATGTATCCAGGGGCACAGGTCCATGTCTGATCCATCTGCAAGACGTATCCCATGGGGATTGGCTCAGGCACCGGGCACATCATGACACAGGTTGGGGGTGTCCACTCCACAGGAGTGCTAGGATTCGTGTTGAAAGTCGCACACCTGGCATAGGTTGGGTTTCCCACATAGGGCTGGCGACAGCGCACTTCACAAAAACTGTTGGGAACCATCTGCCCGCAGTGTGAAATATCAAAGCGACATTCGTCCCACAGTTCACTGGCCTCCATTGGCACGCAGGGCTGTGGTATGCCGCAACCTGACAGGAAGCCCTCCTGCACTTGACACCGCGGCCACCGTGAATCCCGATCCGGCACGGAGGGCATAAACTCGCAACGCTTGGCGGCTCTTCCGGTCATGGCATCGGAGCATCTCCAGCCCACGGGGGAGCCCGGATCCTTGGTGTAGTTCGTGCTGTAAACAGTTGGATCGGGACAAACATGAAAGCTGCAGTTCGGTCGTGTCCATGTGGCTTCTCCTGATGGCTGTGTGTTGTTGGCAGGACAATGGGCTATAGTTGGCTGTCCCTCATACGGCTGCTGGCAGCGGATGGTGCAACTGTCTCCAGGTGCCAGGCTTGGAGGGCAATCAGCTACGAAGCGGCAGACATCATCGCCGAAGCTCGGCCTCAAACATGGCACGATGGGATTACAGCCCTCCAAATGCAGCTCGGCACCACACCTGGAACTAGCTACGCAGGAAGCAACAGGAAAGCCAGCATATCCTGGAGCACATTGCCAGCCTTGTCGAGTCTTTTCATAGCCCACAGTTGCGGAATCACATTCCAAACGACAATCTGGCAAGACCAAAAAGCTGGGAGGCGATGAAGGGTCGACATTCTCCTCGGGGCATTGGGCATTGCGTGGATCTCCATGTAATCCTTCTCGACATTGGATACTGCAAGTTTCCCCAGGCTCAAGACTGTTTGTACCACAGGATGCTGGCACAGCATAGTCCAGATTCTCCAAGACCAACGGTGCACAGGGAACGAGCTCCCAACAGCCTGTTAAGTTCAAGATCCCGGAGCAGTTCGTAACTGGATCCGGCTGGATGATACACTCCTGCGAGACGTTGCCCACATACCCTTCAGCACAAACCCAGTTGCCCTCCAGATCCTTCGTAATGTCGAAGGGAATGGGATCTGGCTCGATGCAACTGGGGACGCAGGTCAAATCATAGGACACCAAGTGGGTTGGATCCGTATTGCCCTCTGGGCAAGTTGCATAGGTAAAGACCGGTTCGTAAACTCCTTCAGGGCAACGTACCACACAGCTGCCTCCCGGAGGTACGTTGACACAGGCTGAGACATCTATCTCGCAGGGATCCACCTCGGGTACAGCGCAGGGTTGCAACAAGCTGCAGCCGCTGAGCTGCAGCGGAGCTCCGCAATCCTCGCGCATCACGCTGGCCACACCACCGAAACCAGCGGCACAAGTCCAACCTTCCGAAGTTCGCATATATCCCGCTGGCAAGTCATCACAGGAGGCTTGACAGCTCGGAAGCTCGGCAATGAGAGGCCTCTGTGGATCGATATTGTTCTCTGGACATTCAGCGCTTCCTGGCGCCCCTTCATAAGGTTCACGGCAAGAAATGGGACAACGGCTGCCGGGTGCAACGGCAGCGCATGAAGAAACATCTAAGCGGCAGCTATCCTCAACCATCAACGGTAAACATGGCACTTTGCGCTCACAACCGGCAAATCGAACCTCGTAAGAACAATTGGGAAAGCGAGTACAGCTGCGATTCACTTCGCCCACCCAGCCATCATCACAAAAAAAGATAGTTGTACCACTGAATGATATCGTTTTTCTGTAGCCTTCTGGCAGCATTGGTGGATCTGGACAGGATAAGAGACAGCGTGGCAGCTCAGAGAAGGTTGGCTCCTTGAAGGGATTCATATTCTCCGCAGGACATCGAGCGAAACGCGGCACACCACCATCCACGAAGGGTGTCAAACAGTTGAGCTGACATTGACCGCCAGGGGCAACACCTTGACAGTCTGTAAGATTCAGCTCACATTTGTCCACTTCTGGTGGCAGCTGCAAATTCGCACAGGGTACCATACGGTAGCACCCACGGAGCTCTACTCTTCTCTGACAAAATGGGAAAGAATCAAAGACGCAGATCAATTTGGCTTCGCCCGCATAGCCTTGGTCGCAGCGCCATTCGCCACTGGCATTGGTATAGCCATAAGGAATGGGCTCCGGCATAGGACAGGGCAACGTGCAGTTGGGCTCAGACACTCTGAGCGGCGCACCCTCCGGCACCGTATGGTCGGCTGGGCACCTCACCTCAAAGCCTGGTCCCTCAAAGGGAGCCAGACAATTCACTTGACAGCTTTGGCCGGGCGACAGCTCGGCACACTTCTGATAGTCCAAGCGCGGACACTCCTGCTCCTCACGCAGGCGGCAAGGTTGCAATTTGTGACAACCTTCCAGTGCAGTTTGCAGTGAGCACCGTGGACCCGAGAGGGTACATCTTCTCGTTGGAACACCTTCATATCCCTGCGCGCAATAGACATTGCCTGCCGCGTCACGCGTATAGCCCTCCGGCAAGTTCTGTGGGTACGGGCACTCGCTGAAGCTGCAATTTGGTGGTGTCCACTCCAGCGCGAAGCCCACCAGCGTGTTGTTGGCTGCACACTTGGCAAAGGTGGAATTGCCCTTGTAGGGCTCCTTGCACTGGACCTCGCAAATCGCACCAGAGGGAAGGTATCCACATCCTGACACATCATAGATGCAAGGGTCCGCCTCCGGCACACTGCAGGGCAAGCACAGGGGCGGTGCTGCGATCGAGGCAGGAGGTTGAAGGTCGGGGCAGTTAGCCGCCGCGAGCAACGCCTGGCCGAGGACCAGGGCGGCGTACATAAGGCTTGACCGGCCATTCTCCAAGACCATACAGGCAGTGGCAATGCCTTAAGAAGAACGCCCTCTTTGGTTGTGTCTCTTCGAGTTTG
>ERZ1738542.80-NODE-163-length-10614-cov-9.218392_pt1 | contig 10614 bp, 4 predicted proteins | sample MGYA00581731_ERZ1738542 | MGnify/ENA primary metagenome ERZ1738542 (study PRJEB40740, sample SAMEA7388103) | Antillogorgia bipinnata | biome: Marine coral reef biome; feature: Environment associated with an aquatic invertebrate; material: Seawater | host... | reverse complement strand
TATTTTATTTTTATAGTTTTATTTATTACTTTTAAACTATTTTATCTATTATTTTTGTATTTTATCTATTTTTGTATTCAATTAATTCATTTTTAATCGCACACTAATCTCATAATGTCCCCATCATAATCCCAGGGAGTGATTATGTGCCCCATTATTATTTACTACTCTACTACTAATTATATATATTAACTCTGTTATTAGTAAGTCTTTGGACTTACTGTAACAGATTTTAACACATATTTTATTTAGCTTAGATTATATATATATATTAAATTAATTAATTATAGATTTATATTTTAACATAAATTAAATTTTCAGTTTGTGATGCCGGTCTTTGACCAGGCAGCTTACTGATTATCCTTACGAACTCGCTATTCTTTCTTAACCTCCTTGTGAGGTGAGGTTGAACACCTGCGAATTAGTTTATTCACGGAAAATTAGAACCCCTTCTGGCTGAGGGAACCGCTGATCTTAACTCCGCATATTCGTATGGCCTGTACACTCGGAGGATCATGTTAATTCTAATTAAGGTGGGAACAACTGCTGAGGCAGAGCTTAGTACCTACCGTGTCTTAATGATTTTTGACTATCCTTTATGTTTTGATGTCCCGTCATTGCGACGGCCCTCGTACAGAGGGAGCTTTCTAGCCTACATAGCTAGGAGGTTAGGTGAACTCGGCATTGTTCAGATTAACTCAGTAGCCTTTTGCGAAACGAGTGAAACGTTCAATCCACCCCCCTGATAAAATGGCTTCTATCTCTTTTATCTCAAACCTCGGCGTTGCTGAAAGATTCAGCAACACACCCCTGAAGACGGCTCAAATTGACCAACCCAATGAAATTATTTGCACCTGTCCTGTTGAGCGAGCACATTTTCCCGGTGCTGCCAAGGCTCTCAAACCGAGACCCTCCCAAATTCCTCAAACAGTTTCAAACACTCATTTTGGCCAAAAAGATATAACAACAATGGACTTTTACGACTTCGGTGGTAATTGGACTATGGCCATTATTTCACATTATAAATATATCCAACTTACCCCTGTATATACTGCCCTTTTAAAACATAAACAGATGTTCAAAACTTCGAATTGTTTTGATTCAGCTTTGGACTATTTAATTTATCCTGGTTCTACAGGATTCAATCCCTTCCGCCCTCGACACAATTATCAACAATTTCCACTCGAAAGAGCTACGTGTCAGATGGGCCCCACAGATAAAATTCTCCCAGTCGATTTTGCTAATGGAGAAGATTCTATTGATCATCCTCGTTACATAAATCGTATGATGAATCTTTATCGTGAAGATCCTGATATTCAACGGATGTTCCGATGTGAAGGTTTCGCTTCTAATCAGATGATGTCTCCTGACCTCGAGCAATCCACTCCTACTATCACACCCTCTTCTACCACTTCAGAAATTCATGATCGCATCATGCTTTATGCTGATGCTCTTGAATCCCCTTTTACTCCAGAACGTGCTGAAGATTATGCTGAACCAATTATCTGTTGCGCTGGCGCACATGATATTTTTCAATTTTCTGATTCTGGTTCAGAAATGTCTGAAGTTTCTGACGGAGAATATCCTGTTTTCCCAGAACGATTACCAACCCGCCCACCTGTATATAAACAAAAAATTCGTCAACATACTACTAATTATTTTAAAAAGAAAATTCATTTCCATTCTTCTCCTGCGCGATCTTGGAACAAACCAACTTCCTTTTCCTTTGATCTTGAAGGCTCTGAATTCACTGGTAAAACAGTTTCAGCTTGCCTTAAGGTCGAAAGGAAGATTGAACAGGAAATCCGCCGAGCGATTGATCATATTAATGCTGGTGGTTCTTGTGATGAACAATCTTGTAAAAATCTTGCCATGTTGTATAATAAGGTTGGTTGGCTTCGTGAAGCCATGGAAGATCTTGATAGATCTGCCCATATCATTGATACCAAGTTTAAGCGTAAAGCTTATTATTGGAATCGTGGCTTCCTAAGTGAATACCAGCTCTATTTATATGAAACCCATGCCACTGAATCGGATTACGATCTGTTCCGAGGCATGGAAGATATTTTTAATAAAGTTTCCAATATTCCTGTCGAACATTTTCCCAACCATAAGCCCGACTTTACAGTCAAATTGGCTGAAGCTTTTTGGGCTGCTCGACGACGCCGTGATGGTGTCCATCGACATGTTGATATTAATATGGAACTTTATGAAGATATGTTGGCCGACGCAAGACCACATAACGTTCCACCTCCATCTCCAACTTATGATGATTCTCCTCAATTCTTTATTGATATGCAAGCGATGCAGCGTGATTTTCCTGATTTGGATTTTGGAATGAATCAATTTAATTTTGAAGAATGGCTTGAAACTGCCGAACATGCCAAAGAGTTTAGTGAATCCTCCATAGATAAATTATTTAAATTCTTAGCCAAATTAAAACCTAATACCTGTGCCTTGTATATACACGTTTTCTGCAGAGGTTCCAATATTCAGAGATTAAATTTAATATTTTCCATTCTTGAGTTGACCGAAGTTGCTTACGATCGACCAAAAATTGCATCTATGGCCATTTACATTATCCATTTCTTTCAGTTCCTTTTTGATTCTGCCGCTACTTTCCTAGGCAAGAACCCTATTACGGGTGCTATGGAAAAGCGTGATGTACCATCTGGCTCTACTTCATCATTTGAGTCAATTGGGTTGGAATCTGCCACCTCGCAGTTCAATATTCAGGAATCAATTAAGGAATTGACAGGTTTAGATATTGTTTTAGACACTAATCAACAAAAACTTATTGCTGCCGCTATTGGCATGGCTCTCTTTCTCACTGGCGGGACCATTGAGTTTATGAATATTAAGAAGGAGAAGCGCAATGTTCAATCACTGCTTCGAATTCTTGGTGATTCAGGAAAGTCAGCAGCTGGTATAGGAGCTGGAATCCTTACCATCTGTGCTTTGACTAAGTTTCTTGTTGAATGTGGAGGCTTTGGTCCTGTTGACAAAACCCTTGAAGACTTTGGAATGAAGTTGGCTTCTTCCCGTGACGAAATGCAGGCGACTCTTACCTTGCTTTCTGCCAATCCTGGCAAATTACCATCTATCCGGGCTGATGCCATGCTTCTTCTCCAAACTTCGAGGGATTTGGAAACAACATATATTAATTTTCCTCCAAAATTTAATTTAAATAGGTACTCAAAGATTTATTCCGATAATATCATGACAAGAACCGCCCTTAAAGATTTGATTAGTTCCATAGATCGACTTTCAGGCGATAAGCAGGAACCCGTTTGTATTAACTTCTACGGTCCTGGCGGCGTTGGAAAATCTTCCGCCGTTTCTAAAGTTATTGAGTTTCTTAGCGAGTTTGAGAATCGTAAGCTCACTCGCTTTTGCCGCAACGCTGCCGACCAATTCTGGTCTGGCTATCTTCAACAAGACGTTGTTGTCTACGATGACTTTGGAACAGTCGCTGAACCAGAGGCTGAGGCCGCTGAGTTCATGAAAGTTGTTTCTTGTGGTCAGATGCCACTTAATATGGCTGATCTTGCCTTTAAGGGATTACTGTTTAATTCTAAATATGTAATCTTATGCACTAATCATAATACCACTAAAGCTAAGGCAGTTGACATCGATGCTTTCGAACGTCGAAAGCTTGTTAATTACAAAGTGACCCGTCCTAATTTAGAAACATTTCTTGCCGATTCCAACAAGGACCATTCGAAGGGGAAACCTTTGATCACCACCAATGATTACAAATATCCAACTGGAGATTTGTATTATGACGAAATGCTCTTTGAGCGTTTCCGATATCTTGGAAAGGGATCTGTGGAATCCGCTACGAATGGTGAAGTTGGTATTGGCAAGATACGACGTATTGCCAAGGAAGCTTTTGAACACCAACAAGCCGCTCATACCAAGTATTTAACAACAATGACTTCTGCTAATCCTCCAAAACCACCGAGGACACCTCCAGCTGATGGCACTCAGCCTTCTACCTCTGGCACTCAACCTTCCACATCCTTTAGTATCCCATCTTTTTCATCGGGTGTTAAATGGACTAAAGGTGTTGTTGACTCCGCCGTTGAGTTTGCCAAGAGTCAGAATGGACCAACTGAGTCCACTTGCTCCTACGTAGTTGCCTTACATGGCCCTCCGGGTACAGGCAAAACCACTATTCTTCATCGACTTCAACATCTTAATCCTGAAATTCAAGTTGTTGATGAGATTTTCGATAAGCCAGCTGAGGAAGCCGCTCGTATTATTGACGAAGCTTATCGAAATGGAACAAAGCTGGTCGTGGCTTATAATGACGATAAATTTAAAAAGTTTAAGCATAAGATTATTCGCGATGTGGGGCGCGATACCTATCTCCGCACCAAACGACGATTGTGGCCAATTTTCGTCAATTGGAAAAAGAAACCTGGCAGTCTAATTCGATATAACTTCAAGAATGGTGATCCAGCTCTTAATGTTGAGATGCATCATGACAAAAAACCTGTTACTATTGAGGATATTGTCACTTTGGTAGAGCAAGCTCATGTTTCTACTTCTACTCGTTTTTTCCAACGAACTATTTTCGTTGATGAAAATGACCTACCAAAGGATCTTGAATGTATTGATGTTACCGGCATAACATCTTTTGTACAGATACCAGCATTAATGATTAAACATAAACATTTAATTGTACATTTACAAAACTTTAAGCGTGAACTTTCTGTCCTTATGACAGATCAATCAACTAGAATAGGTTCTGCCGATTTACAAACTGTTATTCGGCGTGTAAATAATAAAAATATTAAAATTCAACGAGAGTTCCCATCCTTTATCATTGAAGAATCGGGGGAACGTTTCTATGTAACTGCGGTTAATGGTTATTTGACCATACTAATGATCCATAGAAATGATCCCTTCGTACCAGAGGTAAAGGTTATGGAAGAACGGGTAGTCGCTGGCGAATTACCTAATGATATTCCTAAATATGTTCCCAAGGATCGAAAGCCTTGGTTTAATTTCGCTTTACAACACTTAGATAAGATTTTTCATTCAATATACGCGCTTATTGCCGGCTCTGTTGCTTTGATGTCCTTGTTTGACACATTTGCCGCTAAACCTGGTTATTATTGGCCTGGTTACGACAAATACTCAGACAAGATACCAACTGAAGGTTGGGTCGAGGATTCTGAAGAACTTTGGAGCAAGATCCATTCCGATCCCGTTAATTATGGGAATCGTGATGATACTGTCCAACTCTCCTCAGGCTCGAAGCTGAGAGCTCGCCGTAAACGGCGTATATATAATGAAGTTGATCATATTTTACCACCTGATGCTCCTGCTGAAGATTATTGTGCCCGTGAAGTTTATCATTTCTATAGCGATGTTGATTGGTGTCCCAAATATGTGTCTGCTTCCCACGCTCCTGGTGGTCGAAGCATGAAACACCATATTTGCTCTGGATGTACCAGAGTTGCTCTCCATTTGAGCAAGAAGAAAAACCTCCGTCGCTGTATTGAGTGTTGCGGTTTTGAAAGTTTCCCTGGATACTATCATGAACCGTGTGAACACTGTGAAGGTGATGAATATTGGGCTTCTGCCAAAACTCCGGCTGATGAATTAGGTTACTTTTTAGGTAGGAAAAAGAAATTTTTAGACAATGGAATTCAAGTAGAAACAGGTAAAGAATCCATTAAACCGAAGAAAAATTTGGTGGAAACTGGGAAGGCCATGATTCAACCTAAGAAAAACAAAGTTGAGACTGGCAAGGCTTTGATTAAGCCCAAACAGGTTAAAGTTGAGGAAGACTCCTTTACCTATCCCCAGAAGAAAGCAGATCTTTCTGACGTGGAAAAAGCTGCCAATGAAGGCAGCCTTGATCCGGCTTTCCGTGACGTATCTCGTATCGTCCAGGAAAACCTGATCAAGGTCCGCGGTGGGTTCGCTCTCATGTTGAAAGGTCACTATGGTGTGGTTCCAAACCATTTCCTTGTGCTTGGCCCAGTCACCCTAGAGGATGGCGAACAATGTGAGACTGTTAAACAGTGGCCAAATAAGGATTTGTGCATGATTAAACTTCCTAAGCACAAACCAATGTATCGGGATATTTCCCGACATATTTCTAAAGGCGGCTTAATTGAAGACGTTTACCCTTCTTATATGATTCTGAAGGAAGAAGCCGCTACTTTCATGTATCCAGTAAAGTGCCATACTGTTACCAAGCAAATTCGCACTGATAATGGTGTTGCGGAGCTGCTCCCAGTGGAATTGGCCACCGGAGCTTGTTACAACTCATATATCACCAAACCAGGTGATTGTGGGAGCCCCATCATCAAGATGGTCCGCAATGGGGCGCCTCGTGTCGTTGGTATTCACACTGCCGCCAATGATATACGAGGATTTTGTTCATTACTCACCGAAGCGGTTCTTGAACCAATTCCGGTCTGTACTGAAGTGGGCAGTGATTTTAAACAGGAAAACTACACGGTGGAGATCGAACCTGTAGTTCTACCCAATGGCGCAACGGCCAATCACGCGCTTGGAACTGTGGACGATAATGACGAATTCGTGCCATTGACGAAGTTCCATCCAGCAAAGACAAGGGTAGCCGTCTCTCCCCTCCGCAATCATCGAGGGGAGGTTAAATATACTGTAAATTATAACCCTCCTATACTTTCAAAAAATGATCCACGTAATCCTGAGGGGGTCGATCCTTTACTCAAGAATGTTGATAAGTTCGCCCGAAAGCATGCGCCTCTTGACCAGCAGGAAATTAATACCTGTATGGAAGAGTTGGCTTATGCTTACGTTGCCGACTTTCAACGTCATGATCTAAAGTTTAGACCTTTGACGAATACTGAATCTATTAACGGCGTTGCCAACTGCCGCGAAAGTAAACCAATTGATCTTAATACCAGTCCAGGTTATCCTTGGGCTCGCCTTCCACGTGATAAGCCCGGCAAGCGAGATTACTTTACTGTTGTTGAAGATGATAATGGCCAAAACCGCCGCCTGTTCTTTTCTCCAAAGGGACAGATGATTAAAGAGCGTGTTGCCCAGCTTGAAGCTGCCTTCGACCGGGGAGAAACTCCTGTTGTGTGCTTTGATGGTAATCTTAAGGACGAGCCACTCAAAGATAATAAAATCGCTGATATTAAGACAAGGTCAATTGTAGCTGCTCCAATTGACTTCGTGCTGCTTCAACGCAAGTACTTGCATCCCATCTTGTATGGTGTAATGCGTAGCAGAGATCGCATGCCTATTCGCGTTGGGCTCGTTGCCAACGGCAAGGACTTCGACACCATGTGGAAGGACATACGCCGGGCTGGCGGCAAGGCCTTTGATGGCGACTATAAGGAATTCGATGGATCTTGCGCTCGAGAAGAGATCCTCGGATGTGCGACATTTTATAAAACATGCTATAAATTGCTCGGGCACAACAATGCACACACTTTTCGAATGATTGACGGTATTTTCCGTGTTCTATCCGAACCACATGTTACTCGTGGACACTTTCTATTCAAGGCTGATGGAACTGTGGTGTCTGGTGAAGGAACAACGGTTTTTACCGACTCATTGATTAATTTCCAACGCCTCTCTCGTGGTTGCCGGCGTGCACTTCCCCCCGCTCAACAAAATGCTGCTGATGTCATTAAGGAATTTCCTATGGCAATTGGTGGAGATGATCATATTGTTGTGGTGCCCAAAAAACACCAACATCAAATGAATTTCCACATTATGAAGCAATGTATTGAAGAGCATGGGGGGGCCTACACCCCTGCAAACAAGGAAGAGGATCAAGTCCTCACTAATCCTGATGGCCTCAAAGAGATCGACGAGTGCCAATTTTTCAAGCGCCTTCCTTACTATGATCCTGCGATCGGATCTTATGTCGGCCGTTTAATGGAGGAAGGCTTTTCTAAAATGTGTTCAACAACTAATGCCGACAAGCCGTATTTTTATAAACATGATAGACTTGATTTTAATATGGAAGCTATGACATCTACTTTCGATTCTTATTTGAGTGAAGCTTCCTTGCATGATAAAGAATTTTACGACTCCGCAGTCGATCATGTCGTTGAGGTTTCAGAAACGTTTGGAATCCCGATTCGAGAACTCCTTCCACATCGTGTGATGTTTTGGAAGACGTACTATGAAGGACGAAACGGTGATATTCCTGCGCTGTTCTGAAGCGCCGATGGCATCAAAATGCCTGCAGAAAATAAAGAACTAATATTTTATTTGCTAACAATTTTTATTTTGCAAACAATTTTCAAAATTCTGTCTTTTATATTTTATTTTTGTTTCTTCAAAGCAATCAAAGATGAGTGGAACGAACGACACGACAATAGCCTCCCAGGGTACCGACGATACTGCGACGGCGCCGTCAATGCCCACTTCAATGAGTGGTGCAAATGGCGCGATCCAGAATCCGGATCCTGGAGACATTGGAACCAGTTTTAATTCTCTCGACCCCATTCTTTACACCAAGCACATTGCATTCCAGAGAACAACTTGGAGCTCGAAAGATGCAGCTGGAAAGCTGTTGTTTAAATTTCGTATCGATCCTCGTGAAGCTAATTGGGCTATACGTTACTTTACAAAGCCCTATATCACTTGGAGCGGTGGAATGTGTTATCAGATCCGTATCGGCGGAACTGGTTTTAATGGTGGTAAGATTATGGCGGTCTACCTTCCTCCTCCTCTTGATCCTGATGAGTATTCTGTGGATGATTTAACAACGTTCGACCACGAACTCATGGATCCAAAAACCTTAGATGGCAAACAAGTTCTCGCCTCCGATTCTAAAACAGTCTTGGCTCATTGGAATCAACAAGATATCAATGACTCATTGTTTGGACGGATTTGTGAATTTGGTGGCCACGTAATTGTGGTTGTCTTCATAGAACTTATCGGGTCCTCTGAAGACAACTCTACCTTAACTTTGGTTGCTTTGAACAAACTCGCTGCTGATTTTCGCGTTTCTGGTCTTAAACCTCCTCCTGCTGCAAAAATTTTTTCTACAGTGCCTAGCATTGTGTTTCCAAAATTTCCAACCTATACTAATCAACAGCTCAATTTCAACAACACACACCCCGTGATTCAATATCCAATTAAATTTATGCATGTTGGTGGAACGACTTATGGTCACAATGCCAGCTGGGTGTATCCAAGAAATGGAGAGGTTGAAGCAATATTATTCCGACAAAGTTTGCTTGAAACAGCAGGTGCAGGAAACGTTGTTATTGGTGCCTACCCACAATCCTATAAGACCTTAGCTTCCAAGAGGAAGTTTAAGTGGGTAGGTCAGTTGACTGGCGTTGGCGGTGGAGTTCCCTTCAAAATCATCTATAAAGACGTGACAGGTCCCGAAGTAACTTTGCAACTCAATAGTGACTTTGGTAACGGTGTACAACATCGAGCAAATCCTGCCGGATTTGATGACACTGGAACCTGTGTATTTGGAGAACGCATCATCCGATTCGCTTCCGATAAGGGAGATCTCTATGGCCCTACGACTTGTTCGTGGGTTATGGATCTAGTTAAAACTGGAATTTTCAACCAAGAAATAGCGTCCGACCTTCTGTTTCAAATTTATGATTCAGAATTAGAAATTCCTCTCAGTTACGTTCGTATGAATGAAGAAGGGGTCTTCTCTTGCAATGTTGCAGAGAATACGTACTTTGAAATTCCAAAATGCTACCTTCGGTATGTATCCAGCATACCGAAGAATGGCCGTTTGCCACGCGATCCACCTGAGAGCAGTAGTTATGTAATGATGCTCCGCGCGGAAAGAGCTCTGGACTTAATGGCTCTGGGTCAAAACCCTGATGCAGAAAATTAAGGAAGGATCGGTCTTTCAAATTTTAACAAAACATTTATTATACTAATCTTTTATTTACGAACAGGAACTTAGTTGTAATGGCTTATGCTGCTGGAGGTCAGATGGGCTCCAGCTTAATGAATGGAATGTTTCAGATGGGCACTAATTATATGAATAACAAATCTAACCAACATATGCAGTTACAGCAATTCCGGGAAAATCACCGGGCTTATCTGCGCGCGCTAGCGATGAATAAGGACAATTTCATATTCGGCAAGGCCATGAAATCTCATGAGTTTATGTTGAATAAGAAAATGTCTGATATTTCTCAAAAAGACACATTGGATCGTATGGTGGTCTCTCACTACCACAATGTGCAACAAGCTGCGGTTCTTGGCAATGAGACGCGCATGACTCGTCGTCAAGAACATCAACACCAAGCTGGGATGGCAAAGTTAAACTCTCAGCTGGAACTTCAACAGAAGAAAGATTACCTCGGCCATCTCATTTCTTTAGGCAATTCTGAGGGTATCTCTACAGGTACCATGCTTTTAGGAGCCGGAGGTGTTGGTGCTTCGAATAAAACCCGAAGCTCTTACACCAAAGGATCATTTAGGAAAACTTCTATATATGACAACCAAAAGTATACCGGGACTCACTCACAAAATGAACTCGGTGCTGGAATTTTATAGCCTACATTTTAATTTTTATTTTTTTTTAAACTTGTAGGCTACGGCCTACAGTTGATTATCGTTTTGCATGCTTTAAACTTTTTATAAACATTTAAAATTTTTAAT
>ERZ1738542.79-NODE-162-length-10680-cov-162.029553_pt1 | contig 10680 bp, 2 predicted proteins | sample MGYA00581731_ERZ1738542 | MGnify/ENA primary metagenome ERZ1738542 (study PRJEB40740, sample SAMEA7388103) | Antillogorgia bipinnata | biome: Marine coral reef biome; feature: Environment associated with an aquatic invertebrate; material: Seawater | host... | reverse complement strand
ATCAGGTATAACGCGACCCCCAAATGGATTATAACTATAAGTACATTAAAGGAATTGCACAGCTCAGTCTATACCGGTACGGGTGCCAGTCATCAGAAGAATATATTGAGTTAGTGAAACATACGGACTTCCACTACAGCTCATTGGTTGACGGTGAACGCAAATACTATAGGAAGGTTGCACCTTTAAAAGTTCTTTGCCAGTTCACGCTCACACCTGACAAATTCTTGGGAGATTGTTTAAGATCATTCCCTCCAATTCTCTGGGATCATTTTCAACAGGTTCACAAATCTTTAACAACAAGAACATCTTGGGAATTAGAATCCAACCTCAGAACAATAAAAAGAAGCACTTTCAACCCTTTAGACCTATCAACACTTTGTCACAAAGCAATCAACAGGAAGGTGATTGAACAGATAGATCACGATTTCCCAGGGCTGTTCAATAAATTTTTCTTGCCCATCGCACCTTCACCCCACTCTCAAACGAACCAATTTTATTTGAAGGAAAGTTGCATCAGATTGGACATATACGGCACCGGGCCACGTGTATTGACACAGGTTGGTGCATTTGAACACGAGCATTACGTTATTTTTGAGTTTGGCAAGTTCCAACTTGTTAGGTGTTCAGTATCAGGTTTGTATTTGAAACCACCTACTGTGTCAGATATTTGCAATTGTTTTGAAGCCTTTGGTGACTACACTTTTTTATACGCTTACGGAATAACAATACGGCTAACAAAGTGCCGAGTTTGTTTGGGATATTCTAGTAGGTTCCTTTCTGTACCAGATAAACCAACATCAAAAGCTCTTGACGAAGGTGAGTTTGATCTAATTGAGTAAACACGGACAAGTTTCACCTCTTCAGTAGGGTCCAGCAAGTGTTAGACTTGCTGCCTATTAATATAATTCTCAACATTAGACTTGTGGGCAACATTCTCCTTTGCAAATTCATCTTAAGAACTGAACTGTCAGGTCAAATAGTCTACATTGGAGGCAAGTTTAAAGGTTGCAAGTGTGAAGGTGGTGTTGACAAATACGAAAAATGTCAGCACGGAGTAGTTCCTCAGATAAGGGAAGTAGAGGAGAGTCAGGTGATGATGACTTTTCAGATTTTGGGTCTGTCGAGACAACATCAAACAGAGGTGAGGATGGCAACAATAATACTGGAGCAGTCAGCCTGGAACAAGCTGTGGGATCAACAAGGAGAGGTGACATTTACAGGCCTAAAAGAGAATCTGATACTTCAAAGCACCCTTCACCTTGGTTCTCCAAGTCTAAAAGGGACCCGGACAGGATATCAGAGTATGAGGCAGAAAAGTGGATCAGGCACTCCTGCTCAGATAGATACAAAGTGCAGAAGAGATTCAAGGATATATTGTGCTCACAGATCGAGGACATGGTTGGCACGCCGTTATTTGTTTCAGCAGGGCAAATTATCTTAGGCGAACCAACAGATGAGACAAATTTGTACAGATGTGGCAGTGACTGCTCTCTGCTGAATATACAGATCAACGTTCAGGCCTTGATGAGGTTGATTACTTGGTCAAATGACACTGACCTTCACTATTATTCTGTCACGAATGAATTTTGTTCGGCAGTGAGCCGTCACTTTTTGCTTTTGTACCGGAAAGTGTCAAGGGTTACTGACATACTCAACTACATACAAAGTTTTGATGATGTGGGGGGTGCATTAGAGTGCTTCAAGAAGACATTGGACAATGATGCTTTTAATATGACAACATCACGATTAGAGTCAGATGAGGATAAGCGCAAGATCAAGGGAGGTGAAATGCTATACAGTTGGCAAGTGGTTAGGAAAATTAGATCTGCAATATCAATCTTGAGGGTGAATGAAACTATTGACTGCATTGATTTCGACAACATTCATAAATTCAGGATACATCATTTTAAACATTGGTGGTATATAATTAGGAAAATTAGGGAGATCTTAGCATCAAATGATCCTAAGAAATTGATCAAAGAGACAGATAAAGATGTGTTGAGGTTTATTAATGAAGAGGTTATACTCAACTCCAATGTGCTAATGAAAGCATCGGACAATGATACAGATTTTATCACTTTTGCTAGAGCAATGTTGAGGTCTTTGCGGGATTTGTCAGTTAAGGGTGCTGCAAGGTTGTACATAATAAGCAGAATGGTCAGGGGGAGGTACACAGGGTCAGATGTTGCAATCAACAAGTCAGGAACTGCATCATCTTCATCATTCTCTGAATTTTACAGAGAATTGGATGCAAATAGTAAAGTTTCTCCTGAGCATGAGTGTTTGGTAATGTCCATTAGAGATGAATTGTCTATGTTGCAGTCATCCAATGAAAAGTTTGCAATTGAAAGTGCCATTGTCCGCAAAACAAGAGAAGTGATCGCTGGCATTGATAACTTTTTGGTTGAATCCACAGGTAAAGGGTTGCTAGGCAATGGAAGCAATAAGGGGGTGTTAATTGACAGTATGGTGTCATCGAAAGATTCAGAAACAATTGGTAATGGATTGAAGTTACTCAAAGGTTTGCTGTTTGAAATCATATGTATCACTTCATTAGGGAAGAACTTTGTAGGGGAAAGGCACAAATTGGAATATACATATGGGAAGGTCATGGAGAAGTATGGTGTGAAGCCTAAAAAAGGACAGCGCATTTGGAAAAGAGCACCTGACTTTATCCAAGTGAAAAAGAAAACAGTGATTGTGATAGAAATTGCTTGGACAAGCAATCCAGAACAAAAGATGGTGACACATGTCAAGGACTATCAAGATCTGAAAAAGGCAATAGATCAGGCAGGTTTTAAATTGGAATACACCTCTATTGTCGCAAACAGAGAGATGATTGATGATAATTTCAGCACCCATGACCTGCATAAGTATGTGGCTGTTGTCAGTTCTCTTTTTTCTAGGTTGCATGTTGTGCCAAATTTGGAGATGGTTGATTTTGTGATCTCATCAAAGAACATATACAATTATAGGAAGAGAGAAAAGCATGATACACCTTCTTTTGATCTGACAAAGATCATGGAGGATGTGGATGAGTTAGGCACAGCCCAACCTGAGGGCAAGATGAAAGAAGAGGTTGAAAGGGTGATAAAAGCATTGGAAGAGGTGAGGGACAAAAGTCCAGAAGAATGTTACAAATTTGTCCTTGAGAAGGTGAAACCGATAATTGACAATTCATATGATGAAGTTCAGGCAGGCACAAGCTTTTGGAGACAGACATCAAATGATTTGGTAAAGGAGTTTGAAAAAGAAGCCAAAAAAGTTAGGGAAGGAACCATCCCATTTAATGCATCTGAAGATTACGAATCAATTCTACAAATACCTCAATTGTTAAGCATTGATAATAAACACAATAGGCGCGATGTCATATACCACAAGCAAGAGAATAAATTCAATTGTATTGATAGACCAAATATTTCATGGATACCAGTTGAATTTAACCACAATCCAGGGAACGTTTTTGTTGACCCTGTTGGTGAACGCACACCTCATCATTATATGGAAAGTGATCATATACCAGTCATCAATGATATTAATGACACTCTGCAGGCATCCATGAAAGAAGGAACAAGAGGTAACTTAACAATGATCAATGCATGTAAACGGCTTTTGGCAATTGCAAATTTGGTTAGAGGATGCCCTTTCTACAGACCAACCCCATCTAGCCTCGTTTTTATCTGTGAGTACCACAAGATGAAGACTCACTGCAATGATCTTTGTAATACACTTTGCAACAGCAGGATCTATAAAGACACCCCCATTTTGGGACTTTTGTTCAAAGAAATCCAGACAACTTTAACTGATAAGTTTACACAGTATAATGAATTTGCTGCCGATTTGCTTATAGTTAGAAGCACCTTGTTGTTAACACCTTCTGAAAGAGCTGAACAGATGATAGAAAAACGTCTCAAATATGTAAACGGAAGGGACTGGAAGATTTATGGGAAGAAGGATGTGGATGATACAGAAATTATTTTTGATTCACTTAGAAATGATACTAATGTTAATATAACAAGTATACTAATGAAAGATGGGTACTTTGATGCACATAGTGTAAAGTTAGAAGAAGCTGGATTGCCTGGTGTCTTCAACAACTTCAATATCAATGTAATCAATTATGTTGGGTCCAAAGAGTATGGTTCTGTTAGCATATTGGCAACCATTTTTGCTGCTTTGTATAAAAAATCAAAAGAGACACATTTTAAATCAACAATATCAGTATCACAATGGAAAGGGTTCCATTATATGTCATCTGGTGTGTCTTCAAATGAGACAGACATATCAACTAAATTCATCGTATGGACAAAAGGTGCAATGTGGAAGTCAAGGGTTGTGGGTACATTGCCAAAACAGAGTGATAATAGGGGTGAAACTACACATTATATGTATCTGAATTGGGCAATAGTTGATGCATGGCATTCATTGTTCAGCCATGCTTGCATTATGTTGTCAATATTTGTGGGATACTTTGGTCTATCAAAAATGTTTAACAAAGACCCTGACACATTTGACAAGATGAACAAGAAATTTAAACAATTAGAAGACATTGATAAATTAATGTCTCATTTTGTGTTCCTATCTGTGAAGAACAACAGAGTTGAGATGCAATTTAGTTCAGGCACAAGGTATTACTTAATGACCTGTCTTTCAGTCTTGAGGACATTCCAAATTGCAAAAAAGGTGCTAGTCCCAATAAGATCACTCAGATTGTCTTTCATGTTGAGGAAGTTCATGGAGTCTGTATATTACAATGTGAACAATGGGAAGTTGAATAGGGATGGCCTTGCAGATAGGAAAACAGAAATTGATGTCATGCACCCGTTTGTTGATGTCATCATGACAACATTTCCTTTGCTTGTCAGTTCAATGTATACTGTGCAAAGCCTCACTAGGGAGATAACAGATTCTCTTGTTGCAAGCAATGAAGTAAACAATGGGCATGCAAAAACACTTGTTGACTTTGATAGGGGAGACAATGAGCTATTTGGCGATGACCTGACAAATGTTAGAGCATTGACAGAAAAAGTTAAGTCTTCTTGTTATGATGCAAGGCTTGTTGCCCATTTGGCAAAATACTCAACTTCACTTGTAAACACAGATTTAATGAAGCCAACTACAGGGATGACTGATAAATCTGTATTGACTCTGGCTAGGACAACATCAATGATTACCAAGTCAAATCATGATTTCCAAGCTCAGCGAACACTATATGAATTACACACTGCAGATGTGAAGAAATCAGTGAGGGCGCTGAAATCTCTAATAAAGGTGAATAGACAATTGATTGATTCTGATGTTGCTGAAAAGGACCTTTATTTGTTTTTCGGTGCTGAAGAATCCCAACACTTGACAAGTGGGGATGAAGAAGTGTTAGACTACTCAAACATGTCACCATTGGAAGAAGTCAAGCGCACTCATGTTGTTGAAGTTTACAAGCATGTTAAAGCAGGTTTATTATCAGGTGCCAACGTGCAACAGAATGAAGATTGCTCTAAGATCCTCGAGGATCTTATTGCTTCATCCAACGAATATATTGAATCCCTTGGTTCTTATGTTGAAGTGGATAAGACTGGTCATGTTGAGACAATCAAGTCACTGATGGAGAAAGTTTATAACACCAGCTTTGATAGAGTCTGCACTATATTGAAGAAGTATTTGGAATATCTACCAGTTGTTAATGCGTCCTCACTGAAGGATTTTGATTTCCCGAGAGAAATGAAAGAGTTGAAGGAGTCTAATTCTTTAAAATTCGAACCCAGATTTTTTGACCCACATTCAGGCCCAACATTGGAGTCATTGGATGGTTTTTCAGAAAAGGAACTAGATGAAATTTACATATTGTCTTTGATAGAGAATTTCAATATGCCCTCACAAGAGACAGGAATACAAATAATGTCACTTCAGAACATGTGTCACACATTGATTCAATTGCAGACACCTGGTAGAAATGAATCTGTGCTTGAATTCTTAACTGAATATAGATATGTTAAGACGAGAAGAGTTAAAGATTCAATAAAGAGTAAGGTGAAGAGGAAAGCAATTGTTCCTAAGTCAACGAAGGAAATGGCACTGATTGCAATTTGTGACACTATTGCAATGTTGAATGATAGGTCAGATATAGTGAAAATGGCAAATGAGTACATAAAAGAATCTGTACGTTTTGAATATTCATTGGCGATTAAGAGGCAACCATTAGGCACTTATAGGACAATCTACATACAGAATATGAGGACCAAGATATGTAATGCTGTAGCAAATGACATCGCCAAGGGAATGTGCAAGGCCATACCTAATGAGTTATTACATATCAAAGATGGGAAGAAAAGGGCCACAGATGAGTTAATGACCTACTTCAATGAGTTCAAAGAGACTCTTGTGTCTTCTAAAGATCATGGGGGGTGGGGAGAATTCTTGAAGTCCATAAACATTAAGATAACTGTTTGTGTTATATTGGAACACATAGGTGGGTATGATGAAATGGTTGGGTTCCTAATAAGACAAGGGATGCTCCAGTTATCCAAGGCAATGGAGTTCCACAGCAAGGGTTATACTAAATACATGTCAGCTGTTGCCCTTGAGGAGAGGTCTGAGTACAAAATTCTTGACAGTTTCAAAGAGTCTGCTTTAGGCAAAGCATATGCTGATGCCTTGGAACACGGGAGGAATTATGCTAACTGCAATGGGAAGTTTGTTGTGGGAATAGAACATGAGTTGAGTGGATTTCATGGTACGTTGATGAACCTATCCATCAACTCCATCCTTGACAGGTATTTCAATGAACTGATAGATCAGGGGGATAATGAAGATGATGATGAAACAAATTTGATAATTTACAAAGATGGAATAAACACCAACTGTGTCAATGTTGTAAAGGATCATAAAATCGTGCAGGGTTATGAGGGTCGAAAGGGGCACTTGATTATAAAGAGACTGTATTGTCAATCATCAGATGATAGATTAGATGCTGAGGGATTGAAATTGCTAACAGAAGATGGTGAAATACTTCAAATCTCTATTATGAGGAATCTTGATTTTTTTAATTGGTACCACGAATGCTCATCTCAAATAAGCAGTCACACTGGTCAGAACATGTCCCCGAAATCTGTAATCTGTGTCAATGTGGGTGAACTATACAGTCACTTCATGAACTTGTTAGGTGGAACATACGTTTTAGAAAAATCTGCTTTAATGGTTAAACCACTAGGCTCAATTGGCACATTTGACAGGCAGAACACTAGAGCATCGGTTAACCAAAGCATGTTGAATGGTGGGAATCCTCTTTGTGTAGTATCATTATATAATTTCTTCATAGGAGTAATGTCATCTTGGATGAGGAAAGATGAGAATTATGACCAATGCGGAACTCTGGAGTGCTTGGGCGGATTCCCTTGTATGTCTATAGCAGCAATGATAGACAAAGCACCATATAACAAATTCATTATAGATTCCACAACCTGCAAACATGATGTGTCGATGTTGGCCTTGAGTCAAATGGCTAATATTGTTAATGGGGATTCTGTGGATATGTTAAAAACGCAAATATGGTTGTGCAATGTTAAGTTGGGGTTTGATTACTCATTTAGGAAACCAAGAGAACTTATGAGATGTGCTAGACAACTTAGGAAGGAGAAAGAGAAATTTGAATCAGTTGACATCAGATTCAACATATTAGGGAATGTTGTGAGAGACTTGAACCCATCTACTCATCAAAGTGAATGTAAGAGGGCATACGAAACATTGAGTTCTAAAGGGCTCTTAAGAACCATGGAAAGCAAAGGCCCGCAGGTAATGTGGTCAGTAGAAGAAAAGTCATTAAAAGCTAGGACAATTATAATACCAAAGTCAGCTTATGATTTGCTTGATGTGTCAGAGACTTTCAATGGTTGTATGGAGGACAATTACAAGAGGATCGTTGACAAAACAGTCCTTGACCATGAGCAGTCTTTACAAGATGCAGATGTAGTCGATGACGGGTCAGGAGATAAAGTGGTGAGACTATTGAATTCAAGCGAAGTCTTCCAGATATTGCGTGAGGTGAAGGACTACGAAGATGATGCTTATACTAAATCTGAGATAAAGAATTTAAGGGGTAATCTAATGACAAAAGTGATATTGCAAACAGAGCAATGTAGGTCATTACACACATGTAATTTCATTGATGAGCCATTTGTGCCCAAGCAGCATCCACTGAAAGCTTTCACCAGGCACATACCTGTGTATGACAGAAAAGGAGGTAGTTGTGAGCGACCTGAACCAGTAATTTTATCTATGATTGATCCTGATTTTATGATACAACATTATTCAGATGAACTTGCCTCGATTGACAATGAAGATGTCAGGAATATGAGTTTATATCATGGTGAGGAAGTTGATGAATTGCGGATTCTATATAATGATCTCAATTCCCCTATTACTACTGAAATCGATAAATTGAAACTAAAAGAATTTAATGCAAAAGTGTCAGATCTGATATCTAGGACAAAGATACCTCACATCAACAATCCTTATATTACTTACTTTTCCCCTGATGAGGTGGTATCAATTGATGAAATCTTATCAAACTCATTGTATTATGATTTAAAGGTTGGTGTTAGGTATGATGTTGTTGATAAATTTGGCAAATTAGACATTGACAGACCCGACACAGACTACTTGTCTGATTTGACCTGTTCTTTATTTGTGTTGCCCAAAGAATCAAGATCCAGATATGTAGAGTGGCTGGGAGACAACTGCAGCAAATTGCTGAATAGGATAAAAACAAGCACTTTGACATTGAAAGAGTGCACGTCATTATCCATAATTCCAGGCTATGATGTAATAGCAAAGAGGAAAATAAAAGACAGGATCGGGCATTCTAAGGAGTCTATCTTTAAGAGGAAGATAGGGAACTCAATTGTGATTGAGTGCAAAGATGGCGGTTCTTTCTCTGGGATCTTGAAACTGCACAACGGGAATTATGCTTACTCAAACGAATTGGGGGAGAAGTCTGTCTCGCTCTTGAATAGGTGTCTCACAGTAGACAAGAACACATTTACGATGGGATTGAAATTGACACCTCAGAGAGGTGTAGGGGTTTTGGTTACAAGTGTGGTTGGTGCTTTTGTGCTCAGTGGTGTGGTAAATGAAGGGGATGAAGTCTGTCATGTAAAGAAGGTTGAGTGTGGTTTTTCAAGTGACACAAATGTTGTTAATTTAAATCAAAGGGATAACATAATGATTGTGAGCAAAGAAGACCATGATGGGATTGCTTGCTATTTCAAGGAGGCTGGGGCTGTTGAAACATTGAGTGAACAAGCAATCAAGCATGGATCAACCAATTTAATCTCTTATTGCAGATTGAAAGGCAAAATAAGTGTGCAAGCTAGAGAGAGGCTTGATGATTTCATTTTCACCACTGGTGTGATGCCCAAGGACTTTGATTTCGACCCTGTTGACGTCCAATCAAAGCTGATTTACATTGCCAAGACAACATTGACTAACAAGAAGAGATCAAGGCCAGCAATGTCAGCATTGAATGATGGAATCAATAGTGTTAAGCTTCCTGCAAATTATAACCCTGATGATCTAACAATGGATGAGATGGAAAACTTGAAGAATTTAGACAAGAAGCTTTGGGTCTTTGTTAAAAACCATCAACTCGTCTGGAATGAAGTTTTGGCATCTGCTGTCCGCAAATTTAATGAATATAGTGAGCAAGGCATGTCAATAAATGATTCACTTCATAAGATAAATGGAGAGTACCCTAAAACAGGAATCGCGCAAGAAATACTCAAACTCATACCATATCTATCAAGCACCAAAACAATAACCAATCTCGAGTCATTGCAGACTAAAGTAGAGAATTTCAACTATCCCTTATCAAACAGGTTCTTCCCGAACACCAAGTCAAATGACCCATCAGTGATTATTGGTGCAAAGCAAGGTAGAGTCACATTGTGTGCAATCAAAATCCAAAACAACATGGTGAAATATCTAAATCAAGTGGGGAGAGCTGCTAAGTTTAAAGGTGTTGTGCCGAATGGTTTCAAAAAATTTTCATTGAATCTTGACAAAATGATCCTGGTCATATGCAATCAGCACACCACAATGCCAAAGAGCGTCTTGTTAATGATGACTCTAATCCTAGACAACACCAGACCCCATCCCATCACGCCTACTGACATTGTTACATCAAATTTTGCTGTGTTTGCTGCTTATTCTGATTCTGACGAGTTAGCTCCTCTAGTTTCACAAAACAGAAATTTTGATGCATGGGTTAATTCAAACCATGAGGTTGTTGATGAATACAAAGACATTGAAGTAGATTTTAGCAAATATTTAAGGACAGATGAGAAAATCAGACAAATAAATGAACAAAAAGAGCAAAATGTTGCCAAATTGTCCGATGAGCTCAAATCATATGGGATGTTTGTTACAGAAAGGCCAGGTAGTGGTGCAATACTGACAATATCTGATGCAATAAAGGAGAAGGATTTAACCCTATTTGAGAATAGACCACCTACATCAACCAGGCTAAGGCAAATTAGGGACAAAATCAAGAGAGATGGAGCAGATGGAGATAATGAGACCACCTTTGAGGAGTCAAATGCGATGAATGAGTATTATGACAATTTCTTCGAACAAGGTGACTAGACCATCCTTTGGATGGACAAATGGGGGAATGTGTACACCTGA
>ERZ1738542.77-NODE-159-length-10750-cov-5.292473_pt1 | contig 10750 bp, 1 predicted proteins | sample MGYA00581731_ERZ1738542 | MGnify/ENA primary metagenome ERZ1738542 (study PRJEB40740, sample SAMEA7388103) | Antillogorgia bipinnata | biome: Marine coral reef biome; feature: Environment associated with an aquatic invertebrate; material: Seawater | host... | reverse complement strand
AACAGAGTTACCTATGGTGTTATGACAGATCCACAAGTGGAACAAGCTTTGATCCGACAGCCAGGGATGCCAATGACACGTGCCAAGTTGTCGATCCCTTTTATTGGAAAGGATGTACCATCACCTTCATCAGAGTTTGCACATCCAGATATCACGATCGGTCTCACCTTGCTGAGTTTGCGCTATGAAGGCCTGCGAATGTCCGATTATGAGGCGGTGTTGGACCTGCTGGTCGCCAATCTGGAGTCAGAACCGGGAGTTGCTGCAGAGCGGCCGACAGCCATGCTTTTCAAGCGCTGGGTGGAAGGCAGCGGCGGTGTTTTAGCAACGCGGCGTCAAGAGCTGCAAGACTTGTCTCCCGAAGAGCTGGCTGCTGCCCGTGCAGCGGAGGTGCGTGAGAAGAAGGTCCGCATTTTGCCACTGCACATGCTGGAGCGAAGTAACAGACGGCAGATGAATGAGCTTTTCAAACTGTTGCGCAAGAACGGCCAGGTGGTCGCTTGGTATTTGGAATCCATTATTTTCCCAGAACATTTGCGATTCCAGGAGGTGAAATTGATGTCCTCAGGTCAAGATTTGGGTGGTGCTTTGCTCTTCAAGGAACGTATTGGCTTCAGTGGAACACCTTCAGATTTGATGCCCAGGGAGTTGGGATCTTGTGATTTTGAACCTGGCAGCGAAGGTAGCATCGTACACACATTGACCAATCCTTCCGTCATCTCCTTTGAAGTGTTTGATGCAGATTGGACAGTCACCGGGCTCTTGGATCGTATTGCCGTGGGTGGATTTCATGCTTTGATTGACACTGGAGCATTGATCACAGGGCTTTCCAACAAGGAAGTGGCTGTGTATTTGCTGGGTCTTGACAACGGTGAGCCGCATGCCACTTTACCCAGCAGCTTCCACGGTGTGGTCTTCATCGATGAGGATGGCTCAAAGAAGATCTTGTTACGCCAGACACAGGAAGTGCTGAATCTGGCTGATTGTGGTATCCCAGCCATTCACCGCTTTGCCTTCTATGACCAAGTGCACACCACAGGTATGGACATCCAGCACAAGCGTGATTGTGTGGGTGCCATCACCCTTGGCAAAGACATGGTCTTCCGTGACTATGCTCAAGGTGCGTATCGTTTGCGAGGTATTGGAAAGGGTCAAAAGCTGCGAATCCTCATCATCCCCGAAGTACGCGAGCTCATCAGCAAAAATATGCTGCAAGCAAACTCAACCAACCCCTGCACAGACAAGTCCATGCTGGGAGATGTATGTGGTTGGTTGGTGCTGAACAGCATGCTGTCTGATCGATTGCAGTTTAATGTCCTCCAGACACAGAACTTGTCCAACATTTGGCGCAAGAACGCCTGGAATACCTTGATGTCAAAATACAGCTTACTGCAACTGCCGGAAATCGTGGATTGCATTGAGGTCTTCAAAGAACCCATCGATTTCAAGGTTTTGGATAAGGTGCCGGTGCCCAGGGGCTTGCTCCAACTCGTCCAGGGCCGTGCAGAGGAATACACCAAGTATATTCTGACAGAGGAAGATCGCACTGCTGTGGAATGGGTCATCAAAAATGTCTTGGAAGTTCAAGGAATGGAAGTTGGTGAGCAAACTTTGGAAGCAGAAGCAGAACGCGAAGCTGAGGCAGAACGAGAAATGGAAGAAGAGGAGGAGGAAGAGAGAGAGCAACAGATTGAAATCGAGAAATTTGTGGATCTGATGTATTGCCGTGACAGTGAAGAGCCTAATAGTTGGCCCTTCGAGTCCCTCAAGGACGACAACCCGTCACAGTTCTACCAAGCCTGCCAGTTCCGACTTTTCAAGGGCAGGTGTTGGATACCCTGCCCAAGGATTTGTTGCTTTCTGAGAATTACTACAATCCCAAGTGGTCTGGCTTCCGGCGCCTGAAGAATACCTGTGTTGTTATGGAGTGGCTCCCCGGTGGATGCCCTGCAGAGCGCCTGTCAGATGTATTACAACTCTCAGAAACAGAGGATGGCCTTATGAGAAAGTGCTGCAGAAGGGCTCTGGATCTCTTCACAGCTGAAGGTAATGTTCAAGGGACTGGAGGCCAGCTTAACCAAGATCGAGTGCAAACTCTTTTGCGCCTTCTCTTTGACCAAGGAGATACAGCTCTTCATGATCCCAAGACTGCATTGTCACTGATTGGTGGATCGCCAGCAGGCATTGGTCTTGAGGACATGGTGAAGTTGCTGCTGCATCCCCATTTTCGACCTCAGGACCGTGGCCGCTACTTTGTAGCTTTAAGCCTGGCAGAAGGTGAGACTTTGCGAAGGATCCTGCATTGCAAGTTGCCACTCGGACCTCCTTTGGCACCGGCCAATACCTCCATTGGACTGCGATCTTTGACCTCAGGATTCAGTGTGCTGGATCGTTCTGTGGGCTTTCAAGAGGGAGCCACATATCAGACACTGAGAGCCATGCAGCTCTGTCGCTACTTCGATACACAAGTCTTCTTCAAGGATGAGGAGTTGACGGCCTTGTTGCGTGGCTTGCAACACGAGACGCCCTTCGCCCGGCGGCGCTTCTTTGAGCAAATCGGTGGCTGCCGCCGCCGTGCCGTGGGGGACTGGGCGGAGCGGCCCATTGCGGTGGCCCTGACGGTGCCCTCGGAGTTCGAGATCATGGTGCAGCGCATCAGGGCGGTGCGTCTCAGGGAGACCATCTCCGGAAAAGGATTGGGTGTGCAAGAAGCCTTTGAACGCTTCGATCTGCAGCAAGTGGGCTTCCTGGGTCCAATCGAAATTTGTCAAGCTTTGAGACATCTTGGCTTTCACACCTCACCTGATGAGATCCTGGACTGGCTGGAGGCAATGGATGAATCTGGAGATCATGTCGTCTCGTACAGGGAATTTTTCAGCTTTGTCAAGCACAAAGTGGATGCCTTCATGGGTGGAGATCATGCCATCGTCACTGAGCTGGGCGAGAAGCAGATTGAGTTGGCCGTTCCAGGACCACCTGCTCTGGATCGAGCCATCTCGGGCTCGACCCCGAGTGAGACCGGGCCGCCGGCGCTGAATCGTACCACCTCAGATTCCCGCAATGTCTTGACGGTGGGGCGGCCACCATCCATGAAGCGCGAGATCTCACGGAAGCCAGAATTGTCGCAAGGTGAGCGTGACACGATATCCAATCGACTTCAAGACCGCATTGCCCGTCGGAAACTCGAAGAAGAGAAAGAGAAGGAACACATTGCAGTTGAGGAGGAAGAGATGCAAATCGCCATCGAAGAGCAACACGGAGCAAATCCGCTCTACACCTTTTCAAACGTCAGCTGTGCTGGGGCCACCACTGCAGATTTCGACTTTCAGATGGACTACCTACCAAAGGACTGTTTTGCCTTTGGCTTTGTGGAGCCCGTCTCTGTGGAAGGACAAAAAGGCTTCCTGCAGGTTGACAAACGCAGCTTTGTTCAGGTGACAAAGCTCCAGTTGCCACCAAATGGAGGATCCAACAAAAAGCTCAACATCTATGGTTTGACAATGTCCTTTTGCTGTCCCAGCTTACCTCAGAGCGAGCCGGGTGGTGGTGCAGTATCCATCGTCAGGGTGAACATTCACTATGCTATCGCGGATGTTTACATGGTCTATGCCGGGAAGGAGAAGGGTGACCAGAAGAGCTACACGCATGAGTTCAAGCTTGAGCCTGGTGAGAGTATCACAGACATCACGGCGAAGAGCGTGGAAGGAGTCGGTGTCTACTCCTTGGTCTTCAAAACCACACAGGGAAGGCAATCTGAAACCTTCGAAGGAGATGAGATGGAATATTTGGATTCGGATGACCTAACCAGAAAGAATTGGTCTGCTGGTCGAGGCAACATGATTTCTGGTCTGAAGACGAAGGTGAATGATGGCGTTGTTGTAATCACAGGCATCACCAAGAAGCCAGTGAACCAAAGCGGTAAGGCCGAACAACCATCAGATCGTTTGACGTTGGTATCTCTCAGTCGTGCTCCTGGAGATGCGGACAGCTATGAGTCGCAGGTGGTTGGTGGTACAGGTACCCAAGCAGGTCCTGAGGCATCAGAATCCTTCGTGGGATGTGAGATTTTTGTTTGGAAAGATGGCACCATTGCACCAGACGGCTTTCAAGCTCCTGAACATAGACTGCCTACAGTGGATGATTCTGTCTTGCAGGGCCGCTGGGAGATTACTTTTGAAGGCGATCCTCCTCCAGGTGCTGAAGGATACGTTTGGCAGGTGACTCTGTCCGTAGATGCTGCAGGGCGAATTCAGGGAGATGGCCATCCCATCAAACGGAAGAAGCCTCTTTTGCACGCCCGCAAGAACAGTACGGCAGTAGAGGATGGTCAGATAGAGGCAGCCTGTCCCGTGGGGCCAGAGGAGATGGTGGAAGATGTGGAAGAGGCAGCTGAGATCGAGAGGATCGAGATGATCGAGCCTCTTGAAGAGGAAGATGATTGCCCCAAACCCGGACGGAAGAAAATGGGGAAAAAACGCGTCGACGTGGATTCAGAGTGCGAAGACGACGAGGATATCTGCGATGAGGATGACGAGTCAGAGACTCCTTGCTCTGATGAGTCTTTCGGAGGGGGGGAGCCGCGGGAGGTGGATCGAAGCAAGCTGGATGAAGGGTTGCTGCCTTTGCATGATTGCATCGCAGAGCTCACTGAAATATTGGAGAATTACAATGGAGATCTTGGACAGGTTTTGAGAAGCTACAAGCAACTTTTCGAACACTTCAGAGCAGTGAGGAAAAACAAGAAGATGCGTCATGAATTTGAAAAGTGTGGCTTAGAATCCAAGTTCGACCACTTACATGACCTCCTATGTGAACATGATATTGAAGAGGAGCTCTCAGAATTCTTTGAAGAACTCTATGGTGATGAATCAGACTATGACTCCGAAGATGAATCAGAAGAAGAAGTTGAAGAAAGCAAGGTCGAGAAGGTGGAGACGAAGCCCGAAAAGAAAGCAATCAAAATCGTAGCCTTGCGGAGCGAGGGAAAGCTGGTTGGTCGTCAAGTGACTTTGGATCTGTTTGGAGATCAGAAAAAGTCTGCAGAGAAGAAGAAGCGTGACGAGGATTTCGAAGATGAGGAGGAAGAAGAGGAACAAGCACCGACCACGGTGCAATTCTGCTTTGATGGTGCTGTGGTGGATGAGAGCGAAACCACTGCGCTGCTGAAGGGTGAGTGGCGTGCGGCCAATCCCAACACTGACCCTGAACTGGAAGACGTGAAAATGGTGACTGAGGGCCGATGGAGTGCCATGCGTGTCGTGGATGAGTCTGCTCGTCTTGCAGGGCTTTGGCGTGTCTCGGTGGGTCTTCAGGATGGTGCACAGGCCTATGCATACACCATGTGGCTAACAGTGCACTTTGCTGTGGAGTCTCGCTCTGGAGCCGTGAATGGAGTCCTGTTGGAAGGTCCTGGCTTGGAAGGTGAAGCTTCTGGCGAAGGACCCAAGGTGAGCAATGCCATTGTGGAGGGTTCGCTCAGCAGCCGATCCTTGCGCTTGCAGGTGAATGGCTGGAAGGGACGCTCAATGTTGGAGGGTCAGCTTGACAGAAAAGGATCGATTGCGAGTATCACAGGCTTTTGGTGGTCTTTGGATGCCAATGAGATCAGTGGCACTTGGTCAGCTTCACGGCTGGATGGTGCGGTGTTGGAGAAATTGATTGAACCCAAGATGACCGGAGAACCACCCTTGGTCAGCAAGTGCACACAGGGATGTCGACTTACAGCACAAGGCCTCAAGAACAAGGGGAAGCCTATGTGTTCAAGCAAACATGTTCTGAGCAGCAAGAAGAGCACGGAGGACGAAGAGGAGCTTGAATGCGAACGTTGTGGGCGCGAAGTAAATGGAGCTCACTGGTGGTGCAATCGCTGTGACGTTGCTGTTTGTTCCCGCTGTGAGAAACAGACGATCGCGAAGGATGTGGATGAAGAGGAGCGACGCCAATTTGAAGTTGCAGCTCTTGATCGTTTCAAGCTTGCCGGGAAGGTCTACTTTGAAGTCACGGTGGAAAAGGTCGGAGATGGTGGTTTGATCGGCTTGGCCTTGCAGAATGTGGATGATGACTATGCACCGGGTGAGGACCTTGGCACATTTGCCTTGATGAACAATGGAGCTTGTCGACATAATGGCAAAGACGAGGGGAAGAGCACTGCATGGAAGGATGGTATGGTCATCTCCGTTGCCGTGGACTGTGATGCAGGGACAGTCCAGGTGGCCACCTTGGACAAGCCAGCCTTCGAGACTGTGTTACAACTGGCAGCAGAAGAGATGCCGGCAGAGGTGGGTGTCCCGCTCATTGCCCTGATGTGTCCTGGGGACAAAGGCGCAATGATGGTGAATGTGGGACAACAACCCTTCAAGCTTCAACCACCTGCCAAAGCATTCCATCCCTTGGCTGAACTCATGGAGTTGCGACGCCAATGGCGAGTTACCTTGCCTGATAACGTGGAGACATGGCCGGTCTATGTCAAGCCATCTCGTCAGGCAGAAGGTGCTGCGTCGTTACAAGCGCAATGGGGTTTTGAAGAGTTGGGATCACAAGATGAGAATGGAGTCAAATGGATTCGCCACAGTGGCGGATGGTCGCCAATCTCCCTGGAAGCTTTGGGTCGGCTGTGCACAGGTTTGACCCCATTGCCCTCTACCATTGATGCACTGGAGAAGCGAGGAGATGCCAACGGTTTCAAATTCTTCCGTTTTGTGGTGACCAAAGCCCGCGGCGGTGATACGGTGAATGGTGTTGCCCTGGGGCAGCTGCTGTTGCGCCGTGAGGGTATGGAGCTGGATTTGGCAGAAGCCTCGGCTGAGAATCCAGATGGTCAATTTGCTGATACGGAAGGCCCAAGCAATGCCATTGATGGTCGCACCAGTACTCGCTGGCATAGCACTGTGCTGAGTCCATTGGTCATCAAATTACCAAAGCCAGTCTTGATTGATAGCTTCAGCTTCCGCACGGGGCCGAGTGATGAGCAGCTGGATCCCGTGGAATGGAGATTGGAAGCTTCCAATGATCAAAACACCTGGAAGGTCCTCAATAGCCAGGAGACCAGCTACCATCCACCACGCAGACGTTGCGGTCAAGCTAGTTGGTTTGACACCAGTACTCGTGGAAGCGGAAGCTCTGGCAAAAGTAAGTTGGTGCCTTGGACTTCTGGCGCGAAGGTCCTACAGGGACATTGGCATGCCTTGACACTTGCAGTAGATCTACCGAATTCCAAGATGACCATTTGGGTCGATGGTGAGGTTGCCCTGGAAATTTGTGATCCATCCTCCCCATTGCTGCGTTGTGATGGTCCCTTGAGCTTGGATCCACATGAGGGAATGTGCCTGTTTGGACGCAAGCCTTTCTTGAAGAAGGAGTGGAGTTGGATGCTGGGAGCACAGATCAAAGGTTTACAGCTTCAAACCTTAGCACCAGATCTCTTCAACACCTGGGCTCTGCAGATGCCCTTGGGTGTTTGGATTTGCCGTGCTCAAGGCACCTGCAAAGCCAACGGCTTGTTCACACGCAACAGCACTTCCACTTCCAATTGCTGGCGTTGTAAAAGTCAGCGGATACGTAGTGGCTTCCGTCCTCCCAATGATGCGGATCCTCGACATCCGGGGATCAAGATCTTCACAACCGACTCCTTTGAGGAACTTCTTGAGAAGGAGAAATGTGTCTTCCTGGCAGTGTCTGCAGATTGGTGTGGGGCCTGCCAGCAGATGAAACCTGCTTGGTTTGCCTTGGCAAAATTGTTGAAGAAAAGCAAAGCTGTTACTGTGGGGGTGATGAACATCGATGAAAACGAGGTTGACAGGCGTTACTTCCCAGAGCGTCACATCCCCGTGGTGAAGTTGCTTATCAAGAAGCCACCTGCAGAAGATTCCTATGAGTCGAACGACAAGCCGGTGGTGATTTCCTACGAAGGGAGTCATAGCCTTCCTGGTTGGTTGCAATTCTTGAGTGAACACACAGACCTAAACTTGCAAGAGATTTTGGATGGGAACTATCAGGACTATGTCAAAGAATTCAGCATTGAAGCATTGATTTCAAACTTGACTTCGGCTGCTCGAAAAGCACTGAAAGAATACTGGGGCACAGATAGTGCCTTAGCTGGGAGTGGTGCTGGTGGTTGGCGACGTCTTTGCGCCTTTTTGTGCAACTACTGCTTGGATCCAGAACTCTCGAAGGAAGAGTCGTCTCCAGAAGGGCTGCAAAAGAAGGTTTCTGTGACAGACAAAGAAAATCAAGGTGAAGATGAACTGTGGATCCGCCTGCTGCTGAAACGCACCACTGAAGAGGTGGAGAAGGCCCTGCGTGGTGGCCATCCACGAAAGCCGTTGGACTATCTACTGAAGCAGGTCTTTTTGCCTGGATCAAAGCCTGATGACTTGCAGATGGTTCGTACGGGGCTGCATGCTGAAGAACTGCTGGCCGTGTCCCGCGGCGGTTCAGGGGATGCGGCGCGCACGCCTGCAGAGCAGTGGTCTGCGGTGGAGCAGCAGAAGGCAGCAGCACGTGCTGAGCCAATGGCATTGCCGATGTTGCAACGCAGCTGGGCAAAGATAAAACAGGCCATCGACAACAGGCATGCCAAGCGCATGCAGACCATCCAAGAGTTGCTGACACGTGGATTGGACTTGGACTTCAATGCTTTGGGTTGCGAGCAAGCTTCCGTTTTGTGGTTGGCTGCAGCGAACAACGACCTGGAGGTCTTGCAGTTCTGCCTGGCATATGGAGGAGATCCACATCGTGACACCGAGGGCGTCCTACCCACTGAAGCGGCAGCCGCCATGGGAGCCTTACAGGCATTGGCCATGCTGTTACGCATTGGTGCGGTGCCAGGTCGAGCTTTACATTTTGCCGCTGCCACATCGCAAGTGGGTGCCTTGCGAGTTCTGATCAACTCCAAGGCAGACCTGCGGGTTCGTGTCAATGGTTTAACACCCTTGGCCATTGCAGTGTCCAGAGACAATGATGAGATCATCAAATTGTTGTTGCAACAGTCATTACAGGAACCACCTCTTGGAAGTGTAGCCTGTGATGCCTTGGGAATCACATCTGGCAGCAACCTTCTGTACCTGGCAGCACAATGTGGACTTGATCGCACCTGTGACTTGCTGGTTCAGAAAGGTGTTCGCCCCAACTTGGAGCCGCCGCGGTCCATTGGAACCCAAAGTGTCCAGGAGAACGTCCGGGCCGTCTTGGAGCCACATCGTTGGACCATCCTGCGGCGAATGTGTCCAGAGGATGGCTTGGCCAAAGATGCCCATGTTGTTATTAAAGAAATCATGGAGGAATTGTCAGGTAAGGCTGAGGACTTTGACAAGAAACTTGCAATTTGTTCAGGTGTGGGTGCCTTGAGGCCCATGACCATAGCAGCATTGCTGGATGATGCCGAGGCAATGAAATCCTTGGCCAAGGTGGATCTCACGGGTGACCTAGTCCCCGCACCATCACCTTCAGCACTGATGTGGGCACAGTGGGCAGCATCATCAGCAGCTGCCAGGGTCATGTTGGATGCAGGAGTGACCTTAAGCAACACCGACCTTGAGGGCTTACGTCGCTTGGGTCGTGCTCGGCGACAGGCCGAAGGTGGTGAAAGTGAAACTGCCTCGGCAGCGCGACTCATGCAGCCAGGTGATTGGAGCTTCTTGCCTCGCGCAGCTCAGCAGTTGGCATGTGCGACTCCCATGTCCCGACTACAAGAGCTTCGAGAGAAAATGCTCATAGGAATCAACGAGGTGGCTCAGGTGGAGGAGGATAAACCGCCAGTATTGACTCAGCTTCCGTCACAGCCTCCAATGCTGACTCGTGTGACATCTACACAGGCGGAAGAGCAGGAAGCCGCTGCGAAGGAAGAAGTTGCAGCGTCAACGCTCTTGGACATGCTTGGTCCTGAAAGGACAAGTCTCATCCGCTTTTTGGTGCAGAGGGAGATTGCACGCGGTGAAGGAAAGTCTGGTCTGTCTCCGAAGTACTTGCTGGCCTTGCATGCCTCATCCCTCTATGTTGACATCCATGCTCAATGTCACCGCTTCATGGTTTTGCTGAAAGCAGCCCTGAGCACTCTTCCGAGCGCTCGTGGTCCATGCTACAGAGCAATCATGGGAAGTGAACTAGCTCCAGTGAGTTCCTTGAAACATTACTCCCCAGGTTCTATCATCCGTTGGCCTTTTGGTGCTTGTGGAACTTTAGACTTTGCCTCAGCAATGACCTGTTTAACCCAGCAGCTGAGCGCTGGTGAAAGCCGCGGCTATCGTGGCGTCATTTTCAAGGTGAGACGCCTGTTGACAGCGAAGGAGGTTGATGAGAGCAATCGCCAGGTCTTGTTCACGGGTGGTGCGATGCGTGTGGTCGGAATCTTCCCCTTAAATGGACCTTTACTTGCTGCGGAGAGGGAACTGACAGTACAGTCAAAGCCGTTGGTGGAGCGCATGGGACATTTCTGCCCAAGTCTTGACATGGTAAGACGTCCAGAAACAGCCCAACCATGGGAAGTTCAGGAGCAGCCTTTGGTGATGGTTCTTTTGGACGAGGAAGAAGAGTAGAAGAAGTTAACAAGATCCGCCATTGTTTGAAGTTTTCCCACCAGTCTTTTCATTGAAGGTGGGCATATCGTTTGCTGGTTTATGTCAGTTTATAAAGCAAATTCACCGCTGGATGGTCACTGTTAGCAGGGATTGCAGAAACCGTGCCCTGGGGATATGCGCAAAGCAGCAACATCCTCCGGCGTAGCACGGCTCCTCCAGGAATGACCTTATGGACG
>ERZ1738542.76-NODE-156-length-10815-cov-36.693401_pt1 | contig 10815 bp, 1 predicted proteins | sample MGYA00581731_ERZ1738542 | MGnify/ENA primary metagenome ERZ1738542 (study PRJEB40740, sample SAMEA7388103) | Antillogorgia bipinnata | biome: Marine coral reef biome; feature: Environment associated with an aquatic invertebrate; material: Seawater | host... | reverse complement strand
CTCAATTTTTGTATATTTGAGAATGTAATTAATGTACTTAACATGGCTGCAAGTGTAAATAACTGCATCATTCAGTGTGAAAAAGGGTACACTCTAAATGAAAAAAGACCACATTTTATTGTTTTTAACAAAAGTGAGGGGGCACCGTGCCCCCGGGCCCCCATTTTCCTCGGCCTACGTCTGCTCCTGATTAACAAAAACATGACGATCCACGGTACTTCACAATATTTATTTTAATTACATATTGCACAAGTGAACTTAAAATGACCTGGAAGAATGTTTACGGAGTTCATAGTTAATTAAAATACCACACACCCATCAGGCTCAATCAAGCAAACTTCATTTTAGGATTCCAAGTTATTTTAAGTTCTACATTACTTCAATGTGATTTCTATATACAAAGGTAAAATAAACGTAAACAATACTGATCTGGTACGTCAGAAACAAACCAGCTGATGTTATCAAGGAAAGTCGAAAACAGTTTGCACCAGTCTATTTCATTACACATGGGGATAGGGCTGTTCTTTCCGTCACCTTACGTATTAAATCAAACATTGCAGCTCATAACTGTTAAACTTGAACGACGAGCACAGTATACTATATTACAACAGCAGTTCCTACATATCACTACACCATTTACTATACATGAACGTCTTCGTCAAAATCGTCGAGAGCATGCCGTTCCGCCAACTGAATAAACGATGATGATGGTCGTGAACAAGGTAAATACACAGAAGAAGGTCGGGATTGAGATGGTGATACCATTGGAGTGACTACTTCGGAGGTCAAGGGAGAAAGAGACGAAGACCTCGTAACTAACGGAGTAATTGCTGGTGTAAAATTTGGGGTCATAGGTAAGGAAGAATATGTAGATTCAGGGTCTAAATGTTGATTGTGGAGTGACGACACCGACGATAACATACTTGTGCAAGCTGAAAGGTCATTTACACCGTTCACAGGAGAACCAAGGCCTTTACTTGGCAAACGTCCAATCTCTGAAAATACTTCTGAAAGTGGTTGATACTGAGGGCCTTGATGCATAGCATACAAATGATTATAATGACCTCTTAGTTCTTCGTGACTTCCAAGGATGGAACTTAAAGAGCCTGTGTAATCAGGCCGTCCTTCAAAGTGAAACACTCGAGGGCGATCTTGATAATCCTCTTCTGCATCAGCCTCCGCACATTTGGCATATAACAAATTCCCAACATCTATACCCCCACTCGCCTCCCTACCACCTTCGTCATCAAAGTCATGAAGTGATTCTATACTCTGAAGATTAGGCATAATTCGGTCAGTTTTATCTGACAGAACATCAAATGATCTTGCATCGCTATCTGAGTCATGTGAAGTATCAACTTCAGAATCAGCTTGTATACCAGAATCAGTAACATTTGAACCCACTTGATTCTTCATGCATAACTTAAAACGATCTGATTGTTCGTCAGAGGATCCACTTCCAGAATTCCGGGATTCTAAGGAGTTAGACGCACTAGTTGGAACATGTTCGTATCTGTTAATCAGACCTTTTTCATCCACAGAGTTAAAGCTTGTTTGCAGAGGTATAGGCCTGAGAACCATTTCCTCGCCAGGTTTATCTGTTTCAGTCTTTTCTTTTCGTTTGCATCTTACAAACAGCCAGATCAGAAAGGCAACCAAGGCCAGAGATGCTACAATACTAATTGCTATAATGATCGTCTGGATTGCTTCAGACATAGATTGATCTGTTGGTCTAGGAACAGGCGGTGAAACAGTATAATTCAAAAGTATCTCTGCTGTAACTGTACTGACCTTTGAACCTGGTTGACCACTACTTGCCAAGACTGTTACATTGAATAAATCAGGTTTGTTTGAACCTTCAGTGTCCCTTCTATTTCGCTTACGTTCATAATAATCGACAACGTCTTCAGTGAGATCTATACTACCAGATGTAATATTGATGGCAACGAGGCTGATAGGTGAATTTAGTTTGTATTGTATTTCTCCATCAGGACCACTATCAGAGTCAGTTGCATAAACACGACCGATAATATCACCCTTCTTACCATCTCCAGAAACATCAAATTTATAGCTTGAGTTTTGAAACGTTGGCTGGAATTCGTCCACACCTATGACAGGAACAATGACGGAGAGAGTGGTGTATTTTGGAGGTGTACCATGATCTTGTGCCTTCACTACTAAAGTATAACTTGATTTTTTCTCGTAATCAAACACTTCCGCATTTGTCAGGTTACCTGTTCTTGGATCAATGTTAAATTTTTTTAAACCAGTGCCGTTTATGATAGATAAAGAGATATTCTGGTTCGCTCCAGAATCCGAGTCTGAAGCTGTAATTGTACCAGCATATGTTCCATTACGAGCGTTTTCTGCTACACCAAGATTCCAAGGATTCGAGAACACTGGTGCATTATCATTAATATCGTTGACTTTTATGACCACTGAGATATCTGATGTTTTTGGTGGCATGCCTTGATCTGTTGCTCGTACTGAAAGTCGATGTATTGGAATGATATCACGATCCAAAGGTTTGTCCATCCATAATTCATTATCCTTCATTGAGAACCATCCATCATTATTTCCAGAACTGATTGAATACCTAATTTCTTTGTTATGTCCACTGTCCTTGTCTTTTGCTAGAACCTTTAACACCAGTCGAGGTGGCACAACATCCTCACCAATATATTCCTCGTAAACTGAATCATTCACATAATATTCATTTCGTTGAAATACCGGTGCGTTGTCGTTTACATCATCAATTTTAATACGGACTGTTATTCGATCAGAAATATCCGATTTGCCGCCATCTTTAGCTATCACATCTAGATTATATAAGTCTGTGTTTTCACGATCTAATTGCCTTCGCACACGAATAATACCAGTACGTTCTTCGATTCGAAACATTTTCAATTCATCACCGCTAAGAATTTGAAACGAAATTCTGTTTTTGCCAGTTAATGACTCCGAATTTAGAGGTTTTATTGTTTCCACTATAGTCCCAACTTCTATATCTTCTGATATTGTTACGTCATAGGTAGCATTGCCAAGGTCAGGGGGATTATTGTTAACATGTAAAATTTGAAGACGGAACGGAACTTGAGAGGACAGTTTGGGAGAACCGTGATCAGTTGCGGTGATAATAAGATCGATAAAATCCTTACTATAAATTATTTCTTTTTTGGTGAAAACTATTCCAGTGTTTGGATCTATTCCAATCTCGTCATTTAAGGTGACGTTGTACGTAATTCTTTTATTGCTTCCTTCATCTTTATCCGTTGCATTGATTCGGGCCAAATTAGTGTTTGCAGAAATAGGTTCTTTACGTTTAATTTTACTATACGACGATTTCTCAAATACAGGCTTGTGATCATTCTCATCCAACACAGTTACAATAACCTTCGTGTTCGCTTTCTGTACTTGATCACTAACAAATACGTCCATACTGTAAACATTTGGCTTACTTTCAAAATCCACGGCTTCAACCAATCGCAGAATCCCAGTGTCAATATCAATAACAAAAGGCCCATTTCGTTGTGTGTTACCAGCGAAACTGTACGTCAGTACTGAATAGTCATCTTTGTCTGAAGCGTTTACCTGTCCAACCTGACTCCCCAAAGGCATGTTTTCAAGCATTGTTAGGTTAATTGTACCTGGTACGTGTGGCACATTGTCATTGATGTCTGTAATAAGCACAACCACAGTACAACTAGAAAAAAGCCGACTGGTACTGACACTGACAGTTAAATTATACAACTTTTTCACTTCGCGATCAACAGCTTTTTGAAGGAACAATTCACCAGTCAAGGAATTTAGGGAAAAAACACGCTCTTTGTTACCAGACACAATATTAAACGACATTTTAGAGTTGCCAAAATTAAATGCATACAACTTAGTCACTAAGCGATTGTCCATTGTCGTACTACTTTCTGAAATACTTGATATGAAGACTTTCTGCCTGAATTCAGGAGCTTTATCGTCGAGATTTCTTAGAGTTAGATATACTTTAGTGAATGCAATATTTGTAACCGTGTTTCCCCAGTCACCCTTGATGTCTAATTCAAAACTACGCGACCTCTCGTAATCTAAAGCATTATCTTTCTTCACAGTAACTTGGCCGTTTGAATCAATCTCAAACGCGTCAAATGTATTGCCATTAACGATTTGATAAGATAAATTTCCCGACGATTTAGACTTTACTGTCAGTATGGGAGTACCAGGTGGGTCGTTCTCGTTTAGTGTTGCACTGTAGGATGAGTGAGAAAAGCTTGGGCGTTGAATAGTGTCTTGAACCATTACAAGTACAAAACACATCGCTGTCATACTTCGGTCATGGATTAGAGTTGCTCTAACACTAAACAAGTATGCTCCAGGTTGTGGGTCTTCTGTAAAACTCACATTACCTCCGGTAAAACCAACCGCCAAAACCGTTTGCCCACCTTCACGAATGTACTCAACATCACCTGGCTTTAAATGTCTATTCTTAAACTGGAGTTGCAAGATTTTGATACCAGCTTTGATTTTGTCCTTGAGATCAATCTCGTACAAAACTTTAGTAAATCGTAGAGGAATTCCTGTGATACGATCGACAAACACGTTTACTTTAATTGAACCAAAACGGGCTCCAGCCTGACTGCCATCACTTGCATTCACAGAAAAGCTGTACATATGAACTTCACTGGCATTTAAATAGTTTAACGTGTAAATTAAACCATTCGTGGAATCCAAGGCAAATGGTAATTGTTGTTCACTCCCAAAACTGTACGTTATTCTTGAATCAGAGTCACTATCATTGGCTGCCAACGTTACAACTTTTGTTCCTGGTTGGCTGTTGCCAGGTAGGCGAATTTTTATTTCATTTGAACTAAATTTAGGATTGTTATCATTCTCATCTATGACAATAACTGAAAGTTTCACTTTTGTTGAAAGAATGGGATGGCCTTGGTCACTAACATCAATAACTAAATCATGTACCGAACTGATTTCGCGATCAAGCGGTGATAGAGTTGATAGTGCACCAGATTTTTTATCTATCTGAAAATACATGGCATTATTGCCTTCTTCAATACTGTATTGTAACCGAGCGTTCATTTGTGCGTCGAAATCCTGAGCGATAATATAGCCAATGTACCCTGCGGGACTATTTTCGAGAACTTTCACTTCATAAACGTCCGATAACACAATGGGATAGTTGTCATTTTTGTCTGTGACATTGATTTCTACAGTCGTACTGTCAGTGTATAATGGATAACCATTATCGCGCACATATACAGTTAATTCATACATCTGTTGTTTTTCTCTGTCCAACGGGGATTTTGTTAGTATTTGACCAGTTGATTCATTTATAATGAAAAGATCATTAGCAAATCCTGGAGGCAAACTATATGTCAATTGGCCGCTATCCAGATCTTTCGCTTTAACCTTCAAAACATGAGCAAAGTTTATATTTTCTGATACGTTAACTCGGTAGATGTAATTTAAAAACCGTGGCAAGTTATCATTCACATCTTCCACAGAGAGGGTAAAGACTATTACTGAAGACAATGGTGGGGAACCTTGGTCGGAAGCTCTAATTCTCAATCGATATGTATCCACCTTCTCTCGATCAAGTGGTTTCAACAGAATTAAGGAGCCCCAATAAGGATCCAGATAAAATATCCCACGTTCGTTTCCTTCTACTAAACTAAAAGTCACATTGCCCGAGCGATCCGAGTCTTTATCTTCAGCAGTGAAATAGAAAACTGTAAAGTTTACTGGTTCATCTTCCATTATGAATGATTTATTTTGAGACGTGAAAACGGGATGACAGTCATTAACATCTGATATAAGAATTATTACAGTCACTGTGTTGGATTTCTGTTCTGAAACTTCTCCAGCTTGGTCAACAGCCTTAACAACTAGTTTATATTCACTTACATCTTCCCTGTCTATTTCTGCATCTGTACTCAACTGCGCTTTAAATGGATCAATTTTAAAAGCAGCTTTAGGTGACTGACTTTCAATAGAGTAAACAATCCTGCTATTTATTCCAGAGTCTTTATCATGAGCAAGAATAGGTTTGTGGAATTCTGTTCCTCGTGGTGAACCTTCAATGACATATGTGAATATTGGATTTTCATCAAATATAGGGCCATTATCATTTGAGTCGAGAATATTGATATACAGTCTGAGAATACTTTTCTTAGGATTGTCTTTCGCATTATCTGAAGCTCTAATCCGAAGACTATACTGTTTGGTATGTTCATAATCAAGTGTTTTATTCAAAATAACTGCTCCAGTTTTTGCATTAACTCCAAAGATTTGTTCACCAGATTCCTTTACAATGGAGTATATTATATTTCCATTCTCGTCTTTATCTTGATCTGTTGCATTGGCCCAATACACAATTGAACCAACCAATGTTTTTTCTGATAAATAGATGGTGTCATTTTTCACCCTGAATTCTGGTTTGTGGTCATTGACATCCAGAACAGTAACAAGCACCTGACATACTGACTCTTTCAGAGGACTGCCATTATCTTTTGCAACTACACTCAAAACAAAAAACTCCTTGATTTCTCTGTCAAGAGATGCAACAATATATATAGATCCAGTAGTCTCATTTATTTGAAACACCTCCACACCACTTTGAGTATTTCCAGTATTATGATAGTAGTTCACTTTTCCATTTTGACCCGCATCTTTGTCTACAGCTTTAACTTGTATCACTTTTGCTCCTTTCTCTGCATTCTCTGCAACATTTATATAATATGTAGATGTGGTAAATATTGGAGGGTTGTCATTTACATCTTCAACATGAACAGTAACAGTAACTCTACTCATTTTTCGTGGATTTCCATTGTCTGAAGCTTGCACTAACATTCGGTAGATTGGGTATTTTTCTCTATCAAGTTCAACAATGTTTTGTATTTCACCAGTCTTGGACTCAATTTTAAAATCATTAGTAGAGTTAATCAGACTATATTCAATTTCTGCATTTTTGCCAAGATCACGATCTTTTGCTTCAACCATCCCAATTAACGTACCAGCAATCTTATTTTCTGTTGTAAAAAATGACAACTTTCCTGTGAATACAGGTATTTCATCATTCACATCTTGGACATAAATGGTAAGTTTTGCAGGCATTGATGTTTTAATTGGAGCTCCATAATCACCAGCTGTAACCAACAATTCATGTTCATCCTGTGTTTCTCTATCCAATGGTGATTTTAAAGTAAGATTACCGACTCCGCTAAGTTCAAAATGACTGGAATGAGCGTCTAACCTATACCACACTTTTCCATTTTGTCCACTGTCTTTATCCACAGCACGAAAATTATAAATAAGTGCATTGATAGGGAGACCTTCACTAACATTGATACTTGAATTATGCAAAATTGGAACATTGTCATTCACATCAACAATACAAATATTAACCTTTAACAGTGACCATAAGGCTGGTTTTCCAGAGTCGGATGCATTCACAGTTAAATGATACAATTTTACTAGTTCATAATCAACAGGCATATTTAGTGTTAAATAACCAGTCTCTGAATCAAGGCTAAACACTGACTTTGGTCCTCTTACAATATTGTATGTGACTTTACCATTTAATCCACTGTCTTTATCAACAGCATTGAAAATATAGACTTCCTTATCAATGGAATGGTCTTCATTTATTTTAATACAATGACTGTAATCTTGCCAAAGTGGAAAATTGTCATTAATATCAAGAACAGTTACAGTTACATTGACATAACCAAACAAAGATGGCGTACCATGATCTCGTGCTTCCACCAAAAACTCATACTTCGAATGAATTTCATGGTCTAGTTTAGCCTTGGTAAATATTGCACCAGAATCATTGATAAAAAAATGTTGTTGAGAAACCAGAGACTTAATAGAATAACTAATTATTCCACCAGAGCCTTCATCATAGCTGTTTGCAAGCACAGATCCAATAAAAACTGATGCACTAGTGTTTTCTTTTACAGAAAAGCTATACTTCTGTTTCTGGAAAACAGGGGGATCGTCATTTACATCTTGGACAAGAATTTGAACAGTTGCAAGTTTACGTGATGTTAAGCCACCATTATCTATAGCACGGAATTTGAGCACATATCTGTCCACCTTTTCTCTGTCCAACTTTTTGTGTACACTTATCTGACCATTACTTTTATCTAGATTAAATGTACCATCATCATTTCCAGAAATGATTTCATAAGAGATTTGAGCATTCCAGCCAACATCATAATCCTTTGCATCAATTTTAATCAAATCAGTACCAGTAGAAACATTCTCATAAACAGTGTGGTTATAAAAGAGACAGGTAAAAAATGGTCGGTTATCATTGACATCTTCCACAATCACTGTTACCTTTGTAGTACTGTTTAAACCACCTTCATCTTGGGCAACAACAGTAAAATTGTACATACCAGTGTCTTCTCGATCTAGTTCTTTAATTGTTGTAATATATCCAGTGGTTTTGTTGATAGCAAAGACAGTGTTTGTTGGATAATCAAGTGTAAATGAGATATGTCCTTTTGAAGTAAGATCAGCATCCGATGCAACAACTTTGCCCACAAACGTTTGAGGCATTGAGTTTTCATGAACTGTCATTTGATAATTTGGTTTAGAAAACTGCGGAGCATTATCATTTGAATCAATAATTCTCAAAGCAACTGTACAATTTGTTGTAAATACACCATCAAATGCTTGAATTACAAGCAAAACATTATCAGACTTTTCTCGGTCGATAAAAGAAGCCACATAAATAACACCAGATGTTGAATTAATTCCAAACCATGAAGAATTACTTGACAAAATATTGTATGTTATATTCACAGAATCATCTTTATCTGTGGCATTCACAGTAAGAACAGAAGTGCCAGGTACTTCAGACTCCAAAATATCACCAGTATAGACATCATGGTCAAACTTTGGAGGGTTGTCATTCACATCTATGATAAGTAAGGTGCCAGAATTTTGAGATGCTCGAGGTGGTTTGCCATGATCTGTTACTGTCACAATAATTAGGTAGGTTTTGGTCTTCTCATAGTCCAACGAAGAATTTAAATACACATGGTAAATATCTTGTGAAAATTTAGATATTGAAAATACATGTCTATTCCTAGGACTTAAATTTACACTTAGCCTACCATTATCCCCAGAATCTTTATCAAAAATTTTAATGCTTGCAACCAATGAATTTAATTTTGCATCTTCAGTAATTGGATGGAAGTGAAAGGAACCAATTTCAGGGCTGTTGTCATTTTCATCCCGTACATAAACAGTTACTTCTGCAGTACTCTGTAGTTGTTGATTTGTCGCAATCACCTGAAGTTTGTAACTCTTCGTTTTTTCAAAGTTTAAAGGCAGGGTTGTTACAATGTATCCAATGCGATTCTCTTGACGAATGTGAAAGTATCGGTCTTTGTCATAATAAGAACCATAATTCATTTTGTATAACACTTCAGCATTCTTCCCACCATCACAATCAGATGTTGTTATATTCAAAACAATAGTCCCTTGTTTCACACTCTCTGAGACTTCAGCAACATAACGTGGCCTTGAAAACTGAGGACTACAATCATTAAAGTCCACAACATTAACAGTTAATGTCATATGACTTATTTTCCTTGGAGTTCCACCATCTGAAGCTGAAAGGATTAACTTGTAACGGGGCTCAGCAGTCCAATTAAGTTTCTTAGTAATTTCCAGAAAAATTGCAAAAAAACTGTGACGTTTCTTGAGGTTAATCTTGAATACATTATCCATATTTCCAGATACAATTTTCACACTGTTATTGTTTAAACCATTGACACCTACATCCTTGTCTGTTACTTGTAATTCAATGTTATAAATATGTCCAACATCATATGCTTCGGAAATGTTAGCTGTTTTATTCACACTCGAAAAGGTAGGATATTCATCGTTAACATCTTTTACTTCTATATCCACTTGGATACTGCCGAATGGGTCTTTTGCTACCTTGAAATGATACAACGATTTCAATTCTCTGTCTAAAACTGCAGTAGACTTGATAACTCCAGTTTTTGAATTAAACTGAAACTTCGTTGATTGTGGGTCAACAGCTAATATAGACGTGTTAAGATTGCCAACAAGTTCACCAGGAGCTGTCCCTTCGTAAATATAAAACGTTCTTTTTGCCGTTGAAAAGTTCATTAAGTACAGTAATACAATAACCACCCAATAGGCAACAATCTCGTTTCGAAGCAACTTTAAACTTCGCTGTCTCCACATAGCTGAATGATGTTGTTGTCGTTTACAAACAATGGCAAAACGATACAAAATATCCACACGTCTTTAAACATTCATTGGGAAGCATTTTCGTGGCCTAATGAAGCCTTCCAACTAGTGGTCCCACTGTATATGAAGAAGAAGTACCATAGAAATTTCAAAAACTCTTGTTAAAAGCGGTTAAAATTGCCAATATTTTTATCGCAGTAACGCTTGTCATTGAAGACAATGTATGTTTTAAACAATCACGTGATCTTTGTCGGACAGGAAATAAAAGAATAATTTTAATTACAACAGAGATTGGCTTGAGGGGGTTCACTAAAATTTGTCATATTAATGCTTGTGTTTTGATCAATTTCAGTTTATTTTACACATAGATGTATTTATGCTTTTTTAAGTAAGTCCTGGCCCTTAGTAATGCAGTGTTTTTATACTGCTGAAAATCGAACAACGTATGAAGTGTCAGACAGAACCTGTGGACAGAACTGGCAGCGCTTGACCCCTACAGAGCCTCTTTTCCTGTCGCGCTCTTTGAACCTGATTTCCCACTTGAGAAAACTAGATTAATGTTGCTATCAATCG
>ERZ1738542.73-NODE-153-length-10996-cov-5.452518_pt1 | contig 10996 bp, 4 predicted proteins | sample MGYA00581731_ERZ1738542 | MGnify/ENA primary metagenome ERZ1738542 (study PRJEB40740, sample SAMEA7388103) | Antillogorgia bipinnata | biome: Marine coral reef biome; feature: Environment associated with an aquatic invertebrate; material: Seawater | host... | reverse complement strand
CCCGTGTTTCCCGTACCCTCGCATGACATCTTATGATTGAAACCCTTATATTATTACTAAAAATCACTTTATAATTCATTTCTTTTATGCTGTATCAAGGATTTTATTGGCTTTTTATTAATCCCGCTAGTCTCTTCACCATAAATTACTCATAAAATCCTTGGAATCGCATCTTACAGGTAATAATCCGCCTAGCGCTGGGAATCATCTGGCGACTCCATCTTCAATCTTATCCGACCTTATGTTTCTTATTGGTGTAGCGGGGACCACTGGTAAGCACTGATTCACCTCATGAAGAAGTCCCCGCTATATCCCTTCCTTCAACAACTATTTTATTTATTGTCTTTCTATTGTATACAGGATATTATAATAAATTCAATTAAAAAATCTATTTTATTGTCCTAATCCTTACATCCGGTGGATATGAGTGATGGGATACTGTAGGAAGAATTAGAAAGATAAGTCCAAGGAATCCCCAAACACAGCTAATAAAATTATGAATTTATATTGTCGGATGGGATGATGGCAAGCCCTATTAATCTATAAAATCCCAATTTATTATTATCTTTTTATGGTTTATTGTAGGTTGTAAGGAGTCGACAGGCGTGACAGAAAGGTTCACTCGTATTCTCCACTCATTCTCACTCTCCATTCATAAATCTTGGAACTCATTGTATTTATTAGGGATTTACCCAGGAAAGAATAAGAAAATAGAATGATAATGTGAGTGGGTAGCCGGTTAGGTTTTGGATAATATGTGGTAAGCTTGCCCTCCCTCGTGAATCAACTTTCCTTCCGAAGGAGGCTAGGCTACCCAAGAGGGTTACCCACCACTACTATTAAAAACTCCTAAAAATGGAATTAAAATTAGTGTTTTCAGGACTTATATGGCGGGATAATGTCAATCTTTTGTCTTAATCTTTGGGCTAGGAACCTCATGCCACACATTATTAGTAAAAATCTCATAAATTTGTATTAACTTTCCTTTCCTTTCGGTCCAGATAACATAACTTTCACCTCTAAATTTACTGTTATACCTTTTAAATCTTAATACTAGAGAATCTATATTTTATTCCTAATGTTTCTTCTTAGGTGACCCACAGGCAAGACTAGAGACTGATGAACCAAGATAATAAGATACGACAAGATAATGCGTTATCCAAGTTAGACCGCTAGCGACGGCAGGGAAGGCGTAATTAACAAAGAATTAGTAAAAATTATAATAAATTATTGACTCCGGGACGCCTTCCATGCACATAAAACCAATAAAATTACTATTGTATCTTGGTTCCTCCTTTGTATCCTATTGTCAGTGTAAAACTCAGAGAAATATACTAAAAAATACAAATATACTAGCAAGAACCCGTTATACCCAAGATAATATCATACAAATTAAATATAAAATGTAAAGTGTATAGACTCGTCCTTTCTTAAGATTTCCAGAAGACCCGCAATATGCTATTTCCATTTCCTCTTCCTCGTCTACTAGCGGTCTCTCTGGTCTTACCTTCCTTCCATAAGAACCAATAATGATTGACCAGTAATAACTCTTCCAAACCTTTCATTCCTAAAACTTGAGCACTAGTTATCTCTCTTGACTTTCCATTTCTTACACTTTCCTAACAAAATAAATCCATAAATCCTAAAGCCACATCAGTCTCAGCTCCAGATTAATAGGCTTAGTGAGGTCATCCTACATAACCCGGGATAAAGAGTGAAGATTGTTGAAGAGGTAAGGGTAACACAAGGGCATAATAAGATTAATTTTGAGTCAATGAAGGGGTGAAAGGTTTAAACTTGTGATCCATCCAAGAATTATCAATAAAGTTAGGAATTATATAAGCTCTTGTAAGTAATAAAATAAGAATTTTAATTGATAATTCTTGCTACCAACATACACTCATCCTTCTCTCCGTGGCAAGGCATTATTAATAATAAAATATCTGGAATGACTTTATCTCTAGCCTTGCCACCTACATTAATATAAAAATAAAAAGATTCTTGTGTTTATAGCCGTGTCAATCTCAGAAATTATCAGTGTAAAAGGATGAAAATATTGATTGATCTTTGCCAGTTCTCTCGTCGTATTACTATGAATTTAAGGAACTGGCGCTACCCAAGCGTTAGCACTGGGCCCATCATCAAAGAAAATTACACAATAAAAATAAGCGGCTGGTAAGGTACATCAGGTTCCAACTTACGGTCAACAGAGGGATGAGAGAGGGATACGATAGGAAAAGTCCTGTCCTAGCATATCCGACCACCGCTCACCAAAGGGATTCACGCGATATTTCCTTGTGTGTGAGTCCCTGCCGGGTGGTGGAAGGACGGTAAGGTGTAGGCTAGTGGCAGGAAGGTAAGATGAGATCCTGTAAGGCCTTCTAACTCAAGATTTTATGAGATATGTCCAAGATAGACGCTAGCCAGTACACATAATAAAGTTGAATCCATATAAAACTCTAATAAAATACCTGGACTTATAATCTTAAGCGATGGAAGGAAAGGATTAATCTGTATGTGGAAACCCCGGCAGGGACCCCGCTAGAACAAACAAAACCTTATAAAATTGCATTTATGTTCCCAGGAGTTACAGGAGTTTATTGTGTGGCATAGTAAAAAAGGAATTATAATATGATGAGACCTGGGAACCGGTAGGGATGCGTGAGGAGAGTGTGAGCCTATAACCCTAAGATACAAAGCCTAAAATATTTATATTCTTCTTATTCTGTATCTGATCTGGCTAGGACTAACCGGCCAATTATAAAAGGAAAATATAAGTTTTATTGTCTTTTTGGAGGTTCCTAGCCAGCCAAGTCTCACACGATTGTTGATAGGGCTGGCGACTGTAGGAAGAGAGTATACCGCCGTGTCCAACAATAAAAACCCATAATAATCCTATAGATTTAGCCAAGGAAGAGGACACGGCAGTTAATAACCAACCAAAATATTCTCAAAAACACAATATAATTCAAGAAATCTTAATAAAATACATTAATTTTGTGATTACTGGAAACAGAGCAAGAGTAATCCCTTACCCCATACATTATCTTCCTTATGCTTTCCCTCTTAGCATTCCCTGCCGCATACAGATTATGTTTGACTAGAAGATTTATAAAGCTTTCATTAATCTGTAAGGGTCTTTTGGGATGATCTTTGGCACAACAAGTTCTCATAATTTTATTATATTTTTAGTATATTTTAGTGGGATTAATAGTCTTATCTTCTCGTAACCAATCTTTCTTTATTATCTTCATGGGGCCTAACCTTCCACCGCTACTACCAATTCTATATTCTATCTTCATGGGGCCTAACCTTCCACCGCTACTACCAATTCTATATTCTATCTTCCTTGGGATATCTGGATTTATGGTTTGTCCTTATAGATAGACCTTATGCTTGACTCATTCTCCAGTTTTCCAGTTTTATAAGGTAATTTCACCCGTCTATCTGGCTTGGACTAACATAACCTCATATTTTTATAAATCTTCCATTCCTATTATCCGGTTACCCAGGGTCCATGATCAATAATTAATCTTGAAGGATGAACCCACTGTAATAATATGTAGGTGTATCCCGTGAAGGCTGTTGGACACGAGGTCTAGTTTGTACACTCACCATTCCTTACGGGGGTTTACCTTCTTTATGATTGAATTTATGCTGCTTCCATATCTGGGTAACTGAAAGCTAATAAAATCCTGGACCAATAATATCTGTTAAGTGTATGACTAGTATAAAATATAAAAAGATTATTAATTTTGTGTGTATGCTTGGCCTTGGGATTGGGACACCTAAGATGAAACCTAAAATAAAATATTATGGATTTCCTGTCCCACGGGAAGGCTGATAAGGGTAATTCTTTATGATTGAAAGTTGTTTGCTAGCCTTCCCGCCTTATGGATGAGGATTCCCAACAGGATTCACCACTGACGCACCATTCCTTGCATCTTCAGTCTCTAAGGTTACTCCCGCGGTTGGTGATGGTCAGTACAAATAACTTCTAGTAATCCCTCCATAATCAATAATTCCTTAATGTCAAAGGCTTCTGGTCGTCTAATTCTATGATCTCTTCTGTAAAATCCTCATAATTTTGGATAAATGAACCATCAAAGATAAGATCCGAGTACCTGAGTACACCCGTAAAAATACAATTATGTTTTTTGGTCGTCTTTTGGTTCTTAGTAGTGGTAAGAGTCCCTTCATAATATATTGTCCTGTCCTACCTTACTGTCACACAATAAAACTCTAATATTCTCGTATCTTGATTCACCTTAACGGTCTATCGTCTATCTGTAAAAACCTCTACTAAATATGCAAAAACTTACCTTTGCTAGTCTACCAATCCTATATTTTTATTAATCTTTTATTGAATTCTATGGTTAACAAAGGAAAAATGAAGGTTAAACAGATTCTTGAATGATAAAAATCCTTGAAAGTTAGGGAATCTTGGACCCGACGGTAAGGGTAAAGGCAAAAGGTAATCAAGAAGGTGTAACGAGGGTATGCCAGGTAAGTTCTGTCCAAATTAATTCTCTGTTAAGGATTTTATAGAAGACATTGGGCTTGGCCCTGGAAAGAGGAAATGGAAGGATGAAAGTAATGTTTATGGGTTTATGGTTGTGCCAAGAGTCCCAAGAAATCCCAGAAAATATTATAAAAATATAGATTTCTTGGGTCTCTTTGGCCATATCCTCACATTATTATCAGAATTATTATCCAAGTAGCCGGAATCCTTTCAATGAATTCCTATTAAAAAGGCTCTTATCATTCTTGCCAGGGCCTTACTAAAATACAAAATTATTATTATATTTCTTGATGATGAAGGCCCTGGGATTACCAAAATAACTTTATAATTATAGAATTCTATCCTCAGAGACCCCGGTTCCACATTAAAATATTTAAATTTATTGTTATTTCTAGTCATCCTGGGTCTCTGGGAAGTAGTAATCATAATTCCTGCATTTTACATTTATTATTTCATTTTTGATTACATTCTGTTAACCCATCCTACCCTTCCACAACAGGTTCCTCCCAACATTATCCGTGAAAGAGACGGAATTCTCTCATCCAAACCAAGCTAGGAACCTGTTGTACTAATAAAACCATAAAATATTATATTTTTTGGTTATCTTTCCTGTCATTCTTGTATGTAAGACCCTGGGAAGCCTACTATAAAGTGGAAAATTCTTTTATTTTTTCATCCTTTTGGCTAGCTCTTTCTACCTTAATGGCTTGGGAGATTGTATTATTAATAGAAAATTATCTGATAACACGGGCTAGGACCCACAATCTCATATTATTAATCTGGACTTACTAACCGTGTATTCCGCCTTCTGTGTTAACCCTAGCTGGGCACATATAACCCGGGATAACTTTCTTATCTTTTCTATCTTCTCGTAACCTTTGATTCCTAGTGGTGCCCAGCATAATCTGTGGTAAACCTTCTGTAACCGTCTCAATAAACCCTATAATTCCCTTAAAAATATAATATTTATTGCTTATTATAGGTAATCTAATTTAAAAATTACTGGTTTTTTAGTGTCTTCTACTTCTCTCGGGGTCTTTCTCTAAAGGAAATCATATAATAAAATAGCATTTGTAGGTTCATGAAGGTTAATAACAGCCTGGCCAAGATAGGTAATTTGTATGATCTCCAGAAGAAAGTCAAGAGTTAATTTTGGAAAAATACCATTAAAATTCCTTGAAAGAGACGATTCTATGAGAGAAAGACAAAGAAATAGAAATGGATAAATGAACAAAGTTACCTGGATTTATCTACAAAAGACTCCAAAGTGTTAATCTGATTGACCGTGTAACATGAGAATTAATAATTAATATATGATGAAGGTAGAAGGTAGATAATGGTTGGGACACGGTCAATAGGAACAAGATCTCGCTATTTATTTCCCTGATTCATAGGCTACACCAGCTAGATTTAATATTATTTCTTGAGTATTTTCCTAACCAAATCTAGCTGTTTTGCTCTCATATCCCGCTACCCTCTTCCTCTAAGATTATTTCCTGTTTACTTTCCTTAGCGGGTACTAGAGGTAGCGGTAGCGTAGCGGTAGCGGAGCGGAACCCTGTTGGGTAGCCCAAGCCATCTATCCTTCAGTCGTAATTCCTAGTTTAATAAGTGCCTGCCTTGGGCTACCGTAATCCACAAAATCCTTAACTTTCCTTTCCTGTTACCACTATTAAGAACCAAAAGCAATCCATAAATTTATTAATGGGGCTTGCCCAAACACCACTTTCATTCTCCACTTCCTCGCTTCCGCTATCTTCATTTTAATATATATTTTCATTAATTTTAATATTTTATAGTTATTTCTTTCTGTTACGCGGTTAATCCACATATAATTACAATATATTTCTTATTTTTATTCCCTTTACCTAACTTTTCTATCCAAGATTAACCGCGTTACAGAAGAAAATTAATAAATTATTAAGGTAAAAAGTAATTATAAATAAAATAATATCAGAATTTCTATGGAATTAATAAGGAATAATAGTGGGCCCGCCTGCTAGGGATTATTATTGGGCGGGCCGTGTACGAGAAGAAGCTTGGGGGCTGAGTTAGCGGGGAAGGGACTCTTGGCACCCCGCTAAGCGCCCTCAAAGGTAATATCCATCCTAAGGAAACAGAATTCTATTATTCTTGGTTGTTACAGGGATTTCCCGGGGTCTACAGCCGCTTTAATCTCTAAAATCCAAGGAAATCCCGGGAAATGCATAAATAAATAGGAATATTATAGGGTTTTCTTAGGGCGTAGACCTACAAATAAGACTATGAATCCCGGCGGAAGCCATTGAAGGAAGGAAAAACCCAGTATATTTTTGGAGAATCCGGGTCACATGCCATTTTATACCTAGCAAGGACTAGCAATGACCAAATAATATCCTGAAAGGTATGGAAAAGTAAATCCAAAAGGTAAAAGAAGGTATGGCAATGAAGGTTCAAGCATAAGACGGCCAGTGCATAGAAGGTAAAACCAGATTATATTTGTAAGATAAAAGGCTGGATACAGACGATGGGACTAACCTTCAACCTTCATTAATGGAAAAGTCAAGTGTATTCCGCCTGTTATGCCTAAGATAGAAAGCTTGGTGTCGACAGAAGTTTCCTAACCCAGATATCATTAAGAAAGTGAAGCCTTAACCCTAGACTGATAATATACCTTCAAGATCTTACCTAATTTACCTGGATTTAAAGGATAACACCATTCAGCTTTTTATCTTTGAGTTTACCTTTCTTTAGGATCATTCTCATACAGGATTTACCTGGAATAACCTCATAATATTATCTTAGTGTCAACTTTCTAACTTACCTTTACATTTAATAATTTATTTATAATAATTCCTGTCGACCGAGAGATGTCCCAGCCACACAGTAACCACCCGTCCACTTACCTCGCTTAACAGTCCGACGGTCCGGCAGGAAGCATAAGACCCAGAAAATATTGATTTTTAATTATATTATAGGGCCTCCTGCCGCATGATTACAATAAAATATTATGTATTTATTGGGTCATACACTTATTAATCTAGTTTTTACCTTATTAATCAGTAATCTTCATTCTAGATCTTATGGTAGGGCCTACACTGTTCTCTCTTAGCATTCTCGTTTCCACGGTTAGTTAGCAAAGAATGACTCCAAAGGGATGAGAGACGGAGGCGGAAGGGACTGATAATAGCCAATAAATCTACACTATTAATAATATTTACATTATTCCTTCCGCCTACACCAAATCAACTAAGAATTCAATAATAATTTCTGAGTTTTTATGTGATTACAGGTACTTGATAGGTAGAAAAGGATATTAAAGGTAAAATGAATTGGGAATTAATATAGTTTCTTAGGTAAAGATTTCTATGAGATAGCAGCCTCCACAAGGAAGGGAAAACAGAAGTTATTGAAAGCTTATCCTACGGTATGGACGGAGGGGCTATCAAGAAAGTTAAGATTAATTATTTCCTGATTATATATGGTGGCTGAAGCTAGGTGTAACAGAAGGATGAATCAGTGGGCAATCCTCACTAACCGTTCACCCTGGATTCATTTACAAGATTCTTTGCCTCTAAGACCCCTAACCACCTACCTTAAACAAGCAAAATAAACCGTCTATTGCCCCGTAATTATCAGTATTTTTAGGGATTATCGTGGACTTCTTCCTTACAAGCTCTACCATAAATCTATAAAAATAGTGGGTTTCTTGTGCTTGCCATTCAATAATATAACTTAAAAATACAATATTTTTATAGTTTTTAGGGATGGATCATAGAAGGACTGACGTAAGAGCTGATTCACTGGTAATTCATAATAATACTTGGGTTTCTAGGTCTAGCCTTAACATTCAAGAGTTAATTTTTGAGATTTCTTGGGTAACCCTATTGGGCCTTAGAGTGTTCATTTCTTAGATAAATCCCTGAGACGAGAGTAAATCAATAATATAAATTTATAGTAGGCTCCAGCAGACCAAGCTAGTAAATATATACAAAATATTAATTCTGGGTCACTTTGGTCTCCAAGATTGAATCGATTCTAACGAGTCCCTTGGCTTCCACACACTGGTTCCCACTAACATAAATACTAATAAAACTATAGGATTGTGACTGGAGTGACCCTACCAAAACACATAAAATATAAAAATTATAATAAAATTCCTTGGAAAACAATAGAATCAGAGGCTCGCCAGGCGTAATAAGATCAACCATAAGGTCTATATAGACCAACCTTCCTTATGATTCCTTCCCACATACAATAAATTCAATAATTTTTATTACTTAGAAGGTATAATCACGTAAAAACCAATGCACAATATACGGCCAGGGCCATCACAATATACTTTTATTAACTTCTTTTATTTGGCTTTTACAAGGTTTTCAACGGATATTTCACCCTTCAAGAGCTTGTAAGATGGCCCCAGTTACCTCCAGCGCTTTAGTGGCAAAGATTCTATGATTTTTACATTTATGTATTTCTTCTTGACATTAAGAATCTTTGCTAGACCATCAATCACTAATAAAATAACTTAATTCATGCATTAATAAATACAATAATTACAAAATATTACAAAAAATAATATAGATTTTAGGGCTCTCGCCACGGATGAACGGTTAGTATAAACAAAATATTAACTTTGGAGAATGTAGGAGGTGAAGGTAGAAACGGTTAATGCAGGGTGAACATGAGTCAAAAGATGGATGAAAGAAGTAAATATGGAGTGATAATTGGGGTGTCCACCACACGCGATTACAAGGATTTTTAAGTATATTATGTGGAAAGATCATTAATAATGAAAGATAAGAGGCGGCACCCTAGTAAACCCATAGACACTGAATCCTGAATTAATCTGGGAAGGAAGACAATAAGCATGAAACCGTCGGGACGAGGGCCCTGATAACCATTTATTATAGTGTTTTCCCGCCGATGGACGATATTATAAGTATATTTTCATTTTTCATTTTATACAGCTTTTATAGGATTTTCAATAGACTTTCCTTCTTCATTAGACTCTTTCCTCTCATAATTGTACCACCTATACCCTCTCTAGCAGAAGTTATTATTGTTCATTCCAGATTAAATATGAGGGTTACAGCAGGTGGAAGGGGGAATACACTACAATAAATACAAAATTTATGTTATTTATTATTAGGAGTTAAGGATTTTATGGAGTGTGTTCACACTGGAACTCAAGAAATAAACTGTATTCTTCAGGAAATAAACAATAGAAATAGATTGTAAATGTAGGATATGGGCCCTATAATCCTGCAAAATATTATAAAAGTATTAACAAAAATAATATTAATTGTAATGGCATTTATAAACCAAATATCACATATTAAATCTCTTAAGCAAAAAAACCAACTAATTCTCCTATCAATGTCCAAGGGAACCGGTTCTGTCCTATCATCGGTTATCAATCTTATCCAAGTTTTATTATTGTAGGAGAGTAAACTAGTGGTCAACTTAGAGGCGGAAATTAATAATAAAATGTGATATTTTTGCTAGTTATGGGTGGTCTTTATGATGGGTAAGTTAGCTAGTACGTAATGCTAAGACTCCAAGCCTAAATAATAGGATTTCTTTGCTTAGACGGCTCGCTACACTCGGGGAATAAACCTTCTAGAGCAAGAAATCCCTAATAAATAACATAATATAATAATGAAATTTAATGTTGAACTTATGTATGAGGCTGGGGAGTCTAGACTAGAGGTTAAGCTTTCATGATTTTATAGTAGATTTTCTTAGATGATCAATAATATCCTTCCTAACTCACTGGGCTTCCCTCGTACAATCCTTTCCTCCTTTCACACTCTCAACCTCCTGTCACACCTTCCTCACTCACTTGTAAGCCCATCCACCTTATGTTTCTCCTCCCAATGTCATCCAAGAATCATTCACCCGTAAATAATCCAAAAAACCACTGCAAAAATCTTTGATATTTACGTTTACCAGATTATCTTGGTTGGGCGATAGTAAGGTTACGACAGGTTCCAATGAATCTAGGATGAGAGAATGGTGAGTGGAGTGATCATAGCCCCGCCAGTGCATAAAAGTCAATTAAATTTCTTGAGGATAGACTGGCGGGAGGCTTATGACAGGAATAAACTTATTATAATTCTTATTGTTCTTACCGTCCTGTCGCCTCTGTTAACAGTCAACCACTAATAAATATAGGAATAAATAATCTTGTGTTAGGAAGTCCTTGAAGGTGACAGGGAGTGCCAAGAACAACAAAAGTTTATAATTTTATGATCTATAGCTGGGTTTCAAGGACTTCCAAGACTCCCTACACCTTCATTTTCTTATTATCTTAAGGTTATTTCCTGATGAATCCACTAAGAACCGTCTAACCTTCTATTCTCAAGAAAGAGGACACGGTATCCCAATTATAAAGACAAATATTATAGAGTTTTTGGTACAGATAACACGATTAATCCAGATAATTTGTTTAGAGTTTTACAGACAAGATGCGTAACGGCTAGTAAGCCACGT
>ERZ1738542.59-NODE-121-length-12122-cov-7.760835_pt1 | contig 12122 bp, 1 predicted proteins | sample MGYA00581731_ERZ1738542 | MGnify/ENA primary metagenome ERZ1738542 (study PRJEB40740, sample SAMEA7388103) | Antillogorgia bipinnata | biome: Marine coral reef biome; feature: Environment associated with an aquatic invertebrate; material: Seawater | host... | reverse complement strand
TGCCAATAAAAACGCTTGACTTCATTCAAATGAAAACAAGTGCTAATTTACTTTTTTTTTAGTGAAAAAACTCCAATCCCCGGCGCACAAATGGCCATGTGCTGCACGTGGATTATTTCACGTTCACCACGTGATCACGACCTCTTGAACCTCCGCTCCTTGTGGAGCCGGCCGTTGGGCTGTGCCTGAACTTTCGGTGAGGCTCCTCGATGCTTTCCACCGATTGGAGTTCCGCCTTCGCGGTCTCCCGAAGATCTGGGAGCAGCGCACGGCCGCTCGGCGTCCTTGGCACAAAGAGAGCTGGATTCGACTCTGCAGTCGACAAGGCTTGATTTGAATTGGCCACCTTTGATAGCTTCCCTTGTGGACTACTTGGCGGCCTTGCGCTACAAATGGCATAAACTGTTCCTGCAACTAGAAGACCTATGCAGGCACAAACGATGGCGATCGCCACAGGGATGATCATCCCGTCAAACGTGCTTTCACCTTCATCATCAGCTGTCGGTGTCGAAGGATCTGTTCTCTCAACTGTGGTGGTCGTCACAGATCCGACTGGCGACGGAGATGGCACTGGAGACCATTCAGCACCCTCTTGCAACGGGGTGGAACCGACAAAGTCCACCTGCGCCTGTGAACCTCTTTGAGCAAGCTCCGTGGTGAGCTCCTCCTGAAAACTTTTACTCGTTGTACTTTCGGTGAGTCCCAATTGTCCAACACGCTGCAGGAGAGCATTGCTCTGCACCGCGTTGTACGCTTCCACGGTGAATCTGATTCTCACCAACCAACGCACTGAGAGCCGTCGGCCACTAGAGCCTTCACTGTAGATCTCTGTGCCCAGGATGGTCAATTCATCCAATGGACCAAGCTCCAAGGATGTTCGCAAGGCAGATCTCACCGCGCCCATCGCTGCTGGCAAAACCATTTCTTCAGCATCTTCTCTAGTAGAAGCGCTCAGAGTCATCTCTGTTCGAACAGGTCCCGTTTGTGTGGCTGTGCTAAGCCATGGTGGCAATGTTGCAAGTGGTACGGGTGTTGTAGTAGTTGTTGTGGTGGGTTCGTCAGTGGTTCTGGTCTCCCAAGTTCTTTCTGTTGTGGTGAAAGCTAAGGATTGCATAGTGGATGATACACGGGCAGTTGTTCTCACTGTTGGCGCTCTTGTCCAATACTCTGGCGCTTGAGTTGTTTGAGGAGGCGCAGTTGGAGGTTGAGTTGCTGGAGGTGGCGTCCATGGGTTCTGTGTGCTGATTGCTTCAGTGCTCTGCGGAGTCTGAGTCGTGAGTGCTGGGATGGACAAGGTGAACTCTTGCGTTGCCTGGTTGAACCATGGGTCTGTGATATAACAAACCACTGTGTAGTCCTGACCTGGTTGCAACATACCGAAGCTAAGATAGACGGGATATTCGTTGGACCAAGCTTTCTCGTCACAACGAGGATAGAGGCAACTCGAGACGCCGGACCAGGTGGACCCAGAAAGCCAACTCAGGTCCTGTTCCAAGACCCTGCAAATCACATGGCACTCAGTGCCACTGCCCGCTACTCGGTTGTTGCAACTTCCATCACGCAACTCCAGGCGGAAGGAAGCCCTCTCTGTGTTCCCGGTGAAAAAACCTTCAGTGGTAGACTGAACATCCACCAACAAGCCCTGAATAACACGGGGAATCGCACGATCGGACGTTGCTACTTCCTCCTCGCAAGGCATGAGTTCTCGAATCCAGCCATCACATTTCCACGTCTCGTTGTCTTCCTGCAAGCGACGAGCTCGACGGGCTCCAGGATAGTTCACTGGCGTAGTCACCACGTCCTTTCTGGTATCTGCCCAAGGCAATGGCAGCATTACCATGCTTTGCATGATGTCGTTGCCAATGGCGTCTGTTGCCCAACAAAGCACGTCGTAACTGCTGTTCTCCCGCAGACTCGGAATGGTGACATTCCGCGCTTCTGCTTGGCTGAAATTCGTGTGGAAAGGCAGGGCAAAGAGCCGCTGCCACCAACTCCAGCGTGCGAACTGAGTTTTCTGAAAGACAGATCCATCAGCCCAGGCATCCCATGCCTTCAACCAGGTGACGTTGTCGTCTGAGAATTCAATGGATATGTTGTTGGCACCGCAAACAGCACCGACAGACTCATTGCCAGAGGCACCATAGTCGAAGGAGACCTGCGTGACCGTGGGCAAAGGCTCAGTGAAGATCTCCACCTCACAGAGTCGAAGACGTCCATACTTCGCCACGACCCAAACTGTACTGCCTCGACTCTCCTGAAAGCACGCTCTGGTGACAGGAACTTGGAAAGGATCCTCAAGGACACCAATAGGTACATTTTCAGCACACAACGTGCCAGATTGCAAAACTGTGCTCAAGGGAACATGCAGCGTGGCTTCGTAGAAGCAAGGACGAATCTCTCGCACAGTAACCTCCAACACCCCGTTGTCCGAGCGGATCATCGTGTTCAGCACGCCGCTGCGCTGCCCGTTGTTACACGACATGCCATTTTCAAAGTGCTGCTCATTCTCTGTGGTGGAAGCATAGCTGCCAATCAGGAAGTAATTTGTGGTGCCCGAAGTGGTAAAGCCAAGTGTATCGCACGCTGAAGCTGAAGATAGTCGGTCTTCCTCAATGAGCTGGCCAATAGTGACCCTGTAGCAGTACTGCGTGGAAGCATTGTAGACATAGAAAATCTGCCCATTGTACGAATCCACATTCACCACAGCACCGACATCCTCTTGGGTGCTGACGGAGGTGAAAACATCTGCATGGCTGGCAACACCTGGACCTGCTTGTCCTGCAAGCCAAAGACCTTGCAAGAGTTGGGTTCGTTCCAGGCTGACCCGCCACCAGGGCTTCTCATCAGGCGTTGCGCTTCCAGTCCCACCGGTCTCCATGCAACTTGACGGATTGTCATCTGCCAAATACCACATTGTCTTTTCAGAGGGGCCACCACCATGCACAGTGGATTGCCATACTCGGAGGTTCTGAACAGCGGCCTGTGGCTTTCTATGACAACCTGTAAATGGCACGCGAAGACCAGAACGAATTGTCTCATTTTGCTCATCAGCCGGCAGAACCATTTGGTATTCTAGATCCTGACCACAGAGTCGAACGTGTGTTGAAATCGTCAGGGCACTCCAAGGACCTTCCGTCCGACGATAGACCATCACGTCATAGTCTCCAGGAAGTGCCAAGACGAAAAGACTGCTCCGCAGAGGCGTAGTACAACCGTCTCCTGGGTTGCATGGCACCGCATAGATCCCGAAGTCGCTGACACGATAAAAGTCACCCTCGGTGAGATTGAATTCCATATACTCAGAGCCTGGTCCAAGAACTGACAAGTCCAAATCGTCCACGTTTCCTTCCCAGCGGATGGCCACCACCAAATCGCCTTGAAGCATAAAGCCTCGTGACCTGACTTGAGAAACACTCTCTGGCAAATACTGCAGGTCAATACCTACCCATGCGTCCTGTTTGGGCACGGACCATGCTGCAATCTCAAAGGAGTCGATAAGGCCATTTTCATCCGTGTCCAAACCAATCGTATCTTGTGGCAGGTCCGGGTCTGAGCTGAACATATGCCTGCGGAAGGTTTCGCCACCCCAGCTCTGCAAGTCAAGACTTCGTAGAAGGACGCGATCAGCACAGCTGGAATCTATGTTGGTGTACGCAGTGACGAATCTGATACGCCAGAAGCGATGCTCGAAGTAAGCATCGTGCTCTTGAGGTGCCTTTCCATCCTGCGTCGTGGCCATACACCGTGCCAATGCTGGATAGGCATCACCAGGATCTTCGAGTTTCACTTCGACGGTGATTGACAGGTCCATCGGATAGATGTGATGAATCTGAAGCTTTGGTGCCGTGGTGTCTGTTGTTTTCACTGTTAAAGGTGCTGTTTGACTGTACTTCAGATTGCCATAGAGATCCTCACTGTAGCAAAAGACCTCGTAGCTTCGATTTGGCTGCAGACCGTAAATCTCCACGGTTTCGGAGGCGCTGTCGGTCGGGAACCATGCAGGTAGGCCATTTCGAAGATCGAACTGGTCAATGATGTCCTCTCTGCGTTGACTGTCCTGAAGATGGGCATATGCCTCAATCTCACAAATGCGGATGCCAAACTCTTCGGGAAGCACCTTCAGCTGATTCACGTTGCCCCAAACGCTCACCCAGTTTCCATTGACCGGATTCTCGCAAGGCCAAATGTGATCGCCCCTGGCATCTGCGATGGTGGTGCACAGGACATCGGATCTGAAACCTGTTGTTCCAACGAAAACGGACCACTCAGCGGACTGTTCAGGTCGACCGTCCGTGGGCACCACCAATCTGATAGCTTTGATGAGGTACAATCGTGTGCCCATGTTGATGCGAAAGCTCGGTGGGCTGAAGGTGTCCTGTCGCCGTGTGGAAGCACAAACATGCAGCGGATCGTTTTGAGCGCAGTACTCACAGAAGGTGTTGTCACCCCATTGACCGTCCACCGCCTTCTCGGCTACTCCATTGAAGGCAACAGAAGAACTCGTAATGCTGCGACCCTGCAGCAAGTTCCCCACCCTTGGACAAATGTACAACTCGCATGGGTTGCCTGTGTGTTGAGTGCCCACCAACAAAGTGGGCAACGGACTGATTGGCGATGTATCATTGGCCGTGATCAGGATGTTGTGACCAAAGATTTCGCCGCTGCCAACGCGGATCAAACCAGTCATTGGATCTGCATCCACCCAGAAAGTCTTGAATCGATATTGATCCAAAATCGGATTGCCGTCGTTAGAGTAGGAGACCATAATGGCTGGCTCTGGTTGCCCTTCGTTGCGAGGATCACGTGAATAGCCACGTGCCAAGGCCACTCGCATGTTTTGCCACCCACCAAGTAGGATCTCGTACCCAATGCCTGTCTGTGGACCAATGAAGATATAAATATCTCGAGGAGCCTTCACAGTGGCCAAGAAGCTCACCTTCTGCTTAGAGCTTCTAGCAGTGCAGCCGCCAGGTTGAGCCATGGGTTCGTGGTTGAATCCACAGCTCTGATAATCTTGACGATGTCCTCCCCATTGTGACTGTTGGATCCGAAGATCTCGATCCAATAGCCGAGCTCCAAACACTTCGGTCATAACCACACGGCCATCCTGTGTGTTGACGTCGGCTTTCAATTCCGTGTAGTGACACTTTTGGCCTCTCGATGACAATTCCTCCACTGCTGGGACTTCTGAGGTTTGTGTGAGCTCACGTGCCACGCATGTGGAGAGAGCAGGGTAGGCCTTTCCCGCATCACGCAAATACAAGTCCACTTTGGCAGTATAGTCCGTGGCCATGGCGTTCGAGACTTGCAAAAACGGGCTCACAAAATCCACCGTTGTAACAGCCAATGCTGCTTGTTCTGGTCCTGCCGTGTTGGCCGCATCAACTGACCAGCAGTGAATGTGATATGCTGAGCCAGGTGTGACACCCTCAATCAGGATGTTGTTTTGAGATTCTGCCGTAAAAGCAACCTGGTAGAACGCCCCTGAAGTCCAGTTCGTAGCGGCTGCATCGACAAAGACATCGGTCATGGTCTGTGAAGTGTCTGGCATAGTAGTCATACGCTCAGTCCAAGTGATGATGTCATCGGACCACTCAAGGACCAACTTGCTGGGTACGCATCCACTTTCCCACCACGCACGAACTCGCAGAATGGCCTCCTGGTTGCCAATGCCAACGTCAATTCCAATCCACGCATCGAATTGTGTGTCCATGAGATATGCGCTGGCCGTACTTCCATCGAATGCGGCGTCTTTGTTGGCTCCAGCGATCTCAGGTACCTTGGCCATGATCGCGATGGGTGTCACTTTGACTCCGGTGCGTTCAAGCGGTGATACCTGGTAGAATTCGGCCTCCATGATATTAATGGTGCTCTTCCCGACACAAGCTGATCCTTGTGGAATACGAATGCGCCAGTAGCGGTGCTGCGCAGCATCACCATTTCTCAGGCAGGTCCGAGGTGGGTCCAGGGCTTGAGGAGTCGGATCTGTATTTGGATCGTAAGGTGGTACACACGCAGCGCACATGGTAACCACCGGATAAGAATCACCCGTGTCCTCCACATGTCCAGTGAGTCGCAGCTTGGAATCCAAGTTGCAAGACGATCCACATTCGTAGAGGGTCAAGGTGGGCGCGGTGGTGTCTGGCAGAATGATTCGACCAGTTGAGGAGGTGGTCAAACCAGCAGAAGGGGCCTGACTGACGAAGCTCATTTGGCCGGTGCAGTAGCACGGATCTTCACAAGGACAGTCATAGCGAATTGCCACGTGGACAATGACTGTGTATTCCTTGTTGGGCAGCATGAAGCATGGTCCAATCACCTTGGAACCGGAAGTCAAATCGTATTGGATGTCACGCTCCGTGCACACCGATCTGGAAGAGATTGGACCAAAATCCAACTCCCGATAGTCCGTTGTGGTCCTGGCATCTACTTCCACACCATCCGGCACAACAGCCACGTCTACACGAGCACCAGGACCACTCATCAGAGTCGTCACCTCCAAGTAGAGGTTCCCGTTGTTGTAGCTCGGCACAATGGATGGATTCTGGAGCATGATCATCGAGGAGTCCAGGATACCCAATCGGCGCTCCAAGGTGGACTCGCCATAAGAGTTCTTGCAATAAACCAGGAAGGTGTTCACGCTTGGTAATAGCTGCGCATTCACCAAGATCGAGTATTCATATGCTCCTGTTGCAGGGATGATGGCCAATGGTTCACTGCCATCGGGCCAAATCCGACCGAAGAAACCATAGTACACATGGTAGTGTGTCACGTCTGCCTCTGATGCAGCTGATGTGATGGTCAAGGTGCCGTAGACCTTCGCAGCCAAAGGATTCGTATCCAAGAAGGACATGCCACGTGCTCGTAGCAATGGCGTAGTTACGGGCTCGGCGGGCATGACACCCGTAAAGGGCAGCTTCAGGATTTCGCCTCCTCCAAAGGGTGCCTGAAGTGCATCCAAATACAAAATGAGCGTGTAGGCAATGCCAGCCTCAAATTCACAATTCACCAAGAAGGGATCCGCTTGGAACTCCTTTAAATTCAATTGACCACGGGCACGTTGAGGCGATTCACAAATCGCTTTGGACAAATAGCTGCCGTTGTAAATCTCCTCCATCGTAAAGGCATCATCGACACGATACGTGACGAAAGCCCAGAATTGGCCTTCAAAAGCTCCTTCGACATTGACCTGTACAGCTCCGGTGGTTAGGAATGGGATGTTAGGCGTCCCGATGAAGCCATTGGACGAGTCCACAAAAGGTGCAGAACTCACAGGACCTTCGCCTTGTGCATTGATTGGCACGGCCAGGATGTGTGTGACTTCTGGCTGCACCTGCAGTGTTTCTAGAACTTCTTTATCTCGTCCACCCAAACAGCGGATTTCCACCTCTGCATGAAGCATGAAGCGGTTTTGGTAGCGGTACTCCATGATGTCCACATCCTCTGAAATCTTGGCTGAGACAACTGCAACGCCATCACGAAGGAACGAACTTTTCAGCACAGCCATGGAGACATCCAAAGAGTCCGCACAGTAGTAAAAGGCGTCGGGATTGCCATCTGCTTGCGGCCAACATCTCTCCACCACAGTCAAATCGTCGATCCTGATGTACTCCACCACTTCTTCGGGACCACTGAAATCCGTGATGCGAACTTTGAAGGTCAAAAAGCATTGCGCATCGCCGTTGGTTGGAAGACCCTGCAAGGTCACTGAGGCGCTGCAACCAGCGAACTCACATTGCATGAACCCAGACACCACCACTTCAGCTCCGGGCTTCACAATCTCCGTGCTTTGCACTGGGATCTGATAATCTCGATAGTACCGTGTCCTTGTTCCCAGGTGCAAAGCCATCAGCTCATCTTCACTAAGCATCCGGGGAAAGACCCAGGCCTGTGAGATGTAAACGCTGGGCATGTCGCCCATGTCTGTAGCACCCATGGTTCCACCAATGCCCTTCAGTGTGGAACCAGTGCAGCTCCTTTTCACCGAGCCCAACGCATGGATGCTCCCGGACTTTGGCAAACCGCGTGGAGGCGGAGCGATCTGTGCACAAGAGATGGCAGCAAAGCCACTCAAATACATACCATCTTTGGGATATGCGTCCACAAACTCGGTGATCTTCAGATCCACTCGAATTGCACGATCCCCACTAGTGCTCAAGACCCATTCATCCACATTCTCTTTGTGTACACAATTGTACAATCGATCCAGCTGATTGGCAACATCTGGATGACAGTTTCTTCGAACATCCCGAGAATTCACCGGAGCGCTGCCACGTACGTTGATCACTTCGACAACTTCCGGGTTTGCGTGTTCCGCGTTGTTGGTGAAATCCGTGACATAGATGTCCACATCCAAAGCGCATGTCCTCGAGGGGTCTCTGGGAATGTCACGAAAGATCACTTTGGCGACACATCCGGGGCTGCTGCAACCGAAGCTGTGATTGTAAGTCACCACTTCAGGTGCCAAGGCCTGAGATGTATAGAAGGTGCTCATCTCGCTGTCTGCAGTCGCCACCAGCAGAAGCCAGTTGGAGCTTCCGCCATGTGGTACCATCACGTCAGCTCCACTATCCCATGGTACCTCGCTATCGCAAGAGCGCAGTTGCAGACCCCAACGGTCGCCTGGCAAAGGAGTTCCATACTCCTCTGCGACCTCGTCTGTCATATTGATGACACAACTGCAGCCACATGGGTCGTCGAAGTCGTCATCCATGGTTTGATTCACCCAAGTTGTTGATGTTGTGGTCATTGTCGTGGACGTGCCAAATCCAAAATAGCAACAGGCTTCCATTTGCGAACGGTTGCATAAGAAGTCACCACCACAATAGGCTGCTCGACCATCCAGTTGAGCACGTTGCTCCACTTGGAGGCATGGCTCTTTGTTTCCTGAAAGCCCCAAGGCATCAAAGATGGAGATGCTTCCAGCGAGAGACGCGTTTGCAAAGTTGAAGCTTGGGACGTTGACCCATGCGGCCAATGTGTAGTTTGAAGCCAGAATCGTGTCCGGGATTTGCAACTGGCCATCGCCTGTGAGTTGCCAGGCATCGACACCTTGAAAGTTCACGAAGTTCACGTTGCCTGATGTAGTGACGCTGTCATTCATGGTTGCATCCAATCCTATCACATAGTCACTTGGCACTGAAGGGTGCAGTTCCCATTCGCAATAGCCAGTTGTCCTCACTTCCTTTTCATTGATTTTGAAGTCCAGGACCATCGAATCACAGAATTTCCCCACCTTTGGGTGATGCCACATGGTGTCTTGCACCGGAGCCAACAGTCCATCAGGTCCCACTCTGTCTGTCTGTGCCGGCACCTGACAGAGGCAGTCGTGTGCCGCCGAGCTCATGAGCCGTGACTCCACGGTGCCGTTGAAGATACGGTCCTGCAGGGTCCAAAGGCAATCCTCTTGGACTTCTCGGATGTAGGCTCTCCAAGGCCACCAAAATGGATCATCTACGATATCCAAACTGGTTCGTGATGGATTTGCTGGAGCCAAGGCTTCAGAAGTACCATAGGCCTCCCACGCTTGTTCAGCACCAATGTTCACCAGGAGTGGATGAAGGTCTGGTGGCCAAGTACCTGGATATTCGCTTGTTCCATATCTGCGATCGAGCATTAGAATTGCATCGTAGCCAGGGTCAGCGACCAAAATACCAACACAGGGCAACATGTCGTTGCACACTTCTTCCATCAGTGCTTTCACAGAGTCGAAGGTTCTGACATCCCTTGCGCCAATGTCACGATACCAAACAGTCTTGAAGAAGGCGTTGTTCCTATCCAGCAAGGCACCATTGCCCGTGGGCGTGTATTTGTAAGTCACAGGTGTATCCAGCGTCAGCAACTCTGCAGGACATGGCTCCTGCTTCAGTTCCTGGAAAGGATAACATACACAGTAGCCCGTGCTTTTGTGCCTGAGGATATACTGAGGGACAGGTCGCCCATTTCCAGCACTTTTGGCCATTTGCATCTCCCAATTGCAGTCTCCGTAGAGGCATTCGTTGTTGAATCCACTGCGAAGTCCGCCCGCGGCATAGGTATTGATCCATCCGATTTTTGCTGCACGGTCGTCGTTAATAAAGCCAATCTTGCGGTCCGCAGATTCGCCAAAAAACGTGCGGTATTGCAAAACGTTGCTTTCGTCTGCGACGCCTTCGATTGTGACCTCTCCTCTCATGTAACCAGCTCTTACGTCGTGGTCTTTGAAGGTCACAGCACTCACAGCCGAACTTGGCAAACCTGCAACCTGGAGGTCCATGATATGCATATGGCTGCCTGCAGTAGTAGTAAGGTACATGGCGACTGCGTAGAGTGCACCAGCAGTGAAGTTACACCCGGTGGTTTGCCAGATGTAGTATGTAGTCACCTGTGAATGACCGAAGAGACGACACGAAGGCTTCATCACCTGTGTCCAAACGTCCTGCAGTGGTGTGATGATTTTGTCCTTGGCTTCTGTGGGCACCACGATGGCATCAAGTTTGCAGTTTGATGCCACCTCGCAATCTTGAAATTGGATATTCAACGCAAAGCCATCGACGCTCGGAGCACCCATCAGCATCACATTTTGGAAGCCACCCGCCAGCCTGCGGCTGATTGTATTCACGTTCGTGCGGGCCATCCATGGCAAAGCACCTGTGGTACGCTGCTCGCAAGGGCGGCCAAAAACACCACCACCACAGGCACAGCAGGCAGATGATGCATCCACACCTCCGTTCGCCATATCTTGCAAAGTGAGTCCAGCAAAGCCCTGAAGCAGTCGCACATCCCACACACCCGAGGAGGACCAGCCAGTGGTGATGGAAACCTGGTTCAGACTGCTTGACATATCATTCTCAATCCAGCCATTGTTCTGCACACTTTGCATTGAAAGGGTAGAACCATGAAGAATTTGCTCCTGCCAAAAGTCCTTGCCCTGACCAATGCTGATATTGCCATCGTAGGTATAGTACACCCAGAAGTTGCTCATGCTACTTTGGTTTAACACTGCGGCGTACTTGTTGTCCAACTGGTTTGTGGTTGGATACTCTCGGAGCACTGATTGTCCATTGTCCCAGCCGCCCAACACGATCTCGAAACCATACTCACGTGGTTTTCCAAGAAAGACATGGGCATTGGCTGCAGCTTGGACTGATACGATCATCATCAGTGGTTGACTGGGAGTGATGTTCAAATCGTAGAGGAATTGGTACTGAAAATATTCGGGCGTCGCTCGCGTACGTCCACCAGTGACCAGGGGATCGGAAGGCTGCGATTCAGCATCGCATGCGCCGAACAACTCATAGTCCTGACAGGTATAGCCCTGTGAGTCAATCCAACCCACTGGAGAATCGCTACATTTCCGACACCTGTCAACTGAGATGATGGTCTGGATGTTCAAAGCTGTGTTCATAATGGGCACTTCCTCTCTGGTACATGTCCAACCAGCTTCCACTTCGCAGGTGCTGCTGCAACCATCACCATCCTGCGAGTTGCCATCATCGCAACGAGTGCGACCCTCCGGGATGCGCGCTGAGGGCCAACAATCCCCACAAACAGCACAAAGACCATAGCCGCAGTACTGGTCACACTGCCCTGCTAAAGGACCACAAGTGTGGCAAAAACTCGCCTCGCAGGAGTAGGTACCACTAGCAATCATGGCCTGGCACTGCCCTACCATGCCCAAACGCTGCTCGATGGCATTGACACAACCCGTAGGAACAAAAGGCGATGCTGGACAGCAAAGCTCATAGCCACATGGGTCTGGTGCCACTAAGCCCACTGGACTTGTGTCAGCAGTGTTGCAGGTACCATATTGAAACTGATCTTTTGAAAGATTCCGGATAGGATCATTGTGTCCCAAACATCGTAGCAACGTGCTGGAGCCTAAGCAATCATTGCCGAGACCTTGACAGTTGCACTGTACCTGGCACTCTCCACAATGAGCAAGATTGCTGCAACTGGAAGCATCCTGCATAGGTCCGACATGAGGTGTTCCAATGCAGGTGTTTGCTGCAGCAAAAGGAAGCCCAAATGCGGCCAGAAAAAGTCGCATGGCTTGTACACGTGTCATGCCATAATCTACTCACCCACTCGACAATGCGTCAAGTAGGACATCCTTTCGATTCACAACGTTCTATCTTGTGCCG
>ERZ1738542.53-NODE-107-length-12482-cov-6.216303_pt1 | contig 12482 bp, 3 predicted proteins | sample MGYA00581731_ERZ1738542 | MGnify/ENA primary metagenome ERZ1738542 (study PRJEB40740, sample SAMEA7388103) | Antillogorgia bipinnata | biome: Marine coral reef biome; feature: Environment associated with an aquatic invertebrate; material: Seawater | host... | reverse complement strand
GATAACGTCCGATAAAAATCGGCCGACTAAAATAAATTGTTTCATCCATACTTGAATTATAAATGAAATTTATTGGCAAATATACCTTACAGTCCTCCCTTTTTGGAATTACGCCCAACGTCTATAAATCAGTTCCCAAACTTAATTGTGCATGCCTTAGTTAATTCGATTATACGTTTGCTGCATGAAAAATTCGACTTCTAACTGGACCTAACAAATTTTTATCATGACAGTGGAGATGAATGAGCCGACCTACTGATAACGAATGGTATACATTAGTTACATTTCTTTACTTTACCCCCGTAAATTTACGAGCCACGCAAAGATGATTAAGTTAAGACTAATACAAAAAAAGCAAAATATTTAACTCCTGCAGTTTGGAGTATAATGAAAAATTTACCCTCAAACTGCTCCAAAGAAATTCCCCCTTTTTAATTTCGACTTTCATGTATGAACGCTATAACAATATTGAACAGATAGCGCTTCTTAGAGACGTGCTTTCTACCACAGGGCTTGGCTTATCTGGCGTCACAGGTCATGTAAATTGAGTAATAGAGCTTTCTTGTAATGACGTCAAACGCGTTTGCGAAAGATTACACGAAATTTGATAGGCTCAGATTTTATGTTACATTAATTTCTCCGCGTTCACGTCATTATAGGGAAGGTCTGTTACAAAACTGATTTAGCCTGCTGATTCTTGGTGATGGTTGACAATTGTCGGCGGAAGTCCTTTCGACCATCTTCGCTGTTCATTCGGCATGACGTTCGTGGCTTTCCGTAGCTTGGCTGACCAAACCTTCTTTCTCCAAAATATTCAAAGATCCTCGCAAAAATTTAATTTCAGCTTTATCATTCAAAGCCTCTTTCTTGCACCTGTTAGCTTCAGAGCTCTTCTCGCTTAAAACTCTTTCAATTTTCTCTTTTTCTTGTTTTATCGCGACTAAATTCGCCTGTATTTTTTCAAGCTCTCTTCCTCGATTTTCGTTCTCTCTCTCGATAGATGTCAGTGATTTTCTCAGTGTAAGAATCTCGTTTTGATTGGCTGCTTGAGTCGCTTCAAATCGCTTCAACTCCGTGGTGTAACGGTTTTGTAATGACTCCAGTGTTGTTCTGAGTTCAGTGACTTCTTTGTGATGTCGCTCGTGATTTGATGTTAATTTTATTTCCAGTATTCTCTTTTCTTCGTTTAAAACATTTACTGTTTCTTTCGTTTGCTTTTCATCTGACTTTTTCGCCTCCTTCCCTTCTAATAGCCTGGCAATAATTATGAACATAATAACTTCAAAATCTGGGTGTCAATATGTGATAGGTTGAACACTTTGAGGTCAACTTTAAATGGCCACGCAGTCAATGAATCGACCGAGTTAAATATTCATTACAGATATATTGAGCTTATCGGTTTGGTTGAAAGTATATGCAATTTTACGAAATTTGCTGGCTTCCACAAGATATAAAGTAACAATGTTGACCTCCAAGCGTTTCCCAACGTGTAGGTATTGAGAGAAACCACCTATAGAGGTTGTTGTGATTGCATTTTTTGGTGATGTTTGCTTCACCGAGGTGAGAATCCTTTGACCTATAACTTACTAGTCCAATGAAGACAAGTGAAGACTTTAAGGGTGTTAAAAACTGAAGCTATGATTTTATGTAAAGACGACTTCACTGTACATAAACCGTTTAAAACTTCAGTTTTCATAATCAATTTACCACCTAATTTCTGTTTTTAAAGTGATGGTGCCGCTAAACATGAAAATAAATTGAGAAAAACATCTCACCTCAACTCATCCTCCAGTGCTTCAATCCTACTGGTATATCCTTCCATATCCTTCTTCTTCCTCTTGTTCAAGCTATCAAGATCCATCAATAACCCATCACGTTCAGTCTTGATCTCCAGCAACTTCTTACGAGTATCTTCTAACTGTAGTTCGTTTTCTTTGTCCTTTCTCGTAAGTCTTTCAACTTTTTCTTTCAGATGTTTTATTTCAAACTCGTGCAACTCTCGTTGCTTTTTTTCCTCGCTTAATTTGGCACGTAACTCTTTTAGTTTCTTTCTCAATGCTTGTGATGAAGACTTTCCATTATTGTCCAAACCTTCGTCATTCTCGTGACTTCCTTGTTGTTTAACTCGCTCTTTCAAAAGAACATTCTCGCTGTTAATTGTGTACATCTCCTTCTCAAGTGCTTCAAAACGCTTTTTCGTTTCGTTGAGAGACAAAGACAAGTCTTGCTTCTCGACGACCGTACTTTGATATCGTTCTTCAAGATGCTTAAGTTGTACTTCCATTTTTTTATATTCCTCATCAATTTTTTCTCGTTTTTGCTTGTTATGCTTTTCTCGACTTAGCGTCTCATCCAAACGCTTTTTATGATTCTTAATTTCGTCTTGAGTTTGCTCGTAAGCGCTTTGAACTGTCGCAAGAGTTACTTTTAGCGAGCTTATTTGGACGACGAGTTCAGCGTTTTCTTTTCCAATTTTCTCGTTATTTTTCTGAAGCTCGTTGTTCGAAACTCTCAACCGAGCAAACTCGGAGTTTAGGAATTCTTGTCCTTCTTTCTTCTGATCGCTGAGCCTTGCAATCTCTTCAAGAAGAGTAAGCTTTCCTTTTGTCAATTCTTCGGTTATTTCTTTCAAACAGAATACATCCATTTCTAGTTTAGTTTTCTCTTCAGATCCTTCTTGGAGCGTCAAGTTAAGCTTTTGAAGTTCTTCCTCCACACTAACTTTGATCTTCGTCGTTTCATCGATGTCTGCTAAAAGAATTCGCAGTCGTTCTTTACTTTTATCGATGCTGTTCTTGACAGATTTTTCAGATTTTTCAGCGTCTAAACCCTTTTGCTGAATGGCAGACAACTCGTTTCGCAAACGGGTGATCTCATTTTCTGTTAACTTCATTTCGTTCTTCGATGCTAACTCCTTCGCTTCAAATGACTTTAACATCTCTCGTAACTTTTGAAGTTCGTCTTCGTATTTCTTCTCTTTATGACTAAAACTCAGTTTTGATTCTTCTAGCTCTTTGTTACGTTCTGATAATTGTTTGAGTTCATTTTCGAGGGTAAAAATGTTTTCTTCTTTCTCTGAAATATTTTTAGATAACTTTCTGGTACCTTCTTGTAGTTCCTCAACACAAATCCTAGAAAGTTTCAAATCTTGTTCCTTTGTGCCATCTTGTTGTTCCAGTTCATTAATTCTATTGTTTGCTTTATGTGTAGTTTCCTCTAACTCTACAACCTTGCTTTTGAGATTCAATATTTCTTCATCTTTTCTCGAAATAACGTTAGTTAACTGACTAACATCAACTTTAAGTTGTTCCATGCCACTATTTCTATCGTGAAGCTTGTTCACCGCAGTTGCATGTTGCGATTCCATTGCTTGTAATTTTGTCTCCAATTCAATTCGAAGATTCTCTATCTCCTTTTCTTTTGCAAGTAACCATTGTTTCTCAGAACTCTCTCTTTCTTCTTGGAATTTTGTTACCATCTCTTGCTGTAATTTACTGCTTTTCTCTTTCTCCTCAGTTGCGCGATATATTTCCAGTTTTCTACTTTCGCATTCACGTTCAAGCTTTTCTACAGTTTTTCTAAGAATTTCCGCATCACTTTCAAGGCTTTGTACGTTCATTTTCCAAGAATCAATATCTTCGTAATACATCTTAATATTTTCTTGAAACATGTCCTCACTTGCTCTTTCAGATTCTCTCATTTCTTTGACGGTATTTTCTAAATCTTCTTTTTCATACTGAAGCTTTTCTGTTTCATTTCTAAGAACAGTCATCGTTTCCTCCATGGAGCCGAAACTCTTTTTCCAAGAATCAATCTCCTGAAGATAGCCTGCAATCAGCTTATCAAAATCTTCCTCGTCACATTTCGACTTTTCGTTGAGTTCTTTCATTTTACTTTCAATGTTCTCCTTTTCATTTGTAACTTTTTGCAAATCGTTTTTTAGAAAGGTAATCTCTTCCTGGTATTTTTCAATTTTCATAGCGTACTGAGAGAATTTTTCGTTCAGTTCAACTTCGTTGTTTTCCATACATTTGTTTTCGTCCTGAAGGTAACGTAGCGTCTCTCTTGTTGACAACAACTCTTCCTCTCGTATTTGTAGATCGATTTCAAGTGACTTTTTTGCTTCAGTAATTTTGTCAACATTATTTGTAAGTGAAAGTATTTCTTTCTCATCTGTAACGATCTTGCTTTCGAAACACTTTTTTTCATCTTCATATTTTTCAATATTGTGAATAAAAGTAGACAGTTTTTCATCCTTTTTAGTAATATCATCCAAAAGAGTTTCTTTTTCTGATTCAAGACAAAACACTTTTGATTCAAGCAAGGAAATTGCAGAGTCACGTTTTGAAAGTTCATCCTCAAAAGCGTTCTTTTCATTTTCAAGTTCGTTCGCGGTGATTTTAACATGAGATAGTTCCACTTCTTGTTTAAATAACTGGTTTGCAAACGAGTCTTTTTCGTCTTGAAGTTTAGACACTTCGTTTTTAAGCAACAAAATCTCACTGTCACATTTTGCGATATAATCTTCACGGGTCTTACTTTCCGATTGGATTTTTTCCCGTTCAATTTTCATACTGGACAATTTTTCATCTTTGGCTATTATACTGTCTGCGAAAGTTTGGTTTTCTTTTTCAAGTCTGGCTGCCATTGCTTCTTGCTGGGACATGTCAGGCTCGCGCTTCAAAACATCTACCTCAAGCTCTTTCTTTTCATGCTGTAATTTTTCTACAGTCATTGTTAAAATGGACAATTCTTCACCTTTTGTGGAAAGGTCGTTTACTAAAGAATCTTTTTCGTTCTGAAGCTGAGAGATGCGCTTCGCCATGGACTCCTTTCCTTCCTCCAGTTCAAGCAGTCCCTTTTTAAGTAAAGATGTTTCGTTGCTTCTGCTAATGGTTTGCTCCTCAAAAGTTTTCTTTTCATGTTCAATATTTTCCAAAGCGTCTTTCACAGCAGACAGCTCTTCATCTTTTCTAGCCATATCATCAACAAGTGATTGATTTTTGCTCCGTAATTGAACCAGTGTTGTTTGAATCAAAGATATTTCGTTGTCTTGATTATTTTTATATTCTTCCATACCTTTCTTTTCAACTTGAAGACTTTCAAGAGTTATCTTTACGGCAATAATTTCCTCGTCTTTTTCAGCAATGTCACGAACAAGACGTTGCTTATTGTTTGCAAGTTCAGCAATGGCCGTTTCTTGCAATGATATATCACTATCGCGTTTTGTAATTTCTTTTTCAAGAACTTTAATCCTTTCTTCAAGATTTCCAACGCATATTTTCATAACAGACTGCTCTTCATCTTTCACAGCGATGCCATTAGCAAGAGATTCTTTTTCGTCCTCAAGTTCAGAAATTCTTGACTCCGATAACGCTATTTCAGTGTCACGTTTTCTAACTTCATTTTCTAGACTAACTTTGTCGTCTTCAAGGTTTGCCTTGCTAATTTTTACCTCTGACAATTCCACGTCATGTTTTGCTACATTTTTGGCATAACTGTCTATTTCTCGCAGGAGTCTTGAGCAATTTTCTTTCTGCGATAATATTTCATCATCGCGATTTTTGATATGTTCTTGAAAATCTTTCCTTTCTTCCTCAAGTTTGTTTAAAGTCATTTTAAAAGATGAGATTTCTTCATCTTGTTTAGCAATGACATTTGCAAGACTTTCCTTCTCACTGTCAATTTTAGTAACTGTTGTTTCAATTGAAGACATTTCGATAGTCTGTTTAAGACTTTGCTCTTTCAGCACATTCTTTTCATCTTCTAGCTTTTTCAAGGCTGCTTTTAGGTTGAATACTTCATCAGCTTGAACATCAATAGAAGTTGTGAAGTCCTCTTTTTCCGTTTGTAACTGAGATACATTTTTCTGAAGCAACGATATTTCTTTGCTTAGTCTTTGCTCAGTTATTTTAAGCTCTCGATCTTTCTCTTCTACTCTTGTCGTGAGGCACTGTTTTTCTTCTTCTAACTCAGACGCTCTGCTTTTTAACATTGCTATTTCACTTTTACAATTTACAATGTCATCTTTGAGTAATTTCTTTTGCTTTTCAACATTTCCAAGTAAAACCTGTGCTGTAGACGTTTCCTTCGAGCTTTGCAGCGCATGATTTTCTAAACTATTTGTCAGCTCTTTAAGTTGGGTCACATCCAATTGAAGTAACGATATCTGCTCGTCTCGTTCTACCATTTTTTCTTGAAGCTGTTTCTTCTCATCTTGAAGCTCGTCAACAGCTTTATTTACGAATGATAACTTCTCATCTTGTTGCATTATTTTAATTTCCAAACATCTTTTTTCTTCATTAAGGTCACTTAATGTTTTTGTCAAGGTTGAAATTTGATTTTCACAGTCAAAGACATTCTCTTCAAAGCTTTTAACATCATGTTGAAGACCCCCTTCTCTAATTTTAAAAGCGCGTATCTCCTCGTCCTGCATGTGCTTGTCACTTTCAAGATTCTTTTGAAGGCCGCCGAGCTCATTTACTGTCAATTTTAAGGACGAAATTTGTTTATCTCGCTCTAAAATTTGATTTTCGAAATACGTCTTACTTTCTTCAGCCAATACATTATAATTTTCAGCTTCAACCATCTTGTTTTGTCGCTCCTTGAAAGCACACACTTTGACTCGCTCAAGTTCCTCTTGTAACCTCCAAATTACTAGGTCTAATTCTTTTTCCTTCGATACCAGATTATCTTTTTCCACTTTTAGGTTCTCAAATTTTATTTCTATCGACGATAGTGCTGCAGTTAGCTTTTCAATTTTATCCTCAAGTTGGTTCTCGTTAAAGGAACAGATTTTAACCCGTTCCAATTCTTTCTGAAGGTAAAAGCATTTGGCTTCAAAATCGTTTACTGTCAAATTCAACTTTTCTTTTGCTTGCCTGCTCTCATCAACCATATTGTTCATGAATACATTCGTTTCCTGAAGATTTTCAACCAGCTTTTCTAGTTTTTCTCTTTCATTAAAGGATAAGGTTTTAATTCGTTGTACTTCATCAATATAACTTGAAACCTGCGACATCAATTTCTCCTTTTCGACTTTTAAGGACAAGTTTTCCTCCTGAATTAGTGATATCGTGCTATCTTTTTCCATTTTTTCAACCATATACTTTTCATTAAGTTCTGTAATCATAATTTGAAACTCTTTGTTGGTGGTCTCTAAACTTTGTCTTTCATCTGACAACTCTCTAATCCTTCGCTCTTTTTCTTCGTTTAACAAATCGAATTTTTCTTCTAGTTCTTTGGCAGTGGCGTCTGAATTTGTTTTTTCCAATTTCATATCTTCCATTTCTTTTTCCAAAGTCACCATTCTCTCTTGCAGTTGCTTCCTGGCTTCTTCAAACTCTTTTTTCTCGCTGAGGAGGATTTCACGTTGTTCGTTCTTTGTCCTAATCTTGCCGGTTAAGTCGGCATTTTTCATCTTCTCGGATACCAATGTTTCTTCTAGAATAGTAATTGCTGTCTGAAATTGAATGATTTTGCTTTCTAAATCTTGCTTTTCAGACAGACTGGAGGCCGCAATTAGTTCTTGGTTTTTAATCAACATTTCGTTTCCATGCTCAAGCTGTTTGTTCCTTGTGAATGCAACCTCCTTCTCACATTTCAAGTCTGTATTTTGTTTTTCCAAATTGAAAATCGCACTCTGAAAATCCTTAATGGATTTTTCAAGTTTCAAATTTTCAGCTTTACATTCTCGCATTTCATCCTCAGCCACATTAACGTTTCGTTCCCATTCTGATATTTTCAAATAATCATTTTCCTTTTCTTTCTTGCCCACTTCTATTTTATGTTCAAATTCAATGAAAGCATTTCTATAATTTTCAATCTGCCTTTGAAAGTCATTCTTTACGCGTTCGGTTTCTTGGGACGAGTTAAGTAGTTTTTCTTGCAGTGTTTTTATTGTCATGCTTAATTCTTTCTTTTCCGATTCCATTTTCACAATTTCTTTTTTTAAAGTGTTCCCTTGGTCTTTTAATTCTTTCATAGTAATTTCTGTAGCTTGCTGTTCTTTCGCCGCAGAAATTTTGATCCGTTGGAGTTCCTGTTTAGCTTCTGAATGCCCAAAATCAGATTGGTTCGCACGTTTTTCTAACGAATCTCTTTCCATTTCGATGGCGTTCAGTTTTACTTTCATTATATTATTTAACTGTTGCAAAGAGCTGAACTTACTTTCCAATTCGACCCTTTCCTTAAAAGAATGGTCTTTAACACGATGTATTTCACTGGCTGTCGTAGAATTCAGTTTTTCCAGATCAATAATTCTAGCTCTTAGACGACCAAGCTCAGTTTCAAACTCTAATCTTTCCTGCAGAAATTCGTCCCAGGATTCAGGAATTTCCGGCGAATCCATATCATTTTCTGTTAAAGTAAGTTCTATAACCATACGATCGCTTCCAATGGATTCCGATTCTGGATCACTTTCTATAAAAGCACATGAAATTTCCGATAATGATGAACTGTACATAGCTTGTGTTTCTTGGTAGTTCTCAAAATTACTTGTTTCCAGGTATACTGTTTTCGTCATCTTTTCCTGAAGAGGAGAAATAAACTTAGGCATGACCATTCTTTTAACATCAGATGATTTATATCTTTCAACTTCATTCACTGTACCTTGTTCTTCTGTTTCAACTCCATCGTCTCCTTCTTCTAAAATCTTCAACCGTCTTAAACATCCTTCGAAGGCCGCCTTAAGATTGACATATTTTGCAGTTGTACTCTCCAACTCTGCTTTCAAATCATCATTGATGGCAACGTTGTCAGTTTCAACCAAGACCTGCTTCAATGTTACTGCACCTTCAAATGTCAAATTATCAGGCTTCTCCACTTTTTGTGTGGAATCTTCTTGAAGATTTCGACGCATTTGTAATTTATTTTCCAGTTCAGTGATTCGTTCATCTGCCTCAGCTAAACGAACTTCATTTTTGGCATTATCTATCCTTAAATGTTTGATGGTTTCTTTATAAGGAGAAAGCAACCCATCCAAATTATTTTCAGTGTGGCATTCTTGGTTTCCATCTTCAGGAGCAGATGAATTCATCTGCAGAATTTCTTGGATTTCTTCTTCTTTTTCTGACAGTTTCTTCAGAATGGTTTCTATGAATTCTTTATCAGGTGTTCTTCCATCAATTTCTACCTTTTCTAAATTCCTCTTTTCAGTATCGTGCATTTTTTTCTGTAAGTCTGTGTTCATTTTTTGACATGAAGACAAAGCAGCGAGTGTTTCTTCAAGTTTATTTTGAAGGCGTTTCACTTTCTCTGTCATACGCTGCTGAAGAGCCTCTTGCATTTCCCGGAATTTATCAGCAGTCGAATCGCTACCACTGTCTGAAAGTTCATCGTCCGAGCTCTCATTTTCCTGGTTTTCTCGAACTGCAGCCGCTTTCTCAAATTCCACTTCATACACTTCACAAGTGGCTTGAAGTTCGTGCAAAATAAGATTGGTTGTTTCACATTCTTTTTCTTTTTCTGATAACAGAATTTTCGTTTCCTGTAATTCTGTGTTTAATTTCATTAGTTCTTCATGTAATGATTTCCGTTCTTGCTTTTCTGTTGTGTACACAGCTAGAAGTTTGGCTTCATTTTGCTTGCTGCTTTCCAATGCTTGCATAACAGCTTGAAGTCGTTCAGATTCACGTTTCTTTGCAATTGAATCATTCAGATTTCTGTTTGAAATTTCTTTTTCTTTCCTTTCTAGCTGCATATGAACATCATTTAGCTCTTCTCTCAAAACTGTGTTAACTTGTTGCAATGAATTTTTTTCCTGAGTCAGTTTTGCCAGATCGTTTTTGTGGGCGTCAATAATTTTTACGTATTCAACCGACTTTTCTTTCGCTACAGTAAAGGAATTGCAAACAGCTTGTATATTTAAGCTGCCAAAGTTCTTCATAATGTCATTCTTAAACGACTCTAGCTCATTTCGAGATCTTTGTTTCTCTTTTTCCGAGGACTGACACTTTTCCTTTATCTTTTCAAGCTCTATGCACATTTCTTGATTGGTTTCTTCAAGGTATGCTATTTTTTCTTCCATTCCGATCATCTTTCTTCCTTCATTTGCCAAATCTTTCTTTGCTTTTTGAAGCTTCATCTTCGTCTCTTTCAACGACGAGTTGTGAGTTTCCTGGCTTTCAACTAACCGTTGTTTCAACGCTTCCAGTTCTTCTTCTCGTCTTTTTTTCGTAGAAAGTAAAACTTCATTTTCTTTCCTGGAAATTTCTAACTCGTGTTGTAACGCATTAACGCGAATATTAGCCTCGTGTAGTTGATTTTCAAGCAATACAGTACCACATTGTTCACTAACAAGATCGTTTTCATTGGCAATAGCGTCTTTCATCGTTTTCAACCACTTCTTCGCCATGCTATTCCCATGTTTCTTGGAACGACTTTCCTTTACTTTCTTTGGTTCTATAGTCTGTTTGAGAGTGTTTAGTTCATCTGTTACAGACTTTAATTGAAATTTTAACTTTAAGTACTCCGATTTAGAAACACAGGAAGATTTTATTGGATCTACTCCGAAGTGAAGACAATCCTTGGATGCAGCACTAGAATTCGATTCCAGTTTTTCCTGGGATACTTGAACAGATGAGATCTCGTGCTCAAGGTGCCTTATTTTTCTTCCCAGTTCACATTTATCTTCCCTTAACTCAGAATTCTTAGTGATGAGCTTTTCAATATTGTCAAATCCAAGAACCTCTAATTTATCAGAAATTTCTCCAAGTTCCTTTTCTGCTGCAGCAAGCGATTTGTTTTCAACTTCGAGCTTTTCCAAGACAGCCAACTGTTGGTAAAGTTCGTCTTCGAGCTTTTTATTTTCGTTTTCGAGAATTGTAATTTTATCAAACAATTGTATCTTGTTTTCCTGAAATTGGGCAATTTCATTGCTGTGTTGCCATTGTTTCTCTCTGTGGAGTTGTTCTTCCTGAAGATGGTGAAGTTGTTCTTGTTTATTCTTCTCGTGAAGCAGATCTCTAAGAACATTCACCTCGTTTAACTGTTGCTTATGTTCACTTCGTAGTTCTTCAACTTCCTTTAAAAGCAAATTACGCTCCTTTTCAATATTTGTCAGCATTTCTTCCAAGTTTATCTTTGAATTTCTTTCTTTTTTCATTGTTTCGTTCAGTGTGGTGACTTCAGTTTCCAACTTGGCTTTTGCTTTTTCTAGACTCTGTTCAGCAGCTTTAGCTTCAAGATTACCTTCCGATATCTCTAAACGTTCTTCCAATTCCTTAATAACCCTGTTCAATTCAGAGACATCCCTTTCCAGACCTTCTCGAAGCGTTTCACTGTTTAAAAAGCCTTCATTCAAAAGCCTATATCGCTTTCGCAACGACACGAGCTCATTTTCTTTCAGCAAAAGTGATGAGTTGAGAGAAGAAATCTGTCCTTCTAAGTATCGAGATGTTTCTTTTTCAAGATCTCTTTCAATCTCAACCGAACAGAACTCCGACTGCATTTTAAAAAGTTTTTGTTGAAAGGAGTTTCGTTCCTTTATCGTTTTCTGGTGACTTTCTTTCAAATCTTCTAGCTCAAGGGAAAGACCGACAGCAGAGCCCTCGCAAGTCCGTTTATTTACAGCATTATCTAGTGTATTGACTGCAGAGGGGTCCAAACCTTTTGGTTCTGATGAAGCAGTTTCACCATCCCTACTTTCCTTCATATTCAAAACATCAGCTTGAATGATTTCGTTGTGCTTCGACTCCACTTCCTGTGGCGAATTCACAGTCTTTTCAACGTTTTCAAACTCTATCGCTGTGGAATTATTGAAAACATTTAACCTAGGTGAAATATTTTCATCCTTTTTCGTTGCAATACTGCCACCAACTTTATTTTCACCGCCATTGGCAACGTTTTCTCGATCCTCCATAACATTTGAAAGTTTAACTTCTTCTTTTCTGGTTGAATTTTCATCCTCTAAGCCAGGAAACGTATCCGGTTCCTTGCTCATTGCTTCGCCATCTTCTCTTTCCATCGGTGCGATTTTGTTTCTCATATCACAATCAGTCTGGACGTCGACAACATCTTCATGACTTGCCGCGGTCACCTCTGAATTCACACTTGTCTCCATTAAAGAGGCAGTTGGTTATCCAAAATGAAATTCAACTCGGCATAGCGGAGTAACTAGACGTACAGCATAAACAAATTTTATATCATGCATTTTGTATGCATGTTACCTGCTGTCGCCCTGAACACACAAGCGATAGAATCCACAATAGAATGTATCTTCAATCCACTGTCAGTATATATTTCGATGCTTGTTCGACTTGACTTGAGAATTTTAGCTTGTGTCGAGAAAGTGCACAAAAAATTCTGTTACATCATCATATGTAGTTTACATGCAATTACAAAGCCGTTTTTTCATATATACAGTGTATAAGCTGAATACCTGCAGAGTTTGAGCACAAGCTGGGAATAAAGTCAATATATTTTGTATCTTCTGCTAATGAAGCTATTTAATTTAACTGAAATAAATTTAGCTTGCATCTGAG
>ERZ1738542.49-NODE-102-length-12664-cov-5.662622_pt1 | contig 12664 bp, 1 predicted proteins | sample MGYA00581731_ERZ1738542 | MGnify/ENA primary metagenome ERZ1738542 (study PRJEB40740, sample SAMEA7388103) | Antillogorgia bipinnata | biome: Marine coral reef biome; feature: Environment associated with an aquatic invertebrate; material: Seawater | host... | reverse complement strand
ATGCCATTTTGTGCCGCCAGGCGAATTATCAGGGCGTGAGCAATGTCATAGTTGTAGATACCGCTGACAACTTTGGCGAAATTGGTGGGTCAATTAGTTGGACATTGCCACAGAATATGACCAATGTGGACAGTTTTATGCCATGGTTGGGAGTGGACTACAACGCTGAAATCTTCGATTTGTCTCGGGGAATGGGAATTGTATCCGTGGACAATAATGTGGATGTGGCTGCACCAGCCACCCTGTTTGAATTTGGAAATCCTTGGCCATTGAAGCGTATACCTCCATGGCCATGGGGTTCAGCACCCGGCTACTACAGTGGGGACGAGCCCTTAATGGTGATTCAGGTACACACGGAGATTGCCAATGAATATCAACTCACCAGAGATTTGCAGCCCGAGTCCAGGAGAGTTATGCATGATGTAGGCTATGAAGGTGATACCTTGCCTGTGGTGTTTATTTCCGAGGAGGATCAGAGTAACAATGTTCCGGCAGATGGCATTGCGGTGATATTTTTTGACAGTGATAAAAGATGTGGCTATTTGGGTGGTGCCTTGAACATCACCGTTGGAGCGAATTTTGATATCACCATTCTGTCGTCTTGGCGCATTGATTTCACAGAAGATCTAGCAGGTACGAACCGACTCAGTCTCCCAACGGTGAATATAGATCTTGTTAGCTCTGTTCCGGTGCCCGTAGACTTTCAATATGCTTCTCGTGTCTTCGGGTGGTTAGTGGGCATCGTCAGTCCTACCAAAGAGATCCCGGTGGGAGGAGTCCTACAGGATGATTGTGGAGGAGTTCCAGAGGTAGCTTTCAATATCAGCTTCACTGATGAGGAGCCTGAATTGGACATCATCAGTGGAACTGTGAGGATAGAAATCCCAGTGGATGCTGCACCTAAGTACACCTCAATGAATTTCTGGTTGGCCATGCGAGCAGATGGTTTGGGTCGTATGTGGTTAGGGTATGTCCTTTCCTTGGAAACGCAGTTCCAGATACCAGCAGGTACCCGACTGTATGGCCGTGACCACTTGCTGGCATATTTGGCGAACTCGTATGGAGAACAAACAGTACCCGTGGCCATTGAGATTAAGGAACTGATCACTGCCCCTCCTGGCACCTCTTCGCAAGTAGTCTCCATCCACTTCACTGACGAGGCTGGCCTGTATGGACATTTGGCTGGTCTGGTGACGTGGGAACCAGGATCACTGGCGGTCACAGAGTACTTTGTCGTTTACGTTGCACAAAATTCCACCGGAAAGGGGCAAGTTCAGGTGAGTCCAGAGGTGTCCGTGGACAGTGCCCATGAGTGGTACATCAACGTGACTCTGGACACTTCAGGGGAGCCCTATACGCATCTTCTCATCTATGCTGGGAACAGCATCTTGATGTCTGAGTATGCCTCTGCCATTGCGTTGGAGGATTCGCGCATCACTTGTCGCAATGACGTGTACGCACCATGTCCTAAAGGTCAAGTGCTGAAGGATGAGGAGATGCTGCCCTATGGTTGTCAAGGTGAACGATGCACTGCGCAGGAATGTTGCTGGGATGCTGGTACATGTTCTGATTTCCTCAATGGAACGAACATCTCGGCGCAGAGCAAAGGCTGCGCAGATGGATACATTGCTTTACAGAACCCACCAGAGTTTTGTGCTGGTACACAATGCAACAGCAGTGATTGCTGCTTGCAGACTGCTGAAGCTATGGGAAGTGTAGAGATCGCCGCAGTGAGCAGCTCGTGGGATTCTATCCAGGTCTCATGGACAGTACCAACTCTGAACGATTGCATTTTCCAGGAATATCAGGTACAATTGTTAGCAGAAAACAGCTCCAACTCTACATGGCAGGATGTCGCCATGGGATGCTCTCAATTGAGAGATTCCTGTGGTTCCAGTTGTGTAGCTCAGCAATTGCCCTCGCTCTCAACGTTCCGCGCCCGTGCACGGGTGAAGTGTTTGCTCGTAGGGGCACAGGATCAGGAGTTCTACAGCACTTGGACGGAGACACCACAACAAGTTACAGGAAGACAACCACCCAGTGCACCAGTGCTGATGCCCGTGACAGTGAACTATGAAACTGAAGTTCTTTATCGCTGGAATCCACTGGATACAACCGCATTGGGTCCTGATTGTACCTTTGACTCATGGTTTGTCCAAATTCGCGAAGAAGGTCTTGCCGTTTGGACTTCCGTGACCTGCGGTTCCAGCACCACCGAAGAGTGTCTCATTCAGAACTTGAAATGTGACACCAACTTCGAAGTCGCGGTAGCAGCCATTTGTCAGGAGGCAAATCTCATTGGAGAGTACAGCACAAGCAGCTTCAAAACTCAGACAGGTGACAAATGCTTGCACCCTGCTGGTGCACCCACAATGTTGATGATTACTGAAGTGGGCAACAGCATGGTGACGATAACCTGGACGACAGGTGCTTCCATGGATTGCCTTTTTAACGCTTGGCTGGTGCAGTTGCGTATTTTGGGTGCTGCCAATTGGGAAAGTCAAGGTTGTGAGACGAGTTCACGTGAAAACTCGACGTGCACCGTGACTGGGTTGAGATCTTCGACAACCTACGAGATGAGGATTCAGGAGAATTGCAACATCAGTAGCACGAACTCCGAATGGAGCAATGTGACGTTGGCAACTACCTCAGTTTTGCCATCTGAAGCACCAGGCATTACTCCAGTAGTCCTATCCCCTGATACGGTACAATTGTCCTGGTCTGCGCCCATGTTGAATGATTGCATGTTTTCAGGATACCAGATCCAGTGGGCGCTGGCGGCTGGTGGTGCAGAAGTCTGGCAGAACACCTGCGAGGCTGGTTTGTCAAGTAGCTGTGCTTTAGGCTGTGATGTCACTGCTTTACCTACACAGAGCTTGGTTGTCTTCCGCGGCCGTGTGCTGTGCGTGGCAACGGAACAGAATAGCGAGTATAACACGACGTCAGAGGTGTTGATGCCAGGAAGGCCTATGGAAGCACCATCCAGTGTGGGTGCATCTCTCATTTCCACTTATCAAGCCTTTATCTCATGGAGCCCCGGCACCTTATATGACTGTGTTTTCCAGCAATGGCTGTTGGAACTACAAACAGATTCCAATACAGACTGGGAAGTGGCAGGGGCCTGCAACATCACCAGTCCCACTGCTACGGGTTGCTTCCTGCAGGGTTTACCTTGTGGCACCCAGTTTCGTGCACGTGTGCGTGGTCTTTGCACCATTGGTTCGAGTTCCACGGTGGAGATGAATTTTGCAACACCTTTAGTTTCTGGTTGTCGTGCAAAGGCCTTGGCTCCATCTTTGGTTTTAGCTTCAATGCCCAGCACCAGTACTGTAGATCTTACATGGCAAGCTGGTGAGTCCCTGCCGAATTGCAGCTTTCTACAGTGGGAGGTGCAGACACAACCAGAAAACCAGGCGACTTTTGTGGCAACACAAGGTTGCAACATCTTGACTCGTAATGTCACCAGCTGTACTGTCACGGGACTCCAATCATCTACGAATCACAGCTTTCGTGTACGTGAAGTGTGTGAGGAGAGCAGTTTGTCCAGCGATTGGGCCTTATCGTCATCCATCAGCACCTTGCTGGTTCCATCGCAGGCACCAGGAAATTTGATGGCGACGGACATCAGCAGTAGCAGTATCTCTCTCCAATGGTCCGCAGCATCGTTGAACGATTGTCGCTTCCAGGACTACATTGTACGTTGGCGAGAGGGAGCAGGAAATTGGTCAACTTCCAGTGGTTGCAGTGTCTTCAGCAGCAGCTGTGAATCTTCTTGCGTGGCGAGTGGATTACCTTCCAATCGTGAAATTCAAGTCGAGGTGATGGTGCAATGTGTCAGCTCAGAAGCTGACAGTCCATGGACTAGCGTGACAATGCAGACCCTACCGGTCCCAGCACCAGCAGTGCAAAATCTTCAAGTGACTGATATTTTCACAGCAGGTGGCACCCTTTCGTGGAATATGGCTGCGTTCAACGATTGTGTGATAAGCTCTTGGTTGATCGACTTTCGTGAAATCTTCGGTGCCTGGAGTGCTTTAAGTTGTGCTGAACCAGCTGTCCAGACAACGCCGTGTGGCATTAGGGGTTTGACTTGTGACACCTCCTACGAAGTGCGTGTTGCGGTGAACTGCACAGATCCAGTGGCGAATGGTCCATTTACCACAGTGAGTTTTACCACTCTTCAAGGTGATCTTTGTTTGAAACAAAAGCCTGCACCGAGGTTTGTAACTGCTTCAAGCCTGGGAACTTCCAGCATGTCGGTTTCCTGGGTGGATGCCAGCGATGCCAGCAATTGCAGCACTAGCACATGGCAGGTGGAAACCAGGCCCGCTAATAGTGATACCTGGCACATGGTTTGCGATCAAGTGGAACGCAACGTGACGTCGTGCATTGCGAGTGGTCTCCAATCCAACACGGGCCATTCCTTTCGTGTCCGGGAAGTTTGTGATGATGTCAGTGGTAGCTGGGGCAACACCGCTCTAACAGTGAGTACCGATGCCAAGGGCGCTGCAAGCACAGAAGTTTGGGCCTCTTCTCCGACGGTGACTTCGATGTTGGTGCAATGGAACTCGCCAATTCTCTTTGACTGTGGTTTCAGTTCCTTTGAGCTGCAATGGTCCGTTGTTGCTGGTACTTGGCAATCTGCAGCATGTGCTGCTGTGAGCATGTGTGATACCAGTTGTCGGGTGGCCTCGTTGCCCAGCAACACACAGCTCACTTTTCGTGTCCGAATTCTTTGCAGTGACCAGGCTCTCAACAGTGAATGGAGCAATGGCAGCTTTCCAATGTCCACCTTGCCAAGGCCTTCTGATGTGGTGCTATCATCTGCTGTGGTCATCAGCCATGATATGGCGAACCTTACGTGGGAGAGGCCAACCACAAACGATTGCGTCTTGCAAGGTTATCAGGTGGAACTCTATGACGGGGCGTGGCGTGCAAACCCTACTGGTTGTGTGGCCTTGAATGAAGAAACCACAGATTGTACCTTGACGAATCTCGCATGCGACACAGAGTTCCAGGCCCGCGTCACAACGGTGTGTTCGGATACCTTGGCGAACTCCGCAGCATCCAGTTCTCCAAGCACCTTTCGCACCACTGCAGGCGCTGAATGCCTCAAACGTGCCTTGCTTCCACGTGGTTTGTTGCTGATGCCCAGCTCCGTGAGCACCATGAGCTTCATCTGGGAGGCTGGAGATGCTAATGATTGTACCTTTGCATCTTGGGATGTTCAGCTCAATACTCTGGATGGTCAGATTGCAGCTAGTTGCCAAAGCTTGTCGCGTGGCACCACATCATGTTCCTTCACCGACTTGGCAGAAAACACCAGCTACGTGGCGGTGGTGCAGGAGACATGTTCGCAACCGCTGCTGTCCTCTCCTCTCGCAGAGAGTTCGCCCGCAAGCACTCTCAGTGTGGTGGTTCCGTCGGTACAGCTACAGTTGCCCTTCCCCGGGGAAACGCTCGCGATACGGCCGACGGAGTTGACGGTCATGTATGATGTGGATGTGGAACTTTCATCAGGTGTTGTGCCGCAAGTCTGTGGTCGTGCACCATGCAATGCCTGTGATGAACCTCAAGGAAATCCAATCATTCGTAGTTTTCGTTTATTGACCTGGGCTCAGAACAGCAGTTTTTGGCATCAGGGCTGCACCTACGATGTCTCAGTTCCCTTGGGCTTCGTAGTCACACGACAAAAGCCCGAAAAGCAGTCGCCCTTCAGTCAATGGAGCTTCACTTTCCAAACGCCACCGGCACAGTTGGTGCAACTGGCGGAGGTGATTGCCATCGACACAGAGAATGCAACGGTAGAAGTGGCGTGGAGTGCTAGTGTGGAGTTTCGTTGCCGTGCTGGAACTGGAATCCCAACTGCATGGCAGTTGGCACCACGGGAGGTTCCTTCTTTGGTCAATTTCAATGACCTTCTTCCCGAGACTCAATATGAGATTCAATGCATGGCGCGCCTTCAAGATGAACCTTTAGTCGAATCCACTTGGTTATTGGCGGGACAAATTCAAACACTCCGCGATTTGGACGTCACCTTGCAGGAACTTTACCTTCATGTTCAACCTTTGTGCTTGACTCATACAATGCAAAGCTACGTGTTGCCGGTGACACCGACCTTGCAATCCAACCGTACCAACTATTCGGTGGCACTTCCAAATGCGGACTTTGCATTGAACTGCACGCAGCAAGAGGCCCAATGGCAGTTGGAAGTAAGGAGCAAGGCGATGAGCAAATATGCAACTACCGACGTCACCACCGAGAATGGCACTGCCAATGCTCTTATCCTGACTTTGCCAGCGAATGAGGTGTTGGTGACCAGCAGTTTCACTGTGCAAGTCAATGCCGGCTGCGGATGTGTGGTAGATTTCTACCATATTCAGGTCATGGGTCTTCGCTTAAGCTTCGCCGTGACGGCGCCAGCGGTGTCCAAAGCCACGGGGGATCCAGTGCCCTTGAACAGTTCAGAGGAAGGTCATCGTTTGGAGGTTCAGGTGACCTACAACAACGATGCCCTACCTGCGGCGCTTTGGAGTTTGTTGAGCATCTACGTGGGTCCCTTTCAACAGGTCACATTAGCAGCTCCAAGACCTGATTTACAGACCGATCCAGAGAGTCAAGTCTATGTGTTGATGACCACCCTGTCAGCTGTGGGAAAGGATTTGCCATTGCAGATTCGTATTGCTGGAGCTTTGGTCGGTGAGTCTTCTACCAATATCTCCTTTGCAGAACCCTTCGTGAATTGCATCTCCACCGTGGGTTATGGCCAGTGTACTACTGAGGAGCTGGAGAAGAAGGAGGTCTTTGTGGGTACCATTGGTGCAACGATGCTCTATGTCAAAGGTCTGGGCTTTGGTAGTCATGAAACGTTGGCGGGAAGCAATATCATCCGGGTCTCCGTGACGCAGTCCTTCAACACCACCGAGCTTTGCGAGGCTACAGGATGGGTGAGCAACACGGAGATGTGGTGTCGATTGGAGCCAAAAGGTGCCAGTCCTTTGGAGATGCTGTTGTTGGGGCCTACCGATTCGAGTGAACTTCTACGTGTTCCATGGAGCATCCGTTATCAAGCGCCGGTCATTGAGAACTTCTCCCAGCCTACGTTGCAGATCATGGATGGCGGTCAGCTGTTCATCATTGGTCAAAACTTCCCAGATTTCCAGGACGATGGCGGCACTGTGGAGTTTGAGGCCAACGGCAGTCGACGCCTGCGTGAACTTGCAGGAATCAGCACAAGTGAGGTGTGCGTTTCCTTGACACGGGTCAACAACACACATCTCTTGTGTGATATGAAGTCCAGGATCGATTTAACGCGTGCCCGTTGCACTGATGTGGATATCGTAGTAGCTTGGGGTGATCTAACCACATCGATGCAAACAGTACCTCTTCGGTTACCTTCACCCAGAATTTTAGCCGTGGAGGATTCTACACCTAGCCGTGCACAACCTGTGGAGGTGGGCATCTTCTTATATCGCCTGGATGGCGTGGGTTTTGGTACTATGGAGAATGGTCGCGTACAGGTGTTGGTAGGGAATCGCAGCTGCCAGGTCTCCAGCAGAGGCGATGACCAGATTTTCTGCCAAGCGACTGGACCGCTCCGGGATGATTTGACCGCGCTGTACCCGGAAGCACCGGAGAACGCCAGTGGTGGCGATGTGACCATCAAAGTGGCTATGCCGGTCTGGATCACCTTAGGCAGTAGCTCCATCGAAAGCTCTGAGGACTGCAAACCCATTGCGGCCAACTGGTCATCACATGAAGTATACTTGAAGTCATGCGCTGCTGGCTTTCAGCGTGAAAGCACCCGTACTGACACATGTCTTCAGTGTCAACCTGGATGGTATACACCAGTGTCAGGACCATTCCTTCAATGCTTGAGTTGTCCAAGCGCAACCTATGCGTACAGTAGTGGCAGCACTGCATGCCTGGAGTGCCCCAACGGACGGTCAACAAATCAAAATGCAACGGCTTCGGCGCTTGATTGCAATTGCTTCCCAGGGCGGTTTTTGCCCGTTAACCACCGGCTTGGCGAGCTAAAGATTCTGGAGCAAGTGCAACGTGGAGAGGCCCGTCATGAAGATAATCACCAGTTGTCAATGTGCGAGCCGTGCCCAGTTGGAGCTACGTGCCGTGGTGGTTTGGCGCCTCCGGTCTCCGACCCAGGATGGTGGATGTTGAGCAATGAAGTGCCAGTGAAATGTATGATGCAAGGCTGTTTGGGCAATAATACCTGTCAACGAGGTTATGACCAGAGGACTCGCTGCGAAACTTGTTCAGATCAGTTCTATCCTGATTTGCAAGAGAGTGTTTGCAGAGAGTGCGAGTCTTGGGTCCTCATGTTTGGAGCCATCTACGGGGCATTATCCTTCGTAGCCTTGTTTGGCTGTGTCTTCCCATACCTTTCCTGGAAGGCACGTGTTGCCTTAGATCCAGCACGAGGTGTTGCTCCACCGAAGTTGTGTTTCGGCCTCTTTCACTGCTGCTTAAAGCGCTATGTGGCACGACGCCAGTTGGTCTCTGCCGAATATGTAGACATGTCTTTGTATCATGACAAGTGGTGGAAATGTACACGACGCATCTTGCAGCAGTTCCGATGTTTGTATCATTCACCCATGCGGAAATTGACCCAAGGAGCTGAATTACAACCGGTTGTAAACATCATTATCAACAACTTGCAGGTGTTTTTCCTCATTGCCAACATTGGTTACTACAGTTGGCCCGATAGATTCAAGGAAGCATTGAATTTTGGACTTCTCATTGTAATGAGTGCTGAATCCTTAAGGCCTTCCTGTGTAGCGCCTATTGGTGCAGAAGGCCGTTGGTACATTTTCTTTGCAGGTCCTTTTGCCTTGTACATCAGTGGTGTGTTCTTCGTTTACTTTCGCCAACGCGAACGGCGCCGGCGCTGGCGCATCATGCTCATGGTGTCCGGTGCCTTTTTGTTGTATTTGTCTCCATTAAGTCTCTTGAGCGCTTCTATGGTCTTTGATTGCGTGGAATCTGGTGCCAATGAGTTTGTCTGGGAGACCGATCGTGGAATGGTTTGTTGGTCTGATCCTTCCTGGATGCGTATGGCATTTGTTGGTACGGGCGGTTTGGTCCTCGTCTTCGTTGTCCTGATTATTGTTGCCATCTCGGCATATCGAACCTATTTATGGTATCGCACTGCTGAAGTGGGTATGATTCCACCAAAAGCTGTATTCTTCACCTGGTGGTGGCTCAGTGGTTTGCGTGGCGTTTCGCTGAAGCATCGTGCTGCAATTCAGGGCTACAAAGTGCACTTGGATTTACCCAAGGATGTCACTGAGGCTTCAGAGGTAAGTTCTTTGTGTGATGACCTTTTGCTACAAAACGTGGGGAATTTAAAAAGTGGTATCGAACGCTTGAACGACTACTTGCAGGGCTTCCGTGTGGATGATGCCAAAGATTCGATCACCAGACCATGGCAGTTGAGGGGTTCTGAGCCGTTCTGTGAGCATTGTCAAGGGTGCGGCAAGCGTCATAAGCACACACACAAGGCACCGCACCTAGCATTTTGTGGTTTGTGCAGTCGATCCTTCAGCGGCACCACCGGTCCTTTGAAGATTCGGAGTCGTTTACGCAAGGCGGCCTATAATCGTCTTACGGTTCGCCTGGAGCATTTGTTGATGCATTTGAGGCAAATGAGTTCCTTCTCAGATACACAGCAGAGTTTAAAGGACCTGCTGTCGTTTTCTTGGGAACTGATTGCTTTGGTTCACAAGACTGCTTTGGGTATGACCCGATTGCTGAGTACTCAACATCATCGACTAGGTCTACAAGTGGCCTTGTTGCTATGTATTGGGTACCTCGTTTTGTCTCTGACTGTTTGGCCTTATCGCCACAACGGCCTCAACATTCTGTCGGGTTTCTTTGCGGGCCTCAACGTGCTATGCGTTTATGCCATGATTCAACTGCAAAACTACGGCGGTGAGCAGCTGTTTTGGAACGTCAATGCTGTCATTGTGGCTTGTACCACTCTTGGAACAATGATTTTGGTGCCCGTTTTTTGGTCGTTCTATGCCCTTTGGAGTGCCGCCTTCTCAGAGAATTACTACGTCATGGCGACGCAGGAGGTGCAAGGCACCCTGTGGCGTGGCGCAATTTCACCAAAGTCTGCCCGGGACAACGACAGCGGCATCGCAGTAGACGATGTCATGTCACCCGTGACGGTCGCAAAGGAGGAGCAACTGGCAGTTCCAAGTAAGAAAGCTTTTTTCTCGATGTTGACACGTGTGGTACGTTCGCCAGAAGAGTTGCTCCCAGATGAACCGGTGGCTGCACAATGGTGTTTCCGTGTACCTTTAGATATGAATCGGACTGGAGTAGCAGAGAACAGGGACGAAAGTAGTGCGCAGCATGTCGACATCACTTTGGAACAGGGCATCGCCATTACGGTGCGTGATCCGGCGATGTTGCTGGTGATCCTCAATGCGGAAGGGGGCGATGTGGACTTCCATGGCAAATGGGGTTTGCCCTCCTTGCCTCCATGTCGCCTTCGTCGTGGTGGTGATTTACCGGGACGTCTCAGGATCTCTGTTCCTTGTAGTGATCAAAAACTCTTGCGCAGTACATTGAAGCAGTTAAATGCTTTAAGCGACCGGACGCATCGTAGTGAACGTCAAAGTGGCCAGCAGCAGGAACGAGATACCTTTTCGGTGGATGATACAATTTCTCCTCGATCTCATGAACCCTCAGTGTATTCCACCTTGTCCCTCTTCTCCACTCGTGACGATACCCGGGATGACACGCCGATCTCGGAGATGGCACCGCGGTTGTCCACGGTCACCACCAATACCCAAGCAACACAAGCTACGCAGGCCTCCGCCATCAGTCAGAAACCCGGCGCCGGCAGCGCTGCGTTCAAGATGAAGGCACTGACGAAGCCTGTAAAGATTGGTGGTCGCATCGTTCCTGCCGGGGCACAGATTGAAACGATCCGTTATGTCCCTCCAGGCACCTTATTGGAAGATGCCATGGCGGAGTCGCCTGAGGAGTTCCTTTATCGCCTGAGCCGCAGTCGTTTCGGTAAAGGAGGTGTCCTGCGTGATGCACATGGTGTGTTGGTCCTGGAGTTTCAACGTCCCGACGATCCCTTGGATGTGCAGATGGAACTGGCAGAATTGATCATAAGTCGCGATGAGGTTCCTCAAGAGAAGTCTGAGGGTGGCGTCGATGCACCAAGTGGCATGCGAACGAGGCAAAAAGTCGAATGGGCTCGAGCTCTGTCAACGGAACGTGCCAAGGCCTTGGTGTGGGATGTGGGTGACTTTGTTTTGCCCTTGGATCTACGCTTCACGTGGCCGGTGCCGAGTTTACAACTGTGTGTAAGCCCGAAGCCTGACTGGGGATGTATGCAACACGTGCTGGTGCTAAGTCGTGGTGGTCAACAATGGATCCTGCAAGCGCAAGAGGTTCATCATCATTTGGGCCTGGCGGGTGAAGTTTCTGTGAAACGTCGAAGGCAACAGGCCTTGCGCAACAGCAATGTCAGCATGCAACCCAACGCACAGGCGGAAAATTCCTTTGAGATGATTGAAGAGTCAGACGAAGATGTGGACGATGTCTTCGAAGAGGATATGGAGTTACCTACCATGGCAACTGTGCGTACAGGGAAAAGTAGTGGCAGCCATGGCCATTTTGCATCGCGATCAGCCTGGCGTACGAAGAGTGGTGGTGTGGTCTTCATCCATGACTTCAGTTGTTTTGGAGGTACCTTGGAATTGGTGGGTCGACCTCAGGATATCAAGGCTGTAGAACAAGGCGAACTTCTTGGACAACAAGTTCTATGGCATCCACCACTACGACCAAGACCAAGTTCACGTCCTGGTACTGAGGACAAGTGTGATGGCACTTGTAGCACCGTGAGCACAGAGCCTGTGGAACAACCTATGCGAGGATGGTTTGATGGTCACAAGCTCTACTGGGAACCAACACCCAAACTGCCAGGCATTGGTATGGATGACAACCTTCGGGAGGTACAACATGTCCAGGAGACCGTTGGTATTCCGAAAGATGGCCAGCTACCTGCAGGACCTTGGGATCGTATCACGAGCGCTTTGGAGCCGGGTGGCATTCCAGGTCCAGATTCAGGCTTGTGGAGCTTGCAAACTTCCTTCTATGCTGAGTGCTATGGACCTTTGCCCTTGGAATTTCTGGAAAAGTTGGGTGAATTTCAGGCCGGTCTCGGAGCACGTGAGCTTTACCTTCGTACCCGCCGAGATGCCATGAAAGAGGAAGATACTGAAAAGCCACAGGCAGATGAGGAGGTTTGTGAAGAGACGGATGAAAGCAGCGAAGAGGACTACACGCTGGAAGCTTTGGGCTTGGTGGAAGCAAAACCCACCACCGTGGCCTTTGAGGACATCATGCCCACCTTGAAGCGAAACTCACAACCTCCACGGTTGCGCACGTTAGACTCATGACGGAAGTCGCATCGTGACGCTGCAGCAGCAGTCGTTGACTTCTCAAAAAATGCCAGGGGCCAATGTGCCTTTGTGCCGTTTGAAAAAAAAGAACCAAGCACTAAATTGCCAGATGAAGCCATGTGCACTGCAGCCATGTGATTGTTTTCTTGTTTTCTTATAGATGAAACATGCTATAATGCATGATGGATTCTTGTGTTTGGATTTTTGAAGCTGCGTAT
>ERZ1738542.44-NODE-95-length-12907-cov-8.546919_pt1 | contig 12907 bp, 2 predicted proteins | sample MGYA00581731_ERZ1738542 | MGnify/ENA primary metagenome ERZ1738542 (study PRJEB40740, sample SAMEA7388103) | Antillogorgia bipinnata | biome: Marine coral reef biome; feature: Environment associated with an aquatic invertebrate; material: Seawater | host... | reverse complement strand
CTCAAGCTCTTAGTTCAAATGCGGGCAGCAAATCTCGCGTGTCCTAATCCCCCAAAAGCGGACTCCCTGAAATTGGGGGAGGCTGCTTGTAGTCGAATTATCGGTCATGTCAATGAACGGCTCCAAATCGGGTGCGCGAAGTGCACGTGGCCCAAAACGAATCGACTTATCTGGATATGGTGCACCCTTGAGTGCCAGGGGCACTTCAAGCGATAGAGGTCCAGCATCCAAGATGCAGACGCTTCCCAGTACCATGACGAACTCGTCCCATAGCAATGCGAAGCCTGCGAAGCGGAAACCCAGCGAGGTCATTGCTGCTGCACGACAAGCAGGTGGACTTGCCTTGGAGCGACAGGACCTCGCATCCACCAAAATTGTATGCTTTCAGAATATGGGTGATTACACTCACCAGGTCGACTCGGTGGTCCCCATGGATGAACCACTCTTCAAGGCGACGCCCTCGGAGATTCGCTTTGCGAACTTTGAGAGCTTGCAAAATTTGGATGCCACGCTGAATTTGCGCAATCAAGACAATGTGGCACGAAGGGTGAAGATCCTTCCACCGGATAGTACCTTCTTCAAAATCTTACCGGGCAAAGGTCGGAAACCGGACCAGACCGACAACAAGGTGGCTCCAGGAATGGAAGTGTCGTACATCGTGCGTTTCACTCCAGATCAACAGGTGGAAGACTACTCATATGATCTGGTGGTCATTACTGAGCGCGAGCGTTTCCTCGTTCCCATCCGTGCCACTGGGGGTGGTGCTCTACTGGATATGCCCGATGAGCTGGATTTTGGCCTATCGCCGGTGAAATACGAATCACCCAAGACCATCATGGTCCGCAATGTGGGAGAAAAACCTACGAAGTTTTTACTGAAGGTACCACCTCCCTTCAGTACATCGATACAAGATGGTTATTTAGAGGTTGGCGAGATCATGCAGGTTGATGTGGTCTTTAGACCCGACAAAGCGGAAGCATACGAACGGGAGATGCTTATCATCTACGGTGATGGTGTCGAAACCTATGTGTCGCTTTATGGCAGAGCAGAGAATGTCAATGTCACCTTCTCTGCCAGCCAGTTGCAGCTGGAAGATACCTTCATAGCGTTGAGTACACAGAAGACCATCTTGATCCACAACAACTCGGAGATTCCGGTGGATTTTAGTTGGCGCGCCTTCCCTTCCATTCAGGAAGAGATCAGCCAGAAGCTGAAATTGCAGGTCCAGTTGAAGCAAGAGGAATCAGAAGAGGCTTCAGCGATTCAAGACTTGAGATCCTCCGGCAGTATTGAGTCGGATGTGGAATCGCAACTCAGTGAATCCTCAGATGAATATGACACCCGGTGCGCGTCGTTAAAGGCGACTGAACTGGCACAAGGGGCATTGTCACGCAGATACAAAAACATCGCCAAGGCGATTTTGGAGGACCCGATGTTTTTTTATGATGAGATCTTTGCGGTGGAACCCTTGTCGGGTCGTATTTGGGCCAAGTCCAAGATTGCCATCACCTTCACCTTCACGCCCAAGGCGGCCTTGAACTATCAATGTTTAGCTTATTGTTCAGTAGTGGGACGAGCTGAACGTCTACCTTTGTTGCTGAAAGGCACTGGGATTGGGCCGAAGGCAGCTTTCTCCTATGATGAGCTGGATGTTGGAGATATCTTCGTGGAATCGGTGCACCAATATGAGGTGAATTTGATCAACCAAGGAGATATTGATGTCGAGTTTCGCTTGGTACCAAATCCTTCACCTTTTGGTTCGATCTTTAGCTTTATGCCAAGTGATGGATGTTTAGAAGTGGGTGGTGAATGCACCATCGTGGTGGAAGTTTGTCCAGATTTACTGGGCGAATTTCAGGAAGTTTTCTACTGGGAGTTGGTAGGAAGCACCTCGAAGATTGGTCTCAGTTTTCGAGGGCATTCAGTATCACCAACCTTCCACTTCGACTTGGATCGAATTTCCTTTGGCGTGGTGAGCTATGGATTTTTGAATTCCAAAACGCTGACCTTAACCAACACCTCGGAGGTCCCAATGAGGTTTGCATTGCGAATACCTGGCGATGGTCGCTTTACTCAACGTGAGTTTGATGTAATTCCTCCAAAGGGGACGCTTTTGCCCAACTGCGCGCAGAAAGTGCAGATTGATTTCGTGAGCATGAACGTCAAATCATATGACTTGTGCCTGGTGGTGGATCTTGATGGTGTGGGTCAGGAACTGGCCAGTATTCCAATCCAAGCTCGTTGTGCAGTGCCTCAAGTTGCTTTGGAACCAGCGGAACATGTGCATTACGGTGATATCTTCATCAGATATCCTTCACATCAAACCATCGTCTTGAACAACACCTCGGCATTACCCGCGAAGTTCCAGATTTTACCTCAGGATGACACCACGCGAGCGATTGCGGAGTTTGAGCCGGATCAATCGTTTGGATCAGTACCTCCTGCCTCTTCCCATGTGTTGACTTTCACATTGACCTCGCAAGTCATTGGAACACTGCAAATTCCTATCACTGTTCGCATCCTTGGTCAAAATTCTGTCAGAAATTTGATCCTAATCGCCAATACCATTGGTCCCATCGTTACGGTGGAACCCAGCGTGGTGGATTGGGGCAATTCTCAATGTCTGGAGCCGATCACACGCTCAGTTTTGGTGAGTAACAACAGTGTGATTCCAGCATCTATCCGTTGCATCATGAAGAGCAAGAATTCTCTCTGGAGTTTATCACCAAAAGCAATGGAGTTACCTCCGCATGCCTCGGCCAACTTGAACATGACCTTGACCATCGATGAAGTGGCTAAGATGACGGATATTGTTCACGTCATTGTGCATGAGAGTAACGATGAGGCTGTGACAGTGAGAGCCAAGGGTATTGGAACACCTGTGATGTGCCGAGAATCGTTAGAAGTCATTGACTTCGGCACGCAGTATACCACCCAGACGCACAGCAAGGAATTTGTCATTGAAAATCGGGGACGACAACCGCGAAAGCTGGTCTGGAATCTGGAGTCGACGGAGACCAAGCGAAAGGAACGTAAACTCGAAGAAGGTGATGTGCCCGTGTTTTCCGTGGTACCGGATACACTGTTTTTGGATGGAAAATGTGCCTTTCGCTTTGTCTTCAATGCGTCCAGCCCCAAACCCGGATCTTTAGTGGATACCTTGACGTGCAATGAGCTTTGTGGCGATGATCGTAAGGGCAAAGTGATCTTCAAAGCCGAGTTGAGCGGAAACTTTGTGCTGCCCTTGTTACAGTTGAGTGCCACCAGCGTTTCCTTCCGTTATTTATGGGAGCGGCAGTGTCCATTGCATCCGCTGTCCGAACCCTTGGTACTGAAGAACGTTTCGCCACTGGAGGTGCGATTCTTTATCAAGGTTCAACCGCCATTCTACGTGAATGTGGACACGGTGTTCCTACGCCCCGATGAGGACATCGAGATTCGCGTGGAATTTGATCCTGCTTTTAAGGTAGATCGAGTTTGTGGAACCGTGAAACAGAAGCTGAGCATCGTCTACCAGGATCATCCCCAGAGGGATCATGTGGGACTGGTTGGAGAAGTGATCTTCCCAAACCTGACCTTGGGTTCCAACAAATTGGACTTTGGTTCAGTTTTGAACGAGACCACCAAGCAGATGACCATCACCATGGGAAATCCAAATCCGCTCCCAGTGAATTATCAATGGTCATTCGTGGAAGATGCTGATTTGAGCGATGATGAAATCGCCAGAGGGCGGGAGCAACAATCCACTACCTCAGCCTTTCCTACGACATTGATGAGTGCTGGAAATTCTCATGGCTCAGGCTTTGGACGGCAACAGTCTGGTGCAACTTCATCAATGGCCTTGGAACATCGAAGTTCTGTTGCCAGTCAATTTCCTTCCAAGAAGACACCAAGTAAACCACCCATGGTGGACATCAATCAAATCTTCGATATTCTGCCCATTATGGGCACCTTGGAGCCAGGTCATACACAGGAGATCACCTTCACGTACTATGGCATGAGAAACCAAAAGTTTGACGTCGCAGCAGTCTGTCAAACTGAAGGAGGTCCAGAGTATGAAGTGGCATTGAAGGGCCAAGCATCGAAGTTGGATTTTTATTTGGACAAAACGGATCTGGATTTTGGTGAAGTACCCTACACTGAGGTGCAAGAGCGAGAAGTGTTGCTGGTGAACACCGGCAAGGTGGCCTTCCAATATAGCTGGAATCTTTGTGGCTTATCACGTCCTGCAGTTCTAGATTGTTGGCCCATTGCTGGAGAAATCAAAGCAGGAGACAAGGAGAGGATTACGATCCGCTTTCGTCCAGGTATTCCAGATGAAGTTTCAGAAGTGGCCTTGTTGGAAGTGGCGCATTTCGAACGTCAACGCATCAACGTGAGAGGTCATGGCGTTTTCCCGGGCATCCTATTGCTTCAAGGTGGCGGTGGACGTGGTGAGAAAGATTTCAAAGGCTTAGAACGATGGGATGAGCCCACACATCAGACGAACAAGGAAACTGCCTTACAACGATTGTTGGTGAACGGTCCACCTCCATTGGCGGCCTGTGTCTCCAACAGCACCAGCAGCGTCCAAGTGACCACCGTTGCCTCCATGGCTCCCGAAGCCAGCGAGGAGCCATCCTCTGCCGAGGTTGCATGGCATCCGGAGCCACAATTGGTGGAGTTCGAGGTCGATCGAAATTTCATTTGCGAGACGCTGTTGGGACAAGAGAAGGACCTTTGGAAGAAGCACTTGGAGAAGCATGCTGGCAAGGAACCAACAATAAAGATTGGAAGAGGTTCTGCAAGGAACAAGTCGGATTGGAGACCTATGTTGGAATTACCTCCAGTGACAGCAGCATATTATTGCTGTAACTTTGGTTACATTGTGCTGGGCCATTCTGGCAAGAAGGTCATCTCAGTGTACAACTGCTTCCATGAGAATGTGAATTTCAACATTGGCCGAAAAGTCTTGATGCAACATGGCTTCCAGATCACTCCTGAAAAGGTGAGCAAAGTACTCCCAGGGAAGAAGGTCAAGTTGGAGCTGACCTGTTTTAGAGATAGGAGTGGAGAAGAGGGAAAACAAGAAACAACTTGGGTCATCCCTGTGCGTGGTGGACCCTCTTATGAGGTGAAGTTGGTGAGTGAGTTTGTACGACCGGATTTGGAATTGTCGGATGCCACGATTGATTTTGGTCATGTTCCAGTGGGACAAGTGAAGAGAATTACAATGAAGCTTCGCAATGTGAAACCAGTGGTGGTGAGTTGGGATTATCGACTTCCAACGGATAAGTTTGGGAAAGCCTTGGAATGTGCCTACTTGTTGCACCCAAGGGCTGGAAGGATTGCGCCGGGTGAGATTCAATTTGTGACGGTGAGCTTCACCCCCACGGCGGCCAGTTATTTCAACCAAAAGTTGGCCTTGCGAATTGTAGATAATCCAAACAGAAAGCAATTGCACTTGAAAGGCCACGGTGATGGCTTGCACGTGGACATTGAGCCTTCTACCAATTTCAGCTTGGGACCAGTACTACCAGGAACCGAGAATTGCGTGCAGGAGCTCTTTTTGGTCAATCCAACAGAGTATACCATTGAGGTCTACAGCGTGGATTTCGACGCCAAATATAAGGAAGAGGAGTATTTTCTGCAGGTCTTTGATCAGTATGAAAACGATCAGATGGAGCTACCTGTTCGTGAACCAGGAGCTCCAACATGGTCACATGTGGCCAAACATGGACGAAAGGTACGAAGATTGGAAATGATCCGTGACCGTGAACTGAAGGAACAGCAGAAGATCGAAGCACGACAACAGGCAGTGGAACGAGTGGAGGCAGCCAAGAAGCAGGTGGAACTAGCCGCATCCTCAGAAGATCCTGAAGTTCCAGAGAAAGCGGCGGCGGAGCTGAAGGAGGCTGAAGCTTTGGTTGCAGAGATTGATGCCATGCCAGAAGAAGAACCCATCCCAGAGGAGTCCGTGGAAGTTGGTGAAGTTGAAGAGGAGCTTCGTCCTGAAATGGATCCGGCGGATTATCCCTACAGAGTTCTAAACGATGATCGCCTCCATGCCCTGCTCATCGGCCCGGCGGTCTCTGGCAAAACGGCCCTGGGGCTCCATTTGGCACGACAGGGACGGAAGGTCTTGACAGTTGATGAAGTGGTGGATTGGGCTTTGTCAGGCCCAGCCTCATTGCAGGGAGCAGCAGAAGAAGAGACACGAGAGAAGCTACGGCGATTGATGACAACAACGGAAGAAGAACATGAGCAATCAGAGAAGGATCGTGAAAAAGCCGCCCAAAAGGCCAAAGAACAGTTTGTTCCGAAAGCCTTGCAATATTCGCTTCCGTTGGAAGATGTGGTCCATTTTCTCCAGGTGCGGATGGAGCTCCCTGATTGCAATGCGTGTGTGATATTTGACGGCGCAACCTCCAAGTACTTGCCATCAACGGAGCAAACCGCGACTGCTATTTTTAGGGCGTTGTGGCCAGAACGTTTGACTGTTTTGGGCTTGGGCTGCAGCATCTATGGCGAACCGGCCATGCTTGGAGAAGGTCATGTCTCCAAACCGGAAGCCGACCCGGAGACCCCTTCAGAGGAGGTAGGAAATCTTCAGGCCTACTACGCTTCCCTCAAGGCTGTGATTCAAGGTCGTCCCGAACAGCTGGAAACACAACTGGTGCCACTGAAAGAAGCCTTCGGAGTGGCCGAGTCGGAATTACAAGAGATCAGCACGAAACTGAGTGAATTAGAAGAACGCAAGCAGAAGAGGGCTGAAGAAGCAGAAGCTGCAGGAGCACAAGCAGCAGCAGAAGCTACAGAAGCGACTGCAGAGATTCTGGTTGAAAGTGCTGCAACCTTAGAAGATCCTGAAGCCGCAGAAGAAGCAGCCCTACGTGAGAGTTTGAAAGCAGCGGAAGAGAAAGTTAAAGCTGCAAAGGTGCAGGTGGACATGCTTCAAGGACATTTGGATCGTTGTCGTGCAAGTATCCAGAAATTGGAGAAGAGTGAGGGCATTGAAGATGCCCTGATGGCCAAACTTCATGAGACTGTCGCAGCGTTGGAGCTGGCTGCTGCAGCGGTATTGGAATCGAAACGTCCAAAGGTGGAGATCAAAGAAGAGGTTGAAGGCGCAGCCAGCCCAGAGCCTGGCTCCAAAGAAGCCACTGAAGACGCGACAGGAGGAGAAGCTGAGAAGGATACCGGTGCCAGTCCCAGTCCGGAGCCGGTGAAGCGTGGGAGCCGCGCAAGCCCGAAGCCGGCGCCGGCAGAAGTGGGGCCCAAAGTGCAGTTTGTACCATTGAATTTGGAACAACAGTTTGAGGCCATCGACGACCCTATGGATGACTTTCCTGTGCTTCAATCTGTGTTGGCTACACACATGCCACTACCTTTGATACCAAAGGAGCCACCAATTCCACCGCCTTCCATGGCGCAGGTGGTACTTCGCCCTCACATTCGCTTGCCACGGCCGGCGGTGACACACTTTCAGTTGCAAACGCCTCCACCAGATCCACCTGCTGAGGAAGGTGATGCAGCAGATAAGAGGACCGAAAGCAAGAAACCAGGCGACAAGACAGACAAGACACCACCACCACCACCACCCGTAGAGGAACCGGTGGAACAACCAACACGTTGGCTTCTGAAGCCACATGAACGGGTTCGTTTACTTCTGAAGTTCTTCTCTGAGGAGAATGGCCACTACCAATCCTCCCTTGGGTTCGAAGTGGTTGGAGGCATCAATGAAAATGCCCATGTGTCTATCGATGTGACTGGCATCACCACTTTCCCAGGTATCAGCAGTGATCCACGGAATGTCTTTATGCGACGAGTCAAGACGAAACCAGCCAGTGGTTATGCCAACAAGCAATATATCGCATCAACAGGTGTCTTTGACTTTGGTCCCCTGTTGGCTGGCCGGAGTGCGCCTGCTGCTTCAGAAAGCACTGATGAAGCGACAGAACAATTTGTGAAGCAGCACATCGAGAACTTCCGCATCACAAACAATTCTTTGCTGAAGGCAGATGTGGCCTTTTCTTTGGCTTCTGCAAAAGTTCCAGAGGATCCCAAAGCCAAACCAGGCGGAAAGGGCGCTGCTGCTCCTAACCCATTGGAGGAATTTCCCTTCACCATCGAGCCTAAGCAATTGGAATTGGAAGTTGGTGAAACCAAAGAGCTCTCAGTTTCATGTTTCCCCGTTAAGGAAGGCACCTATAGCGACAGCATCGTGGCAACCATCACTGACAATCCAGACCCAGTGGAATTTCAGCTGGCATCCATTGGAGCTTTACCCAAAGTCACGGTGGATAGCACTGAGTTGGACTTTGATCGTTTGCTGGTGAAACAACGTGCTGCCCAAAGTTTCAAGGTTTCGAATGTCTCCGCGATACCTGTGAAATGGCAATTTGAGGCATCTCCTCCAGTTCCAGAAGCTTTTGACATCAGTGCAATGGAAGGAGTGCTGGCCGTGGCAGAGGAGAAGGTCATCACCGTGGCTTTCAAATCGGATACAGCGTGCACACACAAATTCAAACTCACGTTGCAAATTTCGGACACCGAAAATCTTCGCGGCTGGGATTCCGCGGGCGACATCAACGTGGCAGCAGAAGCGTTTGTGGTCGACGTAGTGCCGATTTTTCCTCAAGATGCGCAGGGCTTGGATTTGGGAGATGTTCGCGTGGGAGCCACGGTGGAGAAGACCTTCCAAGTGGCCAACAACGGGAAATATGCGGTGAATTTCGAACTGCAACTTCGAAGGAAGTCGGTTCGAGACGTTGTGCAGATCGATTATGGAATTCCTTTGGAAGAGGGCAAGTTGCTAGAATTACAGCCAGGTCAGAAACTTCCCATCAAGGCCACGGCGACTCCGTTGGTTGCCATGCAATTTCCCGAGGCCAAGAAACCTGGGAAACGACGCAACGAGGACTTGGAGCTCTTGGTTTTTGACTCCAAGACAGGTGATCGTGTTCAGGTGGAAACGCCACTCATTCCATTGATTCTTCGGGCAGTCTACAACACTTTCAGCCTCAACCCGCCCTCCGGTCTCACCTTTGGCCCAGTCAAGATCGGAGAATCGGGAACCCGGGAGTTGGAGATCTGCAACGATGGACCTTTCAAGTTTGAATGGTTCTTCTTTGATGCTGTGGATGGAGCGGTGAAGAAACCAGAATTCACACCAGATCCCAAAAAGCCCGCAGAAGTGCCTGATTTCATCTTGGGTGATTTTAAGTTATCTCCAGGCTCAGGCGCCTTGGAACCTCAAGCCAAAGTGAAGATTGTCGGAACCTTTGCGGCCACAGAACCGAAGAATTGGCAACACAAGATTGGCATCCACGTGCCCGGGCTACAAGAAGATGGCAGTGATCCAGGAATTCATCGTGGAGAAGGGGACGGGGACACAGGATACAAAGAATGCCTTTTATCTGCTCAAAGTGCCACTCCAGGAATTGATGCAGCAAATGTGCATTCGATCTTTGAAGAACATTATGTTGCTCCTACTTTGGATGATGCTGTCGCCTTTGCAGGACGTCCAGGAATTCGAGCCTTTGACGAGGAAGCCAGGTATTTCTCCTTCGGCCCAGTACCCGTACAAGGGCAATCTTCGGAAGGGTCCCAAGACCCTGCGAGATTTCGCATCACCAATCCGAATCCCATTGCGTGTGATGTAAAGTTTGAGGTAAAGCCTACTGTAGCTCCAACAGGAAAAGAGGTGCCAGTCTTACCCTTTGAACTTTCCAGTAAGGAGCTTCATATTCCAGCCCATGAGTACCGTTACATCAAGGTAAGATTCAGTCCACAGGCACTGCAACGATATTCGGCCATCTTTGAAGCGACCGTACCTGAGGGTAAGGATCCCAAGACCAACGTCTTGAAGTTTGAGATGCGTGGAGACGGTGCCATGCCTTCTATTGCTTTGAGTGGTCCTACGGTCTTTGGAGATCAGGGTGGGCAGTATGACTTTGGCAAAGGTCGTGTGGGAAAACGGCACCAGGTGGAATTTACTCTCTACAACCAGGGAGATATCCCAGCCACTGCGCGCTTTGAATTGGCCGCCAATAGCAATTTCAGCTTGAGCTGTCCACGCCGAATCACCTTGGAACCCAAGGCTTCGCAAAAGTTCCAAGTGCTCTTCTGTCCCATGGAGAAAGGAGATTTGAGTACATCCTTGCGTTTGCAGACCATGCAGAACCCCTACGAGGACACTCGAGTTGCCTTTGTGGGACAAGGTTATGTGGAAGAGATTGCCTGGGAACTTCCAGAAGTCCAAGGAGATGAGGAAGACATCTTGAATTTGGGAGAGGTTTGTATTGGTTCTTCAAAGGTGGCGACTTTTCACATCAGCAACGCAGCACAAAGTATGTTGCGCTTCCAATTTCCTGAAACTTTACCAGCACCATTGGAAGGAGTGATGATTTCGCCGTCCTTGGGGCATGTGCTCCCAGGAATGAAGAAGCAGATCACTTTTACCTACAAACCGACGTCTGCAATGAATGCAGATGTGCAAGTTCCAGTACAAATCGCATCCATCATTCCAGAGGAAGAAGAGGACTGGGACAATGCTTGGCATCTTCGGACAGGCGATACGCGTGATGCTGATGAGGTGGATCCTGAACCTCTTCACACCGTGGTAGAAGGTTCGGAACGAGAGATGCCTTTAAGGACCATTGGTGTGGCAGATCAGATTTCTTACACTTGCGGCGTGGAAAAGATATACTTCAGTCCTACTGTGCTCTTCCAGTCACGGTTGTACCGCTTCGCTGTCACCAACCCTTCCTCCATCGCCTTGCCATATAGCTGGCGTGTGGTGCCCATGGAGGAGCGGGAGCGGACTGGATTGCTACCGTATTCCATTACTCCACCAAAAGGCATTATCGCAGCTGGTGCAACCACAGAGTTTGAGATTCGCTTTGCACCCAAAGAGGTGGAAGACTTCTCTGCAGTGTTGGAAAGTCGCATGCCATTGCAGGCGCCGTTGCGGATTCCCTTGAATGGTTCTGCTCTACGTCCCTGGTGTCATTTTGAAGTTCCTGTGAGTGATTATCGTGCCATGCGGCAAGCAGCTGATGTCTTAGATCCAAAGTATGAGATCATCGAATGCGAGTCTTTGGGCACCAAAGTGAGAAATGTGAAGCGATTTTATGTCTTAAATCCAACCTCTGACTCCTATGAGTTCAATTGGATGCCAGAAGAAGTCGACAAGGATGTTGCGCCGCAACCTGGGGCGATGCCTTTCCGTTGTCTCACCAAGCGAGGAACTATTTTGCCGGGCAAGAAATTTGAGATGCTCTTTGAGTACATGCCAACCGACCCAGAGACTTATGAGTCACGCTGGACCTTCTCAGTGGCTGGAAAGGAAGCATCCCAATCCTTTTTGTTGGTTGGAACTGTGAAGGAACCACGGGTAGGCTTTGATGTGCCATGTATCAAGTTCAAACGTCTCTTGGTGGGAGCCAAAACCATTGAGAAGGTTCATATCACCAACAAGGAGTCCATGCCATTGAACTTTTCCTTTGACAAGACCATCGGTTATCCTGCAGTCCGTGTCTCTCCCAAGACTGGCATCATTGGACCAGGTGAGTCATGCGCGGTGGATGTGAGATTTCAGCCAAATGAGGAGAAATTCTACAATTTGAATGTGGTGTGCAACATCAAGCGCAAGCAGAAGCCCATTTTGCTGAACATCAAGGGTGAAGGCTACCAAATCCACACGCAGCTCATGGTGGAAGAAGAAGGTGAAGGGCGAGAACTGCGGAATGGCATCAAGGAGTTATTGGACTTCGGTGAAGTGCAGGTGGAAGAGAAAAAGAGCTTCACAATGAAATTGAGCAGTCCCAGCAAGAGCAATCGTTTTGATGATGATCAACTTCCTGCCCGCTACTACTTCATGTGGCAGCTGCGCAACTCCTTTGGTCGTCCAGTGATGCTGCAACCAGAAGCACCACCCTACTTGACCATCACGCCAGAGCAAGGAGTCATCACTCAAGACAGTGAAACTGTCATTATCATCGAGTATTCCCCGATGGACATTCACAAACTGGATGGTGCTTCATTGCAAATGCGGATTCCATCAGGTCCAGAAGATACCAGCTACTCCTTGACCCTAAGTGGTCGGTCCTTTAGGCCTCCAGCAGAACCTGCTTTGGCAACCGATGCACCTGGCGATGATGATGGTGGGGCCAAGGATGGTGACTTCTCGTATCAGGAACCTCCGGGCAAGAAAACTTCAGGGCTTCCAGGTTTGGCGAAGACCATCATCTTCAAAGCACCTCTGGGATCAACGGATTGCTCAAGACCTTTCAGGTTCCACCATTTTGCTGCTAATCCTGCAACCTTCACTGCAACAGTGGAAGCTGCACCAGGTCAAAAAGCCGTTACAGGCGATTTTGTCCCAGAAGCCAAGGAGATCAAGGCCGATGCTGCTGGTCCAGAAGGTTTGGAGGTTTGTATCAATGTACGTTTCCAGCCATCCTCCTTGGGCGAGATCCGTGCATTGTTGGTCATGAAGTCGGATATTGGCGAACACAAGGCCTTGTTGGTGGGCTATTCACAACCACCTCAACCACAAGGTCCTGTGGACATCCCAAAGGGCAAACCGACGAATGTGGATTTCCAGAATCCCTTCTTGGAAGCAGTGGAGTTTTCATTGCAAGTGGATGATCCTAGCTTTCAACTCACACAGAGAGCCTTCAAATTGGATGGCAAAAAATCCGCACCTATTCCTGTCTCCTTTGTGGGTGATCGTGTTCAACAGGGTCGGTTATTGATCAGTGCTGCCAATGTCTCCGTTCCATGGGTCATTTTCCTCCAAGGCAATGCGTGAATTCGCATACCTTGACTCACTGAGGATGCCATCGAAACATGGTGCGAAAACAAAAGCGCCTGAAGTTGAAAGATTTGTGCCCCAAAAGTTCCGGAGCAAGTTATTTTGTTC
>ERZ1738542.38-NODE-89-length-13076-cov-10.083020_pt1 | contig 13076 bp, 1 predicted proteins | sample MGYA00581731_ERZ1738542 | MGnify/ENA primary metagenome ERZ1738542 (study PRJEB40740, sample SAMEA7388103) | Antillogorgia bipinnata | biome: Marine coral reef biome; feature: Environment associated with an aquatic invertebrate; material: Seawater | host... | reverse complement strand
TACCACGCCTCAAACAGAAAACATCAGAAAACTTCCACGCTTCGTAAGTCGGGCTCAAAGCCCCCGCGGACTTTGACCCTCCGGCGCAACGTGGCTGGGGGGGTGTGAAGTACTACGTTCTGTCCATTGGGAGGCAGCCAAAAGGTGCCACGAAAGCAATGGAGGATTCAAAGGTGTCGGAGTTCAAAAACATCGGAGGGCAAAAAACCTTGGTGTCCAAGAAGCAGATGGGCCATTCGGGCTCATTGCCTTCCTTGAGTCGACAGGGTATGGGCTCCTCTTCCTCAGCCTTCTTCTCTCAAAACAATGCCTTCAGGCAACGAGGGATTTTGTCCGAGGTGGTGAAACCGCATCGGCGTAATGAGGTGGATTCGTGCAACCTGGGCCCAGCAGATTTGGGCACTTGTAGTAGTACATTGAGAAAGTCCGCCAGCGCCACCAGTTTCCATTTGTCGAACCGCTTGAGGGCCAAAGCGCAGGAGGCGGAGCCCAAGACTCCACGGAAGATCTTGCAAGATGTGGAGCCGAAGGTCATTGAGGTTTATGCCCACAAGCCAGGGGATCGACCGCGCAAGGTCACGGTGGAACGACGGCGGAAGTGGTTTGAAGCCTTGGATGTAGTTGCTCTACTAGAGGAGCGGAACTGCAACTTTTCACCCAACTGGGACCGTGATTTCTGGCTACAGCTGGACGATTTCAACAACATTGAATTTGACATCCGCACACCGGAGCAGTGGTTAGAGTTGGGACAACAACCTGATGGCAGCTTTCTGCCGTTGCAGGCTAAAGCGATGCGCTTCCACGAGACAAAGGGCTCTGTTTGGGAGGACTGCACAGTGGAAGGTCTGAAGGACCTGAAAGATGGCAAAGGCACCAAGGATTTCATGGTACGTTGGGCCTCAAGCACTGCAGAGGCACCCCTAGAGCCAGTGGGACGTTTGAGAATCGTAGTGCAGGGGGAAGACCCAGAGGTCTATGCTGATCGAATTCTATATGCCTTTGAGGCTCTTCAAAAGGCCCAAGCACGGATTCGGTTGAATTTCTTCGTGGATAACATGCCCGTGGATGATATTCAAACCTTGGACGACGACCAGGTGACGAGGGTCTTGGACTTGTCGCGCAATTCCGCAGCTTTGCGGGAAGTGCCTGAGACCTTTTCAAGCGCCTTGGTGCGAGAAGCCAACTTGGATTTTGCTCGAACCATGAACAAGATCATCCTCATCGCCGATCCTCAGGTTCAGAAGCCTCCAGGCTACCGCTATCAGCAGGCGCCGGGTCAGCAGATGGTAGACTTGTCCTCTTTGTTGGATGAGATTGACGTTGATGATTTGGAGGATGCAGGTGAGAATCCCTTCGAGAAGGATGTTCCATGGTTTTCACTGTGGCCAGTACCAGAATATTGTTTCACAGATGCGTTCTCTTCGTTCTGCTTCGCCTCGCTTTACATCAGGCCAGAGGTAGTGGCAAGCCTTGGAGAAGTTTGTCAGGAGAATTTGAATTTGATGGCCTCCTGCATATATGCCAATCGCTTCACTCGGCTAATGAAGCCAGAACAATTCAGACAGATTGAACGATCTGCAATCACAACGATGGCACATAAGATTCGTGAGCAATGGGTGGTAAACATTCAGAAGATCATCCTGAACAACTTCCGCGATGTCGGTAAAGGCTGGTTTTCCATCCACGAGACCAACCAGGATACCTATCGACAAGGAAAATTGAAGAAGCTGTTGGCGGTGGTGAAGAACATGATGCAAGATTCCTTGGAGTTCTTCACATTGGACTCAGTGGATGATTATTGTCATGGCCTCGAGGAGCTTTGTCCTGAGAAGGTCTTGGTGAAGGATCTGAATCAGGTTGAGAGCCAATTTGTGGAGCGGCCTCGGCCTAAAGCTGCCAAGCGTGGAGGGAGTTTACAGCTCATACCTCCAGGACGTCCAGGAGCAGCCTTTTATGGTGGCGATCGCGACGATGACTCGGTGGATTTGCTTCCTGGCTCTGCTCTTTTCTTGTTGGAGATCAAGATCTCCGAGGAGAAGGCCTTCGTGTACTCCACCAGCAGTGATGCCGCCATCGAGATGTGCTCAGAAATTCTGGACATGGGTATGATGTCTTTGGGCGATATCCCGCAGGTGGAACCACAGATCGTGCCGCAACTCTTCAAGACGGTGGTGGTGAAGCAGGTGTTGAATACGGTGGATGTGAACACACCAAGAGATGAAGGAGCACCGGTGCCTTTCGTGAAGGCCCGGAAAGCTACGATGATGGTGAACCTGAAGAAGGCCTTGCCAGCTTTGGATGAATATATCAGCCTTTTTTCAGCGTATGAAGACCTGGTGATGTTGGAGCCGGCGGCCTTTGTTCAAACCAAGGCGGATGCTGAAATTTCGACACCCGAAACCAAGGCATGTATCTTGGAACAACTCCAAAAGGAAACGGAGGTTTTAGATTCGATTCCCGAGTCAGTGGTCATCGGACTTTTTGAGGTCTCGTGCCAGGAGATTCGTAAGAGTTTGGCCGGAAAGCATCGGAAGATTTCGGAGTTGCTTTTGGAGATGCTTTTGGCACGCTTTCGTGATGGAGCACAGGAGATTGTGGACGGCTATCAGGGCATATTTGCACAGCTGCGTAAAGCACCAAAAGATATCGAAGAGGTGGCAACCATGCGTGAGTACATGGCTACCATCCCAGCTGAGATCTTGAAGTTGGCTCCGGACACCAAGAGGTGTTTGGATACCTATGGTGTGCTGGAAGAGTTTGGTGTTCAACTTACAGCAGATGATTTCTATCAACGCTGGCGTGTTTTCGGATGTCCCAAGTCGACCTTTGATTTGGTGGCCAAAGTGGAGGAAGACATCAAGGAATTGGAGGCACAGTTCGAGGCAGCACAGCAACAAGAACAAGCTGATTTCGATGAATCCATCGTCGACATGGCGAAAACGATTGAGAACTTCTCGCAGTATTCGGACTTCGAAAAGTTGGACGAGATCTATGAGAACGTGGAGAGCGTCAACGAACGTTTGAAATCAGCCGCCACGCAAGCGAAACTCTTCAACTCACGGGAGTTGCTCTTCGGTAAAGAGGTGAGGGACTACAGCATGATCGCTCAACTGACAAAAGAGTGGGAACCATTCACACAACTTTGGGTGACGGCCTATAACTGGACGAAAGATTCCAAAAAATGGCTGACGGGACCTTTCCAACAAGTCGATGCGAAGGGCTGTGAATCCAGTGTGGCGGCAGGTACCAAGACCCTCTTCAAAGCGGTGAAAGCCTTCGAGAAACGCGAAAGCTGCGATGAGGTCCTACAGATTGCAAAGACAATCAAGGAGCAGATGGATGACTTTGCACCGAAGGTTCCTTTAGTAGTTGGTCTCAGGAACCAGGGTATGGCCGATAGACATTGGGAGCAGGTGTCCAATTTGATTGGCACCACAGTGCATCCCAGTATGCAGGACTTCACGCTCAATCACTTCATCGAGTTGGGCTTGGTAACACATGCCGCAGCGGTAGCGGACATTGGTGACCGTGCCGGCAAGGAGCAAAACATTGAGAACCAGCTGAAGAACATGCAGGCTGCCTGGGACAAAGTCTACTTTGATTGCAGTGAGCCGTATCGCACTACAGGCACTTACATCCTCAAAGGAGCTGACGAGGTCATGGCTGTTTTGGATGAGCAGATCGTGGTCACACAAGCGATGCAGTTCTCTCCTTTCAACAAGCCCTTCAAGGAGGAAATTGATGAGTGGAATGATAAGCTCATGTATGTCTCGGAATGTTTAGATCAATGGCTGAAGGTTCAACGAGCTTGGATGTACTTGCAACCCATTTTCGATTCGCCGGACATCATGAAGCAGCTTCCAACGGAAGGAAAGAAGTTCAAAGTTGTGGATGGGAAGTGGCGACAGACTATGAATCGTGTGCATAGCAATGGCCATGCGCTCACACAGTGCACACAGGAAGGATTGTTGCAGCAATGGCAGGTGGTGAACAAGGATTTGGATATGGTTCAGAAAGGCTTGGATGATTATCTTGCCACAAAATGCGCGGCCTTTGCACGCTTCTACTTCCTCTCCAACGATGAGCTGTTGGAGATTCTCTCCCAGACCAAGGATCCACTGCGAGTGCAACCCTTCTTGTCCAAAGTCTTTGAGGCCATGAAGAAATTGACCTTTACGGATTCCTTGGTGGCTACGCAGATGCATTCCAAGGAAGGTGAGATCATTGATTTCGTGAATCCTGTGGTGACAAAGGACAAGAATGTGGAAACCTGGATGACGGAAGTGGAAAACGAGATGATTTCAGGAGTACGAAATGTATGCCGTGTTGGTGTAGAGAGCTATCCAGAATTGCCACGCACGGAGTGGGTTTTAAAGAATCCAGGACAAGTTTGCCTGAATTCCAGTCAGGTTCATTGGACAGCAGAGGTGGAGGATGCAATCAAAAATGGCACGGTGGAGAGCTATTTCACACGTCTCAGCGAGCAGCTTATGGATCTGGTGTTTTTGGTCCGCGGCGACATTACCAAGCTCCAAAGGATGAGTATCGGCGCCCTGGTGGTGATCGACGTCCATGCCAAGGACACAGTCGAGAAGTTGGCCAAAGAGAAGATTGATGACTGCATGTCCTTTGAATGGATCTCACAACTTCGATATTATTGGGAGATGGATGATCGCAATTCAGAGAACATGTGGGTTCGAATGGTTCAAACTCCATTTCCATATGGTTATGAATACTTGGGCAACTCCTTCCGTTTGGTGATCACACCTCTGACCGACATGTGCTACATGACGCTCATGGGCGCTCAAAGCTTGAACTTGGGTGGTGCTCCAGCGGGACCTGCTGGAACGGGCAAGACGGAAACCACCAAAGACTTGGCCAAAGCTTTGGCGAAGCAGTGCGTTGTCTTCAATTGTTCGCCCGAGATGGACTACTTGATGGTGGGAAAGTTCTTCAAAGGTTTGGCGTCCAGTGGTGCCTGGTGTTGTTTCGATGAGTTCAATCGAATCTACATCGAGGTGCTGAGTGTCATTGCCCAGCAGCTCCTTCAGTTGTTCAGCGCAAAACGTGAACTTACTAGTTACAACGACACGGTGGAGTTGGAGTTTGATTCCACGGTCATCACGATGAAGCCAACCTTCAACGTTTTCATTACAATGAATCCTGGATATGCTGGACGTAGTGAACTTCCCGACAACTTGGCAGCATTATTTCGTCCTATGGCTATGATGGTGCCAGACTACGCTATGATTGGTGAGATCAGTTTCTATGCCTTTGGATTTGAAAAAGGACGGCACCTGGCAAAGAAGATGGTCACCACCTTCCAATTGTGCAGTGAACAGTTGTCAGCCCAAAGTCATTACGACTACGGCATGCGTGCGGTAAAGACTGTGATCGAAGCGGCGGGCCTTAACAAGAGGAAATATCCAGATCAGAGTGAGGCACAGATTTTGCTTCGAGCCTTACAAGATGTGAATGTGCCCAAATTTCTGAAGGACGACTTGCCGCTGTTTTATAACATCATTTCGGACTTATTCCCAGGTGTTGAAAAGCCAGCCATCGACTATGGAAAGCTGGAGGAAATGTCACGTGAAAAGTCCAAGTCCACATTGTTGCAGCCGACGGACTATTTTATCAAGAAGCAGTTCGAACTTTTTGATATGATTCAGGTGCGTCACGGCATGATGTTGGTTGGCCCAACTGGTGGTGGCAAGACCTGCTGCTACCGCACGTTACAGGCAGCCTGTACAGCATTGGTGGAGGCCAAGGATCCGGAGTCGCCATTCCAACGGACGCACGTCCACGTGTTGAATCCGAAGGCCATTACGCAGAACCAGCTCTATGGAGCCTTTGACGAGGTGACGCGCGAGTGGTCCGACGGGGTGGCGGCTGAGCTGATTCGCAATGCGACACGGGACAATCACAACCCTGACCATCACTGGGTCATGTTCGATGGCCCTGTGGACGCCCTGTGGATTGAAAGCATGAACACCGTCCTGGATGACAACAAGAAGCTGTGTTTGGTGAGTGGTGAGATTATCGCGTTGACTTCCAAGATGCGAATGCAATTCGAAGTGGAAGATCTTGAAGTGGCATCGCCTGCAACGGTGTCGCGTTGCGGCATGATCTACATGGAACCAGAGAGTTTGGGTTTTCAACCCTTCTATGATTCCTGGCTCCAGACTTTGCCCGAGACCTTCTCCTTCAAACCTATCTTGGAGCAAACCTTACGTAAACTCTTGGAGGAATGTCTTGCTCCTTGCCTCAGCTTTGTCATCAAAAAGACGGTGCGTTGTGTGACAACGACGGACAACAACTCGATCCAGGCCTTGTTCCGTTTGATGGATTGCTATTTTGTGAATTTCGTTCCAAGCGAGCTGAAACCACCCAACACCTTCAAGGATGCGATTGCAGAGTTTGTGCCCAACTTGGTGCCACTCTTCTTTTTCTGCCTCCTTTGGTCGATTGGTGCTACCTGCGATGCCAAGAATCGAAAGGGTTTTAGCGATTTGGTCTGGGCTATGGTCAATGAGGACCTGCGACCACCCGTGGTAGAGATCCTGGAAAAAGCCTTCATTCAGGTGCCACCTTTACAAGAGAATGTGACCTTTGCGGGTGTAGAGCCAGGGGACCTCCTCTATGACTATTTCTATGATCAGGAGAAGCGACAATTTGTGCCATGGATGACCACGATCCCCAACTTTGAGGTGCCACGAACAGCCAAGTACGAGGAGATTGTGGTGCCATCTGTGGATTCTGTTCGCTTGGTCTACATTTTCCAGCTCCTGGTGCTGAATGACAAGCACGTCTTATGTCCTGGGCCGACAGGAACTGGAAAGAGTGTGAACATCTCCTTATGGCTCCAGAAGCAGGCACCCGACAACTATCAAGGAGTTTTCATCAACTTCTCGGCCCAAACGCATGTGAACCAACTACAGGACTTGATTGATTCCAAGTTGGAAAAGCGTCGTCGTGGTGTTTATGGCCCTCCTGCTGGGAAGAAGATGGTCCTTTTCATTGACGATTTGAACATGCCGCTCAAGGAGTATTACGGCGCACAACCTCCCATCGAACTCATCCGGCAGTGGCATGATCATGGCGGCTGGTACAATCGTAAGGAGTTGGTCAAGTTCAACATCATTGATGTGGTGATGGTTTCAGCTATGGGCCCTCCAGGGGGCGGGCGCACGTTCATTACGGAGCGCCTGAAGCGGCACTACAGCACGCTGGCCTATTCAGACTTGTCAGACGTTTCCATCAAACACATCTTTGCGATCATTTCAAAGCATTTCTTCGCCGTATTTGATCCAACAGTGCAAGAAATCTTGCCCAAGATGATCGATTGCACCATCACTGTTTTCAAGCAGGCCTTGAATGACTTGTTGCCCACCCCGGCGAAGAGTCACTACTTGTTCAACCTGCGAGATATTTGGAAGGTCTTCTTGGGTTTATGCAGCTTGAGCTCCAAGAAATCCAACAATGTGCCAGCAGTGACGAGATGTTGGTCGCACGAGATTCAACGGGTCTTTGGTGATCGTCTCACGGATGAGCCAGATCTGCAATGGATGAAAACTCAAGTGGACACAGCTGTGGGGCAGGAGTTGGGTCAAGACCTGTCATCCATTTTCGATAAGGAACGCCTCATTTTTGCATCCTTCCTGACGCAAGAGGTGGAAAATCGAACCTATGATGAGGTCACTGATATGCAGGCGATGAAGACAGCTATCGAGGAATACTTGGATGAGTACAATCAGGTGTTTTCCATCATGATGCCTTTGGTCATGTTCTTGGATGCCTGTGAGCATTGTGCACGAATTTGCCGCGTGTTGAGCCAGCCGAATGGCAATGTGCTACTCTTGGGTGTAGGTGGCAGTGGTCGACAGAGCTTAACCCGGTTGTCAGCTTACATGAATGAGGCAGAGTGCTTCCAGATCGAAGTAGCAAAAGGCTATGGAATGACGGAGTTCAAAGATGACGTGAAGAAATGTTTGATGAAATGCGGTGTTGAGGACAAGGTTCAGATCTTCCTCTTTTGCGACACGCAGATTGTGAAGGAAGATTTTGTGGAGGCCATCAACAACGTGCTTAATAGCGGTGATGTGCCCAACCTCTACGCCAATGAGGATTTTGAAGCCATTTCTTCTTCATGTCGTCAACTCTGTCAGTCCATGGGCATGCAGCCTACCAAAGCGAATCTCTTCAGTGCGTACTTGAGCCGTGTGAAGAAGAACGTCCACGTGACCTTAGCCTTTTCGCCTGTGGGTGACAGCTTCCGAAATCGTTTGAGAAGTTTCCCATCCTTGGTGAATTGCTGTACCATTGATTGGTTCCACGAGTGGCCGGCCGAAGCCTTGTATTCGGTGGCGAAGCAACAAATCACCGGGCAATCGGTGGAGCTTCCTAACCTGGAAGGTGCATTGAAAATGTTTCAGACCATCCACATGAGCGTGGAAAGCAGCTCCAAACGCTTCCTCCAAGCGACGGGGCGCAACGTCTATGTTACGCCAACCTCGTTTTTGGAACTCCTCACCAGCTTCGTATCCATCCTAGCGGACAAGCGAAACCAGGTAGGAATGCTCCAACACAGGTACAGCGTAGGCTTGGGAAAGATTGGTGATGCAGAAGAACAAGTGGCCGGGCTTCAACAGATGCTGGTGGAAAAGAAGCCTGTGCTGGAGAAAACACAAAAGGAGGTGAGCGAGATGATGGTAGTCATCACCAAAGATAAAGCTGAAGCAGAAGAAGTCAGCAAGGCTGTAGCGGCTGAAGAGGCGGCCGCTGCATTGAAGGCGGAAGAGACGCAAGCCATCAAGGATGATGCTCAGCGTGATTTGGATGAAGCCTTACCAGCATTGGATCAAGCAGTAGAATGCTTAAAGAAGCTGAAGAAGGAACATATCCAAGAAGTGAAAGCTTTGCCAAATCCACCCTCCGGGGTACGATTGGCTTGTGAAGGTGTGTGCATCATGTTCCAGTTGAAGCCTGTGAAGAAGAATGATCCCAACAATCCTTCCAAGAAGATTGAGGACTATTGGGAGACCTCGCAGAAGCAGGTCCTGGTGGATGCCAAGAAACTCCTGGAGGATTTGATGGATTTTGACAAGGACAACATCCCAGACAAGGTCATTCAGACCATCACACCTTACATCGAACGAGAGGATTTTGATCCAGCGGCCATCAAGAAGGCCTCAGTGGCTTGTGAAGCTTTGTGCCTTTGGGTGCGAGCCATGTACAAGTACCATTTTGTGGCCAAAGCTGTGGAGCCAAAGAGGAAACTCTTGAAACAGGCAGAGTCTGAGTTGGCTGAATGTCAGGAGAAGTTAGAGGCAGCCCAATCCAGACTGAGGGAAGTTCAGACCAAGATCGAAGCCCTAGAGTCCGATTTCAACGCTGCAGTGCAGAAGCAGAAGGAACTGCAAGATGACATGAACCTTTGCGAGGTGAAGTTGCAACGCGCGCACAAGTTGATCGGTGGCCTGGGAGGTGAGAAAGCTCGATGGGGACAAAACGTGCAGGATCTCAACGCACAGCTGGGACTATTACCTGGAGATTGCATTGTAGCAGCGGGCATGGTGTCCTATGCTGGACCTTTTACTTCACAAGTGCGTGGTGAATGTGAAGAATTATGGCGAAAGGAGTTGAACGAATTGGAGATGCCACACACCAAAGGTTGCAGTATGTCCACGGTGCTTGGGGATCCAGTCAAGATCCAGCAATGGGTGGTGTGCTCCTTGCCCAACGATCAACTGTCCATTGAGAATGGCATCATCATTGACAGAGCAAGGCGATGGCCGTTGATGATTGATCCACAACGACAAGCCAACAAATATATCAAGAACATGGGCAAGGACACCGAAACGGGCATCGATGTGTGTAAGTTGAGTGAGAAGAACTTCCTACGTACGTTGGAACTGGGCATCCAGTTTGGGAAATGGATTTTGCTTGAAAACATCGGAATCAACTTGGACCCAGCGTTGGAGCCTGTACTCGGCCAACAAAAAGTCAAGGACGGCTCAGGTTATGTCATAAAGCTCGGTGACAAATCGGTGACCTACACGGAAACCTTCAAGTTCTTCATGACCACGACCCTTCCCAATCCACATTACTCGCCTGAAACATCTGTAAAGGTGACACTGTTGAACTTTGCTATTACTCCCAGCGGCTTGGAGGATCAAATGCTGGGCATTGTTGTGGCCAAAGAACGTCCAGATTTGGAGGAGGAGAAAAATAATTTGGTGGTGCAAAATGCCAAGAACAACAAAATGCTCAAAGACATTGAGGATGATATCCTACGTTTGCTGGCGACAAGTGAAGGTGACGTTTTGGAAGATGATACACTTGTGGACAAGGTCACTGTTTCGAAAGCTGTTTCGGATGACATCAACGAGAAGAAGAAAGAAGCCGAGGTCACGGAGAAGAACATCGACGCCGCACGTGAGAGTTACCGACCTGTGGCTTTCCGTACCGCAGTCTTGTTCTTTTGCATCGTGGAGTTGACCAACATCGATCCTATGTATCAGTACAGCTTGCAGTGGTTCCAGAAGCTCTTCATGATTGCCATCGATACTTCTCCAAAGGCTGAAGATTTGGAAGAGCGTCTTGGAATTTTGAAGAGTTTCTTTACGGAACAGCTCTATCAGTCCATCTGTCGTGGTCTCTTCGAGAAGGACAAGACGTTGTTCTCCTTTGCCCTTTGCACCAGTATTCTACGAGGTGACAAGCTAATGGATGACACAGAGTTGCGCTTCTTGCTGGTGGGTCCTACATCTGACATGGTGGAGAAGGGACCACCCATTCCACAAGATTGGGTGGGCAAGCAACGTTGGAATGAGGTATTGACCTTGAATACCTTGCCAGCCTTCAGCGGCTTCTCCGACTATTTTGCTGCGAACATCTCAGAGTTCAAGCGCATTTATGATTCGGTAGAGGCGGATAAGGAACCATTGCCTGGTCATTGGGAAGAGAAGTTATCCCCACTGCAGAAGCTTTGCTTTATTCGCGCCATGCGCGTTGATTGCTTGAAGGCTGCTTTGATCACTTTCATCTCCAATCAGATTGGTCAAAGGTTTGTAGAACCACCAACTTTTGATATCTCCAAATCCTTCGCCGACTCAGTGAATACCACCCCCTTGATCTTCATCCTGTCCCCGGGCACCGATCCGGTCTCCGATGTCATTACCTTTGCTGACAAGCTTGGAATGTTGAAACGTTTCGAATCCATCTCGTTGGGTCAGGGACAAGGACCCAAGGCCATGAAGCTGATTGAAACAGCACAAGGTGGTGGTGGTTGGGTACTCTTATCCAATTGTCACTTGATGGAATCTTGGATGCCAACCTTGGAAGCTATTGTTGAACAGTTCAACCCGGACAACATGCAAACCAGTTTCCGCTTGTGGTTAACCTCGATGCCTGCCAAGAGTTTCCCTGTGCAAGTGTTGCAGAATGGGGTGAAGATGACCAACGAACCACCCAGTGGACTGCGGGCCAATTTGTTGCGATCCTACTCGGCGTTGACGGATGAGGTCTTCAAAGAGTCCAACAAACCAGAGACCTTCAAGACTTTGCTCTTTGGCTTTTGCTTCTTCCATGCTGTGGTCCAGGATCGCAGAAAGTTCGGACCCATTGGATGGAACATTGCTTATGGCTTTACACCTGAAGATTTGTTGGTGTGCCGTCAGCAACTCATGCTCTTCGTAAATCAATATGAGCAGGTACCCTACAAGGTCTTGAACTTCTTGGGTGCCAAGATCAATTATGGTGGCCGTGTGACAGATGACAAGGACAAACTGTTGATCTCAACCATCCTGCAGACCTTCATTTGTCCCGAGTCTGTGGAAAAGAAGGAAGGCTACAAATATTCCACCAGCGGTCTTTACTTTGCTCCAACAGCGGAAACCATTGAGGAGTTTGTGACCTACATTAAAGGTTTGCCGTTGTATCCGATGCCAGAGGCCTTTGGCTTGCATGAGAATTGCAATATCACCTGTGCACAGGATGAGGCTTTGAAATTGTTGACAGGAATGCAAAGCATGGTCTCCTTAAATGCCGGTGGTGGTGAAGGCGGCTCTGCAGATACGGTGATGGATGATACCGCGGCATCCATTCAGGATCGTTTGCCTAAACCTTTCCCCTTAGACGTTTGTGAGACCAAGTTCCCTACCAGGTATGATGAGTCGATGAACACTGTTGTGAAGCAGGAATGCTTGCGATACAATAAGCTGTTGTGGTCCATGGCTAGTTCACTGAAAGACTTCCGGAAAGCCATCAAAGGTCTCATTGTGATGACTGCTGAATTGGAAGCTGCGGGGAAGTCTCTCTTTGTGAACGAAGTGCCAGAGATGTGGTCCAAGAAAGGTCCATTGTCATTGAAACCCTTAAGTGCTTGGTATTTGGACATCCTTGAACGTGTGAGGTTCTTCCAGATGTGGTTCGACTTGGGGAAAGCACCGCCCTGTTTCTGGGTAAGTGGCATTTTCTTCCCACAGGCTTTCTTCACTGGTGCCATGCAGAACTTTGCTCGAAAGTATGGCGAAGAGATTGATTTGTTATCCTTTTGCCAGAAGACCATGGATCACATTAGCGATGCACCAACTCAATTGACCACTCCTCCGGATGATGGTGTATATGTCTATGGCATTTTCTTGGAAGGTGCCCGTTTCGACTGCACCACTCATCAGCTCGAAGAATCCAGACCGAAGGAACTCTTTACCGATATGCCACCACTGCAATTTTTGCCCATCAAGAATAGGGTGCCCAATGCCACGGACTACCGATGCCCATGCTACAAGGTCGTTTCTCGCAAGGGCACTTTGCTCACTACTGGGCACTCGACGAATTTCGTGCTGTATATTGAAGTGACAACTGACAAAGTTGTGGACAAATGGATCAAAGCAGGTGTTGCTGCCTTTTTAGCCCTGAAATATTAAGAGTTCAAAGCTCTAAAACTCCGAGACCGCTGAGACAGAATGTGAGACAGAGAAAAAGACCGCCCATACTACCGCCGATCTGTGAAGAAGGATGTTGCTGGTAATCCATGACATCCTGTTTCACTGGAGGTGGCCTATGGAACACTAGGG
>ERZ1738542.37-NODE-86-length-13167-cov-6.475824_pt1 | contig 13167 bp, 9 predicted proteins | sample MGYA00581731_ERZ1738542 | MGnify/ENA primary metagenome ERZ1738542 (study PRJEB40740, sample SAMEA7388103) | Antillogorgia bipinnata | biome: Marine coral reef biome; feature: Environment associated with an aquatic invertebrate; material: Seawater | host... | reverse complement strand
GAACCGATTCTAACTTGTCATCCCACATCTCTATATCTTAGTATCCGATCCCTTGGCGGGTAAATATAGGATGAAGAGATTCCAGATATTATTATTACTAAGAAACCTCTAAAAAGCATACCAAAGATGACATTATGCGGGAGTTATTATTGATGGAGTGGTAGGAATTCCATTATATTTCCTGGTTATAGACGGTTTGGTTAGAGCTCTTAGGGACACTCCAGCACTCCCGCTAGCCTATAAATCTAAAAATCAAATATAAGGTTGAATCTTCCTGGGCTATATTCTTAGGTAAATATGCTGGCTAGCTTGGACCACTGGTAAGGGTTTGCTTAGAATGAAACTCCTATAAATTACATAAAATCTGATATCTTCTCATAAAAACTCATAATAATGCCTTGTAAGGACTGATAATGCCTCCTAAATAATCTAAATTCTCTTATAATATGTGTACTTTCATCTCTCCATCATAGGCCCGTCCTAGAATCATATCTTACGGGCAAGAGGTCACCAATCTTTCTATATGATCCTATAATGGCCAGTAAATATAATTAATAATTTCAGAATTTATAAGAGAATTATAGATATCAAAGATTAAGTCAAGAGATAGAAGTGGAAGTTGATGACAGGTAAATAAATAACAAAATTAATTCTCAAAGGAAAGTTAATTTGTAAGTGGTCATTGCTAGTCCCTTCCTCCATTCCTATCGTCTACCTATAAACCCTTAAATATTTTTGTTTATTCTCCCTGGGTCTTGCTAACCCTCGTCTATCCATAAAATCTTTCACTTATTAATAAAAAACCTTAAATTAAATATTAGATTGACAGTTACATCTAGTGTAGAAAGGGTAAGCCGTAATAATCCTTAATAAATTACTGATTAATATTCCCTGAAAGGCATTCCAAAGATCAACCAATAAGATAATGAGAGAGTGAGAGATGATAATAAAAACAATAATAATAATAAAATTTACATTAGATTCATTAGTAGCGTGCAAGGGACCCAACATTAAGTTCCAAGAGATGTAAACCCGGCGGAGGTGTAACCCGTAATAATAATGAATTTAATTGTTAAGGGAATAGGCTAGGCAAGTGACTGAAGGTATAGAATGGGTGATTAATGGTAAAATCCAATAAATAATTTAAGGGTTTTGACCGTCTGTTTACACTGAATCCTACATTTTACCATTAATAAACCTTGTAAGTGAGAAATCCAGATAATATTAGCAAAGAAAACTGAAATGCAATCCAAATGAAGCATCCATAAAGAAGGAAAGGTAAGGCCAAGATAGGGCACAAGAACTCAGAAACTATTATAATTTTAATATATTTTATAGGAGTTCACCATTCTATATCTACTGGAAATAACCTTAATAACTCAAAAATATCAGAAAATAAATTGTATGGAGGAGTGGTCGCCAAGGCGCTATTGGTAAGGTGAGTGAAGGAAGGTAACATCAAAATTAATAGATTTTTACACTTGTAACCTCGTCCAAGAATATAAATTTAAAGATTCCTGGGCTTATTATGGCTCGCCAAGCTCCTACAATATTCTATTTATCTGGTTCGTCTGTTGGATTCTCTGCCCTCACCATCTAGGAAAGGAATGTTATAAGAGATGGAAGAGACGACCAAATAAACCTAGATGGAAGGGCCCTTGTAACACGATTAATCTAAAAATCTAATTATCTTATCTTCACATATTTAATTCTATTATTTATTGTCATGATGCGTCCACTAAGTTCCAATTCTTTGTCTTATTAATTATCTTGTTAGTTTTAATGTCTTGTCATAGCTCTCACCTACAAAAGCAGGAAATATTGTCATTCTATTGCCTTACAGTTGAGGGTTCCTGTCCATCGATTCCAAGTATTATTAATATTATTTTATTACAAGGTATGCGTGCCGAAGGAGAGACCGTAGCCGCAAGATGCCTTTATGATCCCAATATTATACTTTTATTAATGAAAACAAAGGTAATAATATGATAAAAGAATTAAAAATATAATATTTACCAGATACAAAAGGAATTATAAATAGATTTTTACTGATAATTAGTTTAGATTTTTATAGATAGCGTGGCCCCTATTGGGTAGCGTAGTGGAACCTTCTTAGGCGTGATTAGAAACAGATAATAAAAGATTAAAAAGTTATTTGCACTGGTATTTTCTTGATTATATCCTGCTGTTACCATCATAAGACTGAAACCTGGAGGATGGGGTAGGTAAGGGGAATACAATAAAAACCTTATAATATTGGATAATTCCTTGATGGGCCGGTTAATTCTGTTATCATTGCTTCCTTCACACATTATCTATTTCATTTCTTATATGATTGTATGCTTATTACGGGTTACTACAATGGGTTCCTAGCCTTGGGCTCACGCTATCTATCGATAATTATTGGACGGAGAAGATAGATAATGGATGGTAAGACAAGGAAGGTAACCTCAGATCCAACAACCCAGCCTGGACACCGCCAGATTAATAACAATTAAAAGATTTATTATTGACATTTCCCTCACATTCACCTTCAGCCTTAATCCTTGCCAAAATCCTCACAGAATTATCCTCGTTTAACCTTCCAGCCTATTGGATTACTAATGAAAATATCAATTAAAATTCCTTTTTTATTTCATTAAACCTATAATATTCCTACAAAATAAGTATTTTTACTGCATTTGTGGGTTAATGGTCATTCCGCTGCCCGGGTTTCTGATTCCATCTTGTGGTTGTGTTTGTACGGGTTATTAGTGTACTCGCAAGGAATTCCCATAATGAACCCACATAATATTCCTTAGAAACCCCTCCAAAATTATTATTATTTTAAGGTTTTTTATGTGAGTAAGGGGGGAAGCGGCTGATGGGGGGCCCATGGCCCCTGCCGCACACAACAATAATAACTTTAAAATGCTCATCATTGATTTCCTCACACAACTTTCAATGGACTTTTGTCGGCTCTTGACTTAATAACTGAGAAATCCTCACGGCATAACTTTCTTATTCATTATCTGGTTTACTCTCTTCCTAGCCTGTACAGGACATTAAATTCCAAGAATTAAACTGTATAATTCCTGATGTAGGCCCAGCCGCTCCCCCTGCCCCCTGCGGCTGGAGAGAAGAGAAATAGAGGGGGTGTAGGGGGAACGGTAAGTCTAAAAATCAAGGAATTTCCAAGAGACTTATATTATCCAGATGTAGCGAGGAAAGTGCCACAGGATCACCTTAAATAACCTAATAAAAGCAAAAAATATTAATTATTTTATGAGTGCTTCATGGGTTTGGAAAGACAGGAATTATTAAGGAGCGAAGTTTTAAGGGATTTTATTGAGAATTCTTTGGGATCTTACCCTCGTTACCCAGTCTCTCTAACTTAATGTCACATCCACGGCAGGCAGGGAATTCCTTGGGTGAACACGGTACCGGCAATAGGATGAACCGACATGAAGGTGCCATCAGAATCCTTTTGTAGGAGCTCTTAGGATTCAAGAACCTGTTATCCTTGGCGAGCCACAAATCAAGGGTTAACCGATGCCAAGTTTTCAATCTTATCTTGTCTCTTCCTAGGCCCGTAAGGGACTGGCCTTAGACTTCTTTGATTGACCATTACTAGCGGTTTCAACCTTATGTCTGGAGGAGAAGCAGCTGATGAATCTAGGATGTTAACCTCTTGTGGACCGTTTCCTTCACTAAGAAATCCACATATAATATTAATAATATCATGAAATCTATAATGTAAGCTCCTGCACATGAAGTCAATCAACCTTTCGGCCCTATTATCAATCCTATGATTACTCACCAACCTTCCCTTCCGGTTTCTTTGGCACAAGAGGTTCACTCTTCTTAGGCGGTTACAGTGGGTTGATCTTCTCCAAAATAATCTGGTCTTATGGTTCATTCCTAGTATAGTAACCGTCTATTCCAAGATAAAAAGCTTAAATTTATGGTTGTACCTTAGCCAAATAACCCGCGTAAAATTGTATTTTTCTTAGTTATTTCCAAGGGTTGTACGCGTTAACGCGGCTGGGGTCTGGCGACGCATAACCACTTAATAAATGCTGCTTGCGCGAGAGAGTGTACCGGCATAAGTGGGTTAAAGGAGGAAAAGACCCCCATAAATCTACAAAATATTCCAGGTTTCTCCTTTGAGCGCTAGAGGTAGAAGATAGTTAGCCCCCGCCCGGTAGGGAATGGTTGTAGGCTTCCACTCGCGTTAGCCTTAGCGGCATGAGATGAACACTCGGTCAAGATAATATGATTGTAGGATTAACAATAAAATTCCTTGAAAGTCTTTTGAGAGCTCTTACAACAGGATAGAATTGCTTATGGAGGCTTGCCACGGGTAGCGATACCGGACACTCACACACACAAAAACCATGAAAATATTATAGATTTAATGATTTCTGAGATTATATTGTGTGAGTGACAGGCCAGGTATTATTAAGGAGAAGATTCCTAGGGAAGGAGAGTTCACCCTTAGAACCGATCCGTGAGCTGGGTTAATAGCGTCCACCGGCAGTTTCTACCTCATGGTCTTCATCTTATTATCCGGTTATCGGTTTCTATCGTCTATTGTAACTAGTGTATTGGCTATTAAAAATGAAAGTTTATTGATAATTCCTGCTAAAATCACTTAATAAATCCCATAAAACTTTCATTTTTATTGATGAAGGATAGCCAAAACCCCAAGAAAAGGGATTCCGCTAGGATAACCAACTTAAGGACCTATAATATCGTCCAAGAGTCCCGAGTGAAGAAGATAAGATTGTGAGGCAGGATGCCATTGAAAGACTCTTGGACGCCCTATAATCACATATTATTAAGTATTTTATGAGGGGCTTCGCTAGCCAAAAGGCTTCCGCGAGGCTACCCGAGTGCACACTGCGGCTGGACATTAAGTCACAATTAATTCATAATTTTAATATTATTTTCTTATTATTTTCCTATTTTATACGGTTCTTTCCTTGTATTTCCCATATTAAAAGTTATTTGTACCAGAGGATACCATAGGGAGTGACGCAGGAAAGGCACTTAGGTAATTCCCAGAGAAGCCTCTAAAAACCCAGAAATTATGATAAAAAAGTGAAGTGTTATGTGATAGAAAGTTGGACCTGGAGTATATGGATTTAAAGGATAACCACCAGATATGGGATAGGAAAGACACTTGACCACCGGTAACTCTCGGAAGGAAGAACAGACGACTCGACAGTAAGTTCCATAAGATTAAGTTGTTTCCTAGGTGGGGTAAGGACAACAGGATCCATGTACTAGCGCTGAAAGGCCTTTTCCATTCTTAAACCTTCCGTATCTAACCCATCTATAACCTTGTGGAGACCCCTGGAAAGAATTATATTTTTATTAGGCATTTCCAAGGATTTCTAGCATTATTGGGGACTTTTATGGACAAATATTCTGATTTTAAAAGCTTTTTCAATAATAAAAGTCCCCCAGAAGGATTCATAATCTTAAAATCTTGGTCTATAAAATAGGAAATTATTGGTGATAAAGGTAGATGTAGGGGAAAGGCTTGCCTCTTAGTCCCAATAATATCCCAAAAATAAAATAAAATTGCAAGCCTTTCCAGAGATGAATGAACACATAAGCCAGGTAATCCGCCAGATAAAACTTGGTAGCTGGTAGTAGCCCACAAAGGGAACATGAGAGTGAAAGTCAAGGAAAGTGTAAGCAGAATATGAGGAACAAACCTAGGAAAGGACCAAAAGGCAAGGAATAAGAGACCCGACTGGTGCCAAAGGATAACACAGAACCCGTATGTAGGATTAAAGGACAAAATTCCTGAAATTATTAATGATCTTATAGTGACGGGACCTTCCAAATATGAATTAATTGACAAGGGCATGAAGGTCCCGAGAGATGAATGAACATGTGACACGGTACCAGAATTAACAGAAATTATTAAAGTGTAAGTGCAAGAGCCTCATGATGGTACGGTTAGTAAAGATAATTAGGATGGGATACGACTGATAGGCTCTTGGACGAAGTTAACAGTATTTTATTGTAATTTTAACTTTCTTATGCTTGTCCCACGCTCCGCTGGGCCTAGAGTCATAGGATTGGAATCTTCTTCACTAAGGAATTTTATTGACATTTACAAGGATTTTTATCTTTAAAGGTGTCTCAGTGTCCAGGAATAATTCAATAAAATTCCAAGTTTACCTTTGATTACTGGTTGATTGGGATTTATTGTCCTAAGAATGATCCAACGAGGGTAACATGAGGATGCCAAGGATTTGATGATAGAAAAGTGGATGGGGAAATATAGATTTTTATTCTCATGTTACCCCTAGCGTGATCCCGTGACGACCAGAAGTTAAGATTAGTAAGCCCTCGTGTACTGGTACGGCCAAATCCAGTAAATCCGTTAAAAATATAAATAAAATCTTCATTGGGTAGCGGAGTAGCCCTATTGGGCCTTAGACCGGAACCCATAATATACTATCCTAAGCCCAACCTCTGTTTCCATGTTCTTTGGGATGAGATTATAGAGAGTGGGCACGCGGATTATCCACCAACTTTCCTTCTTGACAGGCATTCTATCTACCTTGCGTGCCCTAGTAATTCATAAAAACTTTCACATATTTTATTCTTATTTATTGGTTTTCTATAGCTGGTCTGGTGGTTCCCATCATGTTACCGGGGGCTCCCTTAATAATATAATCAAGAATGACCAACAGACAATAGGAATAGAAGATAAAAGTAGAAAATTGTATCATATGATTGAAAGAATCCGGCTATCTTACGGGTAAACATACGGTCAAGGGACAAGCATAAATTCAATAATACTTTTAGAGCTTTCTAGGGACTTTTAGGAACCGACTACCTGGAATAAGCATATAATTTCATATTTATTCCGTCATTTTCATTCCCAGTTTCACCCTTATATCCCTCGTATAATTAATAAAATTAGAAGATAAAGTCAGTCGATAGGATTAATTGGTTTATTATTGGATTTACGCAAGATGAGGGACTAGAAAGGTAATTATTGGTAACTAACCGTCGGTACCCATTATAAATCTGGAAATTATAAGAGATTTTTGCAGCATTTGGCTACCGACAACCATAGGAATCCGGTGAGTGTATGGAAGGAGAGTTTATCCAATCTTATTAGTACCAAAAAGTCAGTAAAAATAAGGATTCACCATTCATGGGCCAGCAGACTGGCGGTTAGGACTAAACTCTGGTAACACACTGACAAGGACCGACAGCCGGATAAATAACATAAAAATTCAATTATTTTCTGTCTTCTTCCTCTGGTGTTATCATCCTAAAGCCAAAGATTCTTCAATAAATCTTATCTTTACAGGTTCTTCAACAATAGGTCGCCAAGGGTTTGTCCAATAATAATCCCTACCGTTGGCCATTTATTATAGAATTTACTTTCATTACTTTTTCATCTTAGAATCACTTTATGGTTCCTTCTTGGTTATACCCTCATAATAAAATTCCTATCTTATGGGTAAAGAAGGCCCTCGGTTACTAATAATTACTATAAATTCCATAATATTAAGATAAATCCCGAGGGTGTAAGCTAATGCTAGAAAAGATAATAAAATTATGAGATTATATTGTAAGAGCTCCTACAGAATGGGTTTAAGGTCTCTTAGGTGACTTAAAGGCTGTTATCCCTTCTAGGAAAGGCATGGAAGAGTGAATCGGTAGGACAAGAGTTAACATAAAATTGTATAATTCCTGGAATTTATTGTAGCTAGCCCAACCACTATTAATCTCCAAAAAGTTAGTAAAAATATATTAATTTCCTTGGTTCAGTGGTCTATTTTGGAGTCATTCATGGGCCTTTAAAGGTAATTTTGTTGGATTTTATCTTCCTTTCCTGCAGTGGGCTACTAAAAACACAATTAATTTTATATTAATAATACCTGTAATCCCCTACTAGCCCACTGATTCATAATGGATTTTATTATCTTTCTTATAGGTGTACGGTAAGACCCTCTATCCTTCAATGACAATCTTATGCGGCTTGACTGGTGCTTGATCCTATAACCAAGAAATCTGTTTCATCTGTTTTTTATGCATGCCAGCTAATAAATATGAGGAAGAAGAGACTGAAGCTGAGATCCAATTGACGGAAGAATGCTGAATTAATCCACAGAAATCTCAGAAATGGAGGCAGAAGACCCAGAAGATAGAAAGATAAGATTGCCTGTCCACCACCTGCTGTAACCCTCATATTTATACTAGCATAATGGGAATTACAATAGCTGGATTCACGTCCCATAATAAATAATTCTTAGTATTTGACTGTAAAATTCTCTGATAAATCCAGCTATAAAAGGATAAGATTTACAGGTGTTTCTAGGGTCCTATGATTCTAGAATGACAAAGATCTCGACAGATTTATCTATTAATGCTTGGGCTAACGTCAATTACAGGAATTTACTTGGTAATGATAGAAGTGAGGCTGTGGGAAGTGTACTAATAAATAAAAACTGAGGAACTTCCAAGGTAATTCTTAGTACTGTTAACACTGCTTCCGCCAGATTATCTAGCAAGAAACCAACATTAAAGTTTACATTTATCCGTCTACTCCTAGCGTTAACCAGATGACCCACCACCGGAGTATACACCAATAATAATCTGTTTTTTAAGCATGCGACGCGACTACTCCTCATGCCTCACCTTCCAGTAGACAAGGATACCAAGATGTTATGAGCCCAGAGCCACTTATAAATGCAAAAATCAATAAAATTTCTAGGGATTAAAGTGGCTCTGGACGGGTTAATAAGACAAAGAATTCCTAATTTTATGGTTAATTCTTGCTTGAACGGTTAGGCATTTTATTCTTATTTATTGATGTGGGACGGTCAGAAGTTATGTGGAAACACTAAAGTTATCTTGGACGAAAGGAAGTTATCTTGGGACGAATGAAGTTATCTGGAAAGAATGAAGTTATCTTGGGAGTCTCTCGCTCTCTCTTCTGTCGCTAGATCTTATTGTAGGATTACTAAATGGACGGGATTTTATTATTTTATTATGTGTATAGTCTAGCGGCAGCGGCAATAGGAATGTTAAAGCTCCCAACCGACGAGTAGACAAGACAATAAGATTAGGAATGGTAAGTCCCGGCAGTTTACTATGAGTCTAGCCTGGTATTCCTCAATGAAAACAGTGGAAGGACGTAGGAAGAACATGAGAACCTAGGAAGTGGAAAGGAAGATAATATTATTTCCAAGATATAATTCTGATATTATGGTAACATAGTGGAACCCTTTTGGGTAGCTGGACATATATAATCTGTAATAACTTTAAAATATAAATAAATTCTGAGTACATGTCCAGCTTCTTGTGTCTCTTGTTAACCCGTCCATTATCCTTCTACAAAAGTAAACCTTGGAATCTAGTGCAGTAAATAAAATAACTTTCAATTCAGTTTTTACTTGGTCTTTCATCTCTTTGGGTCCTATTGTCCCTGTCATTTCCATAGAAACCTCTACTATAAATATTATAAATTAATATATTTTTTGATTATTCCTACTACCGATGGCCTAACTCACTGGGTTCTGGTATCCTCTTTGACTCCATCTGTTTACCTTCCTTGGGCATGCAAAAAAACCAATGAATCCAAATAATTATCGGTAACGGAGGAAGTGAGTTAAGGGTTAGACAGATGGGACAAGAGCCACGTAAGTAACCATTAATTCCCAGGATTTATACGGGTGTTGACTTACGAGAGGACATGGCTAATAAAATTATATATTTATATTGTGTTCCTTAGGTGGACCCTCCGTTACAGACCATGCATTTACAATCTTATCTTGCTACTGATAAGGTCCCGCCTATATCAATGACTAGCAACCACGCTATCTTCCGTCTCTTCCTCTTTCCTCTACTCATAGGCGGGCCAGATACACCTTACCTTACCGTCAGTCTGCTATTCCTTACACGGCTTTCTTTAAAAACCTTTACTAAATTTCCTGTCATATCCCCTAAAAGAAGTAGAAAAGCCTAAGAAAAATAGGAAATTTAGGGTATTTATGGGGTCCCTTGTCCCTTACGGCCACCGTGTGTACACTAGGTGGATGATACAAATAATAAGAAATTAATGGTCAAGGGTCCGTCAGATTAACTCCTGTATCCTTCCTTTGGAGAGATAAAATCTGAATTATTCGTCATTAAGGTTCCTACAGAAGGTAATATTATCAAAATAATTCTGATTTTATGGTAGGGCTGTAAGGCCCACTACAATAGGATTAACAAAAGTAATTCCTAATTTGTAAGGTGTATCTGGGCTGTTTTCAATGGCTTTTGGTAGAGATTTCTCAGCCTCTTAGTGCCCAGATACAAGATAAAATTGAACTTATTGTATCCCCACCAAAGGAAGAACACATATTATTATTGAAGGTTTTACAATCATAAATACGCTAGCGAGAGGTTACAGGTAATAATATTTGTATAATCTTAGGTACCGACCGGTAACGAGAACATGGTGGAGCGGATTAATAGACGGATAGACCAGTGAGTAAGAGAGACACGTGATCCTTGAGTTATAGTTGGACGGTCGACCCAGAGTTATCAATAGACGGTTATCGCTAGGAACTCAAGAAAGTTATTATAGAATGTTAACTCCAGATATAGAAAATGAAGAAAGGATTGACCGTATAACAGAATTATTTTATTAAAGAAGGCTTGGTAATAGAGGGTCCAGCCTCATAAACACTCAAATATTACTATAAAATCCTATAATAATTGTATGAAAGGTAAGTTAAGTGACAAGGAAATTTATTAATAGTAAAGGATTTTATAGAAGAGATGAAGGCTAACGCAGGAATCTAAAATGAAAGTTATGCCGTAGCGGGAGAGAACTCATTGGGATAGAACTGAATCACTAAAGTCCAAAAATATACTAAATAATTCTTAGTGGCCACTCCCTTTGGCACTTCTTTGTGTTACCAGATTCTATATCCAGCAAAGAAACTTATGATAGGTTTAATGAGTCCCGGGTTATTTTAGTTATTGATGATCCAAAATCCTGTTAATCATAGAGGAAATGAAGGTCCAAACAGTCCGGCGAATGGCCACGGAATTCATTAAAATATAATATTTTCTTGATTCCTTTGTTGGCATTTCCTATTATTGTTACCTTTGTCTCAAGAAATCTCTGTAAAAATCTTAGTTTTTTACCTTTGCCATCACATCATATTTCCTTCTTTAAGAGATTTTATTAAGCTGGAAGACTAGTAACCAACAATCGATGGAAGTGGAAGACCTCTGATAATCCTTTCCTAAGTTTTCTATCTATAAATGGATTAGGAGACCGTGCCAAGGGCCCAAGAGGGTCCACTTCGTTACCCAATACATAATATATTTCATTTATTTGGGGTTTATTGGTTGGTTTGTTGGTTGGCCTTCATCTTTTCTATTCTCATTCTCTTACTCTGGGGCCAACAACCAACCAAATAATTATCATGAATTTTTGCTGGGTATATGAGGGGCTTGTTAGTAACCCAAGAGGGTCCCGCTGCGCTAGCCAATATTATAGATTTTATATGGTTTTCTTGTTCTTTGGAGGTAATGTAAGGGTGAATCCTGTCCATAATGTGAGGCAGAACCCAGGAGCCAAAAACACTAAAATATTGGAAAATAGTGTGATTTTTTGGTTCAACTACAATCCTAGAATGGTTCATAAAGATAGGAAACTGTAGGTGAAGACTGGTAAGGAAGATAAGATTCCAAGGTTTTTATTAGAGAATTCCCTGTCTAGGTCCATCAATAATAATATTTATTCTTTCATCTCTTAATATAGGATTCAAAGGTAACCACTGTAAATTCTATTATTATTATTAACTTTCTAGTGACCCATCCCGCATCCATAAAGACAAAGAATTATTAATATTAATTCCCAAGTTTGTATCTTAGGTTTACCCTCCTATCATAAAGGAATGGGTGAAAGAGTGGAGATTTTTATAGAAATAACCAAAATAATATAAATAATTGGTGATAGAGGTAGCGTGAGCCCTTGACACAATAATCAGCCGTCACACTGGCTCTCGCTAGACATTACTAACCAAATATTATTATTAATTTCATTTATTTATATATTTTAGGAGGATTTTATCTAGATATTTAGGTTATTCCCAGTGGGTTTCCGGGTCTTATTGATTGTTACACCCTCGCTAGAGCCGGAATCCCGTGGAAGTAGCAAGAATATTCAATATATTTTGATTATTTATTCCTCGGTTAACAGTCTTTTCCACTTATAAAACCCAACAGATATAAATTCTGAGATTAGCTCCAGCCTTCCATTCCGGCGTATCCGCTACCAACTTCCCTTCCTTCTTTGACTTCCAACACACTATCCACATAATATTATTTCCTTGAGGAGCCTTCTGTCCATAAGATTACTGAAATAATATAGATTTTTATTAATTTATTCCCATTATGTAGTCTAGGAAGGCTCCTCCAGTATACACGGTTACATAAAATATTGTTCACTCGGTACTAATATGATAGGATTGTAAGTCAAAGAATATAGTAAATCTTGTAATAATAAATATTCTTGGACATGAACATACAAGATTTACTTTATTTTATTGTAATCATAAGCGTCAGCCTCATATCTAGGACAAGCACGGGACCCTACACCAGCACACTAATCAACAAAATTCTCTGTAAAATCCATTCTATATTCCTATTCTGCCTGGGCATACCCTCATAAACATGGAAAACCTGGTAAACAGACCCATAAAACTCGTAACTCATGGGCTTATGCTTGATATTGACTCGCCATTGATCAAAGAATATTATTGATTTTATATAGCGAGTCAACCGTCATACCAATAATAACTATCAAAAAATATTATATTTATTGATTATTATTGGGCCCTTCACCCACTCACTCACACTTCCACTGCACTCGCGAGCGCGCATGCGGCTTTTCCCCGAGCCGAGTGCAGTGGGTGGAGTGAGTGAGGGGGAAGGGATGGGTCAAAAGCCAGAAAACATACAAAATATTATGATTTTTAAGGCTTTTGCAAGCAATTCTCTCATATTGGGGAAGCCTTCTATAACCCAAAAATCCCTGAAAATAGTGTTAATTCTCGTGGCCGGAAGGCTTCCCCCATGGCCCAAGGCACTAAAAATATAATTACATTTGGAAAGGCCCATTATAAGTCAAAAATATACTAAAAA
>ERZ1738542.26-NODE-63-length-14115-cov-13.496444_pt1 | contig 14115 bp, 1 predicted proteins | sample MGYA00581731_ERZ1738542 | MGnify/ENA primary metagenome ERZ1738542 (study PRJEB40740, sample SAMEA7388103) | Antillogorgia bipinnata | biome: Marine coral reef biome; feature: Environment associated with an aquatic invertebrate; material: Seawater | host... | reverse complement strand
TGGATCTTCACTTTAAAATTGCCTTCAATTACTTTTACTTTATTATATTAACATTTACAATATTTTCATTAAATACAATACTTTATGCCAGTAAATGAATTAATATCTTTAAATAATATCTATATTCACAATGCTCTTGAGTGAACAGGTGCTCCCTTTCTGATTCGGCTCAGATATTTCCCGTTTTTAAGAGTAAAGTTAACAATTTTTTATCATCTGGATACTATATAGTTCATATCCATTTAATGTTTATTCCAGTTCTTCGTAGGCCAATCTTAACCATGAAATTGTTATGAAACTGTTATGAAACTGTTATGCTAAAGGGTTTTCAACCACAGTCACAACACTCGAGCTGTTACTTGTTGTAGATATACTACTTTCTGGTCGACCATCATCTCTGGAAAGAAAATTCTTTGTTAGTTTACAAAATTTCCGTCCGTATTCTTCAATGTCATTCCAAGTAACCGCTGAACTTCTGTTATCATCAGGTTCAATCTCGCTCGGTGATCCGTCGGATATTCTCGGTGTCCAACTGGGATTTCTTTCATACGTTTCATCGGGGTCTTCTATGTAATCTTCGGGTATCGTGGAAGAACCGGAATCCGGCGACAACACTATATCAATCATTGGAGGGATGTCCCAAGCAGGAAGTTGGGATAAAGGTTTATGTGTGATTTCTCGCAGTTCAAGTGGATGTGTGCTAGCAGGAACTAACGCAGGTCGGGTGGTATTGTGCACATGTTTCGAACATGGCAGATTTTTTAATCCATTATTTGTTTTACTCTCTTCATTGTTCGGTTGACACCACTCGGCTGTAACAAACTCTTTCTTGTTTGAGTTTTGTTTCGACGGGATCCTGGGTTTGACAAAGAAAGCCTTACCACTGGTCTGATAACGATGGTGACACACAATAACTATTATGACGAGAACCAGCACCAGAACAAAACTTGATAAACCAACAACTAGCTTGATATTAATGGTGTCAGCATCAGCCCCAATTCTGGTGATCTTCGAGCCTTGCTCACAATAAGTACCATGAAATTGTGGTGTACACACACACTTATACAATACCACTCCATTCACAGCATAATCATTACATGTTGCGCCATTCATGCACAAACGTTCTTGAATACAACGTCGAGGTAGGCAGTCACTAGCTCTCCATTTGTCATAACAGAAATGACTCTCATTACAAGTCATTTTATGACAAGCCCCAGAATAACAACCTTCTATAACACCTTCAGATTTCGTCATGAAGGCATTATCAGTATTAGATTCATTGTGAGGTAGCACCTTTCCATTAAGCCGTATGTCTTTCATACAACCATCAAATCCGTTTTCATCAGACTCCACATTGCCAAGAATAATTTCTGTTTCTCGTGTCATTGGTAAGAGTATGAAGGAATCACGCTCCTGAACTTTTGCTGTTCTTGGGTTCTTATCAGGATCAATCCCAAGATGCACTTCATTACGATTACGCCAGATAGTTACGTGATGCCATAGTCCATCAGCTAACAACGTATCTCTGAGTTTGACGACAATGTTTTTTTCGCCCAAATTAAACTGGCATTCAAGAGAGAGACTGCCGTTTTCTTTCATGAGCGTTAGTATCATCAATCGTTCATCTCGTTTATTTCTAATCATCAAAAGAGGACCACCTTCTTCGTCTCTTGTCCGTACCATCAATTGAATTTCCGAGAATTTTGGATTATAACTTTCCAAAATTGTCTCTCGCGGTTGGTATGTAATAAAACTGGATACATTAAACGTTTGTTCAATGACTTCATGATCGCAGAGCGATCCTTCAAATCCCGCGGGGCAAACACATGTAAAACCATTCCTTGATGCAATACACGTTGCATTCCCGAAACATTTGGACGTTGAACAATGCTTATCTATGACAGGAAATCCTGCTGCTGATCCTTTCAAGTTTACAGTTGCATTCAAATCCATCATTATCCCGTTCTGCCTGACGTTCCGTATACCTCCATTAAAATACGTTTCAAACTTTCCGCCAAGTTGCACAGGCGTGTTGATATCCAGCGAGTGATAAACAGTGTCTGTAATGTTCCATGTCCCTTCACAATTACTTTTCTTTTCCACCTGATTTTTTCCGACCATTTCCACAATAGAGGAGTTACACTGATCAATGATAAGACGCACTTGCTTAGCATTCCGGTATATTTCAACCATATGCCATTCACCATCATTCAGTTTCTCTCCATCAATGCTGAAAACATCCGGCTCCACCATTCCGAGGGATAATTCGATCCTTATAAAACCATCATTTAACTGTATTGCCAGCCAATCATAACGCTTTTCAGGCCCCGTCCTGACTCCAGCAGTAAGGAGCAAGCCACTTTTTCCTAGAGTAGAAAACTCGAAGGATAATGTTCCGATAGTACATGATTTTAAAGCAGGTAGCCAGATCCAGTCTCCTGGTTCGAAACTCCGCGTGGTTAATTCACAATTTGGACCAGCGTTCTTATGAAGACATGTGCACAGATAACCTCCAGGTACATCTTGACAAACACCATCATTTACACATGGTCGCTCTCTACATAGTCTTTTTCTTGGGAACAATATCTCACAACTTTCACACCTTACATCAACTTTAATTCCAACAGAACCAAATGCTTGTCCTTGTCCATTGTCTATATTAACCACCTTATTGGTTAACGTTACATCACTCTTGCACCCGCCTGATACACAAAACTCTTCCACACATGCGTCATAACCCACTATCACATTCTTAAAATAGGTATTCTTTTTAAGAAACCAGGCTAATCTCTCCGGAGCATAATAGGGACTTCCATGAGCTGCCAATCTTACATCGATCACATTTTTTAACCGAGCATGATTTCCAGTCTGTATGCTAAATATATCCACATTTTTAGCTTTGGTTTCTAGACTACCAGCAATTATGTCTTTATATATATCAATATCTATCAAAAACTCCACTGCAGTCATATTTAAGAAACGTAAGGTAATACTTTTCGAAAATGCTTCATATGGTATCACATTTATCTTGACTTGACACACAACAGGGTGAAAACTGCTGTTCTTATCGGATACTTGGACTCGGAACTCGTACTCTCTAACGGCAGGTCGTTTTTCCATAAATATATTTCCCGTCAGTCTATCGATGGTAAAAGCATTTTTATCACCGTTTAATACGTCATAATATCTTGAGTCATCTGTGTCTTTGTCGTCCACAAACACCTGACCAATAGGTACTTCAGGGGGTATTGTTTCTGGCTCGATCACATTTAACTCCAAATATCCCTCTTTGTGTTGATTGTCGTTACGATCAGTGACGTTAATTCGTACGGTGATATTGTTGGTCAATGGTGGAGTACCGCTATCTCGTACCCAGACCTCTAGAAGATAAAACGCCTTCTCTTCCCGATCAAAGTTTGAGGTGGTGCTCAGCCAACCTGTTTTGGAATCAAGTTGAAACAGGTTCTTGTCTCCGCTCAGAATTCCAAAAGAAAACGGCTTTCCGTTGGGCTTAGGATCAGAGTCTGTCGCAAGAAGCTGTCCAATACCTATCACTTGACCTTCTACGGTGGAATTTTCTAAGATATTCAACACTGGGTTTTTGAGTTCCGGAGGATTATCATTAACATCTTGTACATCAACCTTCACTTCTGTTTCACCATAGAGATAGGGATAAGCTATATTGGTAGCTCTAACTTTAAATGTGTGTACAATAAGCTGTTCATAATCTAACGTAGTATCATTTAAAGATAATTTCCCAGTTACCGGATCTACAACAAAACCTTTCGCGTGATCATTCTCAGGTATAGAATACCACACTTCTTTGTTCTTTCTCGTGCCGTCTCCATCATCTGCGTTCAAAGTGTGTAAAAGTTCTTTGTATTTATAATATTTTTCTTGTAATTTAAAGTTATATTTGTACGTTGCAGAAAAAATAGGTGGGCAGTCATTTACATCCGTCACCTTAATTATGACCATAGCATCATCTGACAGCTTGCCTGCATCCTCGACTATCACGTTAAACTTATACTCAGTCCTCATCTCATAATCCAATTGTGCAGTCAGTTTTATCATCCCGGAACGAGCGTTAACTTCAAAATGTTCTCTCTCATCTTTCATCCCAAAACTGAGATTGGCGTTCATTCCAATATCACGATCAGTGGCAGCTAGCTGAAGTATCGACAATCCAATCTTGGCATCTTCTGCGATCGTTTTTTCATAAACTTTGTGACTAAATCTTGGAGAATTATCATTTACGTCCTTGATTATAACAATAACATCATCGTGAGCACTTCTTGATGGTTTCCCATTGTCACTTACGTTCACAGTTACTCTGAACTGATGCATCTTTTCACGATCCAGTAGTTTTCTTGTTTTCAAAGATCCTGTACTAGTGATAATAAATTGATTGTCAAAGTCCCTAATTATCTCATACGATAGCTTTCCATTGCCGGAAGTGACATTATCCAGGTCGGTAGCCTCAACGGTTCCTACGAGTGTCCCGATGGTTGCGTTCTCAAAAACTTCCATTCTCAGACTAGTTCTTAGAAATATTGGTGTATTATCATTTTCGTCAAGGACACGGATAATAACTTTAGTCGTACCAGTATTTCCGTCGTGATCTCGTGCATATGCTTCAAAAGTGTAGGTGTTCTGCTCCTCTCGATCAAAGGCTGTCATTGAGAAAATATCACCTGTATCTGGATGTATCCTAAAGACTTTGTTTACCTTACTGCTTAGATCATACTTAATCCACTTCGCGTCAGGATCAGTTGCTTTAAGAGATGTAACCATTGTAACCATGGTCCCTGTACTTCTATTTTCTTCAATACATCCCTCGTACAATTGTTTTTCAAATGTTGGATTATTATCATTCATATTTTCGACCGTGATTACCAATACTGTTGTGTCTTCATGTTTACCATCCCACGCTTCTATTTCAAGCTCGTACGTTGATCTCATTTCATAATCAATCTTCCCGTTTACAATGATTCGGCCATTATCGGGATGCACCTCAAAATTTCCGTCAATATTTCCCTTCTTTATACGATATGTCATTTCAGCATTAACCCCTATATCAGCATCGCTTGCTGTTACTGTGCCTACAAGTTCGCCAATACCTGTATTTTCTGTAACGGATATTTCAGAATAGTTTGATTTAAATACAGGTGGTTGATCATTTGTGTCAGCGATTTTGATTGTCACAATTGCGTAAGGTGGAATGCCTGAGTTACCGCCATCAGTTGCCAATACTCTAAACTGATAATAGTCTCTTTCCTCTCTATCAAATACTTGCTTAGTGAATATACGACCACTTTCGGGGTGAATAGTAAAATATTCATTACCAATTTTTGACATATTGTAGACAATGGCACTCTCCAAATCACGATCTGTAGCGCTAACCGTAAGTACTGGAGTACCTGTTGCGACATTTTCCGACACTCTTCCGATATACCGCGATTTTGAAAACTCTGGATCACAATCGTCAACATCTGTAACAATAATTCGTAAAGTAGCAAAAGAGCTGAGCAAATGTTCTGCTGGGATTTCTGCACGTAAGGTCAAGGAGTATACAGGAATAGTTTCACGGTCAAGCTGTGTTATTAAGCGCACAATCCCATCAGAGCTTATATCAAAAGTTCTCAGACTATTTGTATTGGGACTGTTACCCCTTTCCATTGTGTAACTCACAGAAAGATCCTTTAATTTGTTAGAACTGGCTGTTACACGAGTTACAATCCCCCATTTCGTGAAATTCTCTGGTATTGTGACTTCATAGAAACTTTGTTTAAACTGAGGTTTATCCCCAGATTCGGTGATATTTATTGTGACGTCAACTTCGGAAGATAACGGCGGGTCTCCGTGATCGGTCGCCAGCACAGTTAGAATGTGTTTTTTCTTTTTGTCCACCAGTAGCTCTCGTGTTTTAATAAGTCCAGTTTGAGGTTCAATGCTGAACAAAGATGAAGATTTCTTTAAACTGTAAGTTATCCACGCATTCAATCCTTCGTCACCATCACTTGCTTTCACCTTTATTATGCGATGACCAATCTGAACATGCTCGCTAATATTCTGTGTATAAGATGATCTTTCGAAAATAGGATAATTGTCATTAATGTCACTAATTGTTATTTCTATCGAACACGATCCTTCTAATCTCTCTTCAGGTTTCATTATACTACTACCATCGGTAGCCTTGACTAAAATCGAGAATTTCCGATCTTGCTCTCGGTCAAACTCCGTCTTGGTCTCGATACGTCCCGTCGTCCGATCAATTCCAAATTTGGTTCCATATTGTTGCCGTACAATTGCATATTCTACTTCACCATTAGTTCCCAGGTCTTCATCACTTGCGCTGACTTGTAACACTGTAGTACCACGAGGGGAATTTTCAGGTACAGACGGGTTGTAATCGGTACATTTTGTGAACACTGGTGCGTGATCATTGATATCCCTAATGTTCACTCTTACTACCGAGTGTACCCAATGAACTTTGTCAGTCGCTGATACGTTTAATAGATAGTAAGATTGAAACAGAAGTGGTGTATGCTTGGTTAATTGTATTGTACCTGTGACTGGGTGTATTATGAACAAGCCTGCACTGTTTCCTTCTGTGATGTCGTAAGTGACTTCGTCGCCATCCCCATCTGTTGCTTTAACTGTGGTCAGCTGACTGCCAGGCTTCGCATTCTCCAAGATCGTACACGAGTATTCTTGTGACGTAAACATAGGCCAGTTGTCATTTATATTCACAATATTTATAAGTAGCTGTGTTTCACCCATTTGACTTGGGCTTCCTCTATCATGAGCTGTCACAGTAACGGAAAAAACTCGCCTTGTCTCAAAATCCAACATCACTGCCGTTGAAACGACGCCCGAGTAAGAATCTACTATAAACTGTTTGCTATCGAGGGAATATATTATGTCTCCATTCAAACCAGAATCACCATCTGAAGCATGTAATTTAAGAACAGTTGTACCAACAGGTGCACTTTCAGGGACATAATTAATATATGATGATGCAGCAAAAGTTGGTTTACAATCATTCACATCTCTCACATGGATAATCACTCTTGTGCTTGATGCATGATTCTTTGTCTCTACATTCAACTCAAATTTACGCTCTCTGCTTTCTTCGTAGTCCAACGTAGATTTTAGAGTTAGCACGCCTGTGACTGCGTTCACACTGAAATATAAACTTGGATTACGCAGTTCATATGTCACATCCTTTCCAAAGCCTTGAGCTTCAACTACGCCAACCCGCGCATCAACACCTGCAGACTCGTCAACTTCAAAATGGTATTCTTCTTTTGTAAACTGTGGTTTCCACGGGCGAGCGTCCACTATGATACAGCCTATGGTACTTTTCCTAGGCTTTCCTTCATCTTTTAGGATAATGTTCAATTCATACCGAGGTTTTTCTAAATACACACCAGTGGTCGTGAGCTTGCCATTATTAGCATCCAACGAGAAGAAGAAGTTATTACAATGTGGACATTTTTCTATTTGATATTCGACTTTACCATTATTACCACTGTCTTTATCCCTTGCTTTAAAATCATAAACTAAACTTCCTTGCTTCGCATTTTCGTGGATTTTAAACCTTGCCCTCTTTTTGGAACAATTAAAAAGCCCAGAGGGAACAAACTCCGGTCGGTTATCGTTTTTGTCTTTCACGTTAATTGTAATATCAACATCGACGTAATTCTTCGTGTTCCACGTGTCTTGAACTCGCATGGTCAGGGAGTGATTTTGCTGTTCCTCATAATCAAGCTTTGTTTTTAAAACGAGGTCGCCAAGAGGACCATGGACAGTAAATGGTGGTTGAGAGGGATAAATTAGGATATACCGAGTATTAGTGTATCGTGGGTAAACTTTGTTTAAAAACGGGATTATTTTTCCAATTTCAGTATCTTCACTCACTTCAGCTGTCATGGTAACGGGGTTGCCTCCGTAATTGACAACAGCAATATTAATGGTAACAGTATCTTCCAACACATGACTTCCGTTATCCCTAACTATCAATGCAAGATGTATATTATCATTGATACCCACGAGTAACCCTACAGTGTTTATATTTCCGTGCATGTCAACACTGAAAAGTGCTGATTTTGAGTTTTGAACGAAGGAGAAGACGAGGCGATCATTGTCAAGGTCTTGTGCTTGAACTCGCGTTAGGAAAGAGCCAATTCCTGCATCTCGAGGTATACGACACGAGAGTTCATTATTCTTGTCCTTATTTAAAATTTGAGGTTTATTGTCATTAATATTCACAACAGAAATCCTCACATGAGCCAGGCTTATACGTTCACTGCGATCAGCTGCACTTACTGTGAACTCATAATACTTGATCTCCTCATAGTCTAAAGGTTTGCTTGTCGTAATTTCTCCTGTGATAGAATCAACTGTAAAGTCGGTAACATTGGTCTGGTATAAAGAATACGTCACGATATCTTGACTAACTGCAGTCAGATTTAATACTTTACTCCCGGTGGCTTGGTTTTCGAGAACACGTGCATGGAATCCTTGCGGGAAGCCCACGTTTAGGAAACGTGGAGGTCCGGCACTGACTTCAATAACAATTCTTACAGATACAGTATCACTAAGTCGTGGTGTCCCATGATCCTTTGCGGTTATATTAAATGTGAAGCTACCATATGTAAGTCCGCTCGCCACGCTTATCCAGCCAGTGGAATCATCAACAGCAAACATCTTGGACGATGGATGAAGTGTATAGCTAATTTTTCCATTTAATCCAGAATCTTTATCATTCGCAAGAGTTTGCAGAATCCAATAACCATGAGGTGCATGAAGAGAGATACGTTGTGCATAAGCACGTGACATAAACCGGGGGGCGTTGTCGTTTTTATCTCGAACAAAAACTACAGCACGAGCAAATGTCTTGCGTGAGGCGTTGTCAGTGGCAACTATTGTTAACTCATGATTTGCTGCTTCCTCGTGGTCTAATGTTCGCATGATCATTAATATTCCATGATCCACTACAAAAACATTGCTGTAGGTCTGACGAGTCATTCCCACCAAACCATATGTAAGATTACCTAAATCCCTGTCGTCTGCATTGAATGTCCAGATTTTCTGACCTTCCGTGTTTTCGTCGGTATATATCGTGATTTCATCGCTGGGAAACTGGGGACGATTGTCATCCAAATCATTGACAGTAATATGAACAATGGAAATTTCCGAACTCTCTCCGTCATTTACCAAGAGTGATAAAATGTAATTATCGCGTAATTCTCGATCCAGTTCTTTAACGGCGCGAAGAGAACCAGTGACGTCAGCGCAGAATGCGTTTTCATAATTTCCTTTGGTTATGGAATATGTCAAGTCATATTTGGTTTCGTTTCTTAAACCAAAACGTATGATATCCACGTCTACTCCCAAAGGTCCTTCATCAACTACTCCTGTCAATTGATGCCCAGGAATTTTTAAACCAGAATTACTCCAAAGTATCGTTACATGTACCTCAAGTTCACTACGTTTCCTTGGTGTACCTCCATCTTCGGCGACAACCGTAAAGGAATACCATCCACGTACTGACTTCTGAGCAGTAATCACAGCAGAGATGGGATTAATCTTGAAAGGAACTGGAGGTGAACTAGCCTTGATAGTATAGCTAAGAGTATTTGCTGAATCAGCATCGTAAGCCGGTGTTTTTGCAATGATAGATCCAGGAAGTATTTTTGTGTTGATGTTTAAAACTAAAGGACTGTTAAGGATTGTGAATCTTGGTTCATTGTCATTTATATCCAGTACCGTAATGCTTAGAACTTTCTCTTCTGCTAGTTTCAGTCCACCAGGTGATCTATAAATAACTCTGATAACAAGTCTGTACTCTCTCACTCGTTCATAGTCTAAAGTGCTCGCCACACTAACTTTACCGCGTGGAGAGACACGGAAAACTTGTCCTGTGTTACCACCTACGATCCTATATTGCACCCCAGCCTTATTGGTACGAACAGTCGTAACTTCGCTGTTAAGAGTAACATTTTCAGAAAGCGTCGGTTTCGGTTTTGAGAAACTGATTGTGAGAGAAAGATGATTGGCTCTACTATGAACAATTATAGAACAAACAACTGTGCTTCTTCGTTTAGGGTGGCCTTGATCTTCGGCACGTACTCTCACTGTGTGATCCCCTTGAGAAAGTCTTCCCCTGACTGCCGTTAACTTTCCACTTCGCTGATCAATTTGAAAAACTCTAGACGGGACGACTAAAGAATATCTTATTCTGGCATTGCGGCCATTGTCTTTATCTGTAGCACTCACGGTAAGGATATAGCTGGTATCTGGGGATACAGAGGAATAATAGGAATCTTGTAGGAACATTGGATCATGATTGTTCAAGTCTTTGACCTTAACTCTGACGGTAATTACATTCCTCTTACGAAGCAAAGCTGAAGCTTTATCAGTGACTACAACTCGCAAAGAGTAGAAACTTCCTTCAAACCACTTCAACAACACTTTATTCTGAATTTCACATCCATCAGTGATAGTCAATACTTGAAACTTTCCAAACTCTATCGGATCGATGTTTTCATAGCTGCAATCAAATTCACCATTTTTGCCAACATCTTCATCATGAACAGGAAGAAATGTCACTCTTGTACCAACTGCTTGTTCTTCGCTAATGCTTACTGTAATTTCATTTGATTCAAACTTCGGAGGATCATTTACGTTCTTGACCAACACCTCTACAGTAGTAACTGAGGATCGTGGGGGATCTCCATGATCTGTAGCCTTGATTCTTAAATTATGAACCCTGGCATCCTCAAAGTTCAGTGATTCACTCGAGAGAATACCCAAAGTAGGATCAACATAAAACAAAGTCTTGTTTCCCGAGATAATTTCATAGTTCACCTTTGCATTGTCGCCATAATCTTTATCTTTCGCCACAAGACACAGCAAGCTTTTTATGTTGCCTCTATTTTCAGCAATTTCAACCTGATGCATCTTTCTTGAAAACACAGGATTACAATCATTAACATCATCGATATTTACAACAAGCAAAGCTTTCGAGCTTCTGGATCCATTCCTTGCGGTAATTTCCAGGATATACTGTGCTTGTACTTCGCGGTCCAAAGGTTTTCTTGTGCTAACGATCCCTGAATATTGATCGATCTTAAAGCTACTTCTTGAATTCCCATCTGTGATCATGTACTCCAGTTTTCTTCCCAGACAAAGCCTCGCTTTCGTGACAGCTACGAATGTTTCGGGCGGTAAATTTTCACGAATACTTCCTCTGTACAAAACTTTCTCAAACCTCGGGTTACAATCTTGCTGATCTGCTACAGTGAGAAATAAAAACTGCTTTGCGGTTTTCCATCGCCACGCGTTGTCCCTAGCCTCAATAACTAAACCAACGTGTCGAATTCCTTCCCAATTTAAACCTGGCACAGAATATATACGAGCGGTTTTCTCATCTATTGAAAATCTTCCAAAACCATCTCCATCATCAATGCGGTAGTTAATTTCACCATCTATTCCTACGTCTGGGTCAGATGCTTTAACCTTGGTAACAAATTGAGACAATTTCAAATCTCTGTTTAATATTGTTGCTATATTGACTTCTTCAAATACGGGAGCATTGTAATTCTCATCAGCATCATCTATGAGGACAGTCACATTGGCTATGCTTCTCTCAGACGCAGTTAAGATCAAACTAAAGTCGTACCTTCGTCTCAATTCAAAATCCAAACTTTTCGCCAAGTATAAGAGACCGCTATTAATATCAACTTGAAAAGGAATTGTTTTACGAGTGGAAATTCTAAATTTAGGCTGAAACTTTGACCCTACTACACTGAGAACATCTGGAGGTAGAATGTGAGAATTGATTGGCAAATCTTCGCGAATTCGTACGACATACGAGCGCTGTGCAAACCGTGGCGCTAGGCTGGAACTAGGATGGGAATATCCTTGAATTAGTTCAAATGTTACTACAGTTTCTACACGTTTTGGTGGATTTCCACGATCCTGAGCAACGACTGTTCTTTGAATCAAATTACCAGACGTAAAATGTACGCTTTTCGCTACTCTTACAACTCCTGTGTGTGGGTCAAGAGTAAAGCAATTATCATTTTTTGATTCAGTTGAAATTGTTTTAAAGAAGTAATAAATATCTGCGTTTTCCCCCAGGTCATCATCCACTGCATGAACTTTCATTATTTCTGTAGCCAAAGGGCTGGTAGAAAGAACAGAAACCAAATATTCGGATGAGGTGAATTTTGGAGAACAATCGTTCTTGTCTTCAACATTGATTCGTACTTGTGTGCGTGTGGTTCTTCTAGGAATACCACCATCAGATGCTTGTACAGTGAGAATATAAAACGAAGCTTTCTCGCGGTCTAAAATCTCTTTAGTTCGAATATTTAGAAATTTTATTCCACTGAGTTGTTGAGTAAAAGCTTCAAATTTGTCCCAACCGTTTCCGGGAAGTATTTTATAACTGTCAACTGAGTTCCCGTCCGTGTCTCGGTCTGTAGCATAAATGCCATGTAAGCCTTGCACGATAGAACCTTTTGGTAGATTTTCTGCAATAGACCCAACGTATAGATCTTTTTTAAACTGTGGAGAGTTGTCGTTACGATCTAGGATGGTAATTGTTAGTGAACAAGCGTTTGTCCATGGACTACCATTTCCAACTTTAGTATTCTTTGCCAAGACTGTGAACGTAAACTCATTCCCTTTCTCATCTTCATGATCTAATGTAACAATATTTGTGACAATTCCTGCTGGTGTTATTTGAAATATACTCAAGGCTTGAGCGGAGTATGGATGGTAATGGAAAGAATATTGAATATTCTTGTCTTGTTTGAACTTGAACGAAAAATTCCCAGCATGTAAACCTTCATTGACTGTAACCTTTAGTGGTCTTCCTGCACATTGCGACCCCGACTGACTGAAACCTGTTACGGTAGAACAGACATTATGTTCAACTAACACATTCCATGTTATTATAATCCCAAGGCAAAACATCTTCAATCCACTCATCTTTTCAAAATGTTTGAGATTATATGCTTTCAAAACCTTTGCTTCGAGCAGAAGCAATTAAGCAAGCTCTTTAATATGAGAACTGATGTCTTTTACGGCGTGATCTTTATCTTCAGCTGCCAGTGCTGCGTACGGCGGTATAGCCTTCAATGGTCGTCAGTCTTTACGATAACTTGCCACGAAAAATAAACAAGACGCGAAGATGTAGCATCTTTTGGCTACATTAAAGAGATTATCTTTGCCGTCCTAATATCCAATTGACTGTTACGCGGTGAGATCGTATATTATTACCTATTAACTCTGCAGATACTAACATGTTATGTTAATATATTGACTGACCAACGCGCAGAGCATGCGTGCTGCATTTACGCGTTATGTTGGCGTGTTTATCGTGACATTAAACTGCTTTTTGAGTGCAAGAAATAAACATCAATCTTCACGAGCAGATGAGAAGTAGAGATAAGGAAATGCTTAGGAGGAGAGATAAGAAAATTGCTCACGCATTTCGAATGATTATATTAGTAAACTGAAGACATTAGTGGCAAAGAAGAGTTAAACTTAGTTTTCAAATAACTTGTTCGGTGTATCTTAGGGACTAAATCCCTCCAAATCTTACCAAACAAAGATGTTTAGGTTACATATTGTCAGAATAACACAGTCACGTTTACAACGACCTTTGAAACTACAGGTGTCCGTGACAAAACAAAACAGAAATTATAAAATTAATTTTCTAAGTCACAAACATCCATGATAAGTCAAAATCCATGATAACAAATTCGGAACTATGTTGCACTCGCTCTGAAGAACTACATTTAAAGAACTAAAGATATGACTTAGGTAATGTTATGTTAAATAATCTGTAAACAGGGTGTGAAATACATATAGACGCACTTGTGAAATAGATTAAGCAGCACAGTACATAGCTGTGTAAATGACTTCGTTGAACTGGGTTGAAAAAGAATGAATTGCTTAGAGAAGACAAGAATTACTAAATGCAAGGATGGTTTGCGTTGAGTTTCAACTTAACGTTGTCTCAGAAAAACGGAGCACGTCACATCAGACTGTGTGCAATGATTGCTTTTTACTAATCCTTTTACGCGTTTGAGTGCA
>ERZ1738542.16-NODE-36-length-15520-cov-24.543291_pt1 | contig 15520 bp, 3 predicted proteins | sample MGYA00581731_ERZ1738542 | MGnify/ENA primary metagenome ERZ1738542 (study PRJEB40740, sample SAMEA7388103) | Antillogorgia bipinnata | biome: Marine coral reef biome; feature: Environment associated with an aquatic invertebrate; material: Seawater | host... | reverse complement strand
GGTACTTATTGGTTTGCACTTGTAAATTTGACTGATAAACTTGGGAATAAACGAATTGGCAAACTTCACGCAAAATTGTGTAAAATATTTTCTCACTGAAGTGAGATATTCACGAATGACAGGAACGATATTTTGAAGATGCGCTGCTATAGCAGTCACATACGTACTTTGATCGCCAACAGCTTCGATACTTTGCCAATGGACTTTAACCATAGCTGTGAGGGGAGCATCACAAGCATTTTCAGTGTCTTGTACCAACAGTTGAATAGAACTTGATATTACTGAATGGAAGACATCTTGCTCGTTCACAAGATCGATTTTCTCTGACAATTCCACATCGATTTTCTCTTTCAACTTTTCCTCAAGCTGTTGGGTCGTCTCCAAGCAATAGTCCGCTGTACACAGAATACAGCAGGCTAACGTTTGATCTTCTTTGCTAAATTTGACCTCATTATCTTTGAGAATGCTCGCCAAACCTCCGGATTGAGTCACGGTTTTGGGCATGTTGGCGGACAGCACTCTGGCGGCATATTCTTTGAGATATTTTTGAAAAGTTTCTGCGAGTGACAAGAGAGGTGGTCCCGTGCTGAGCTGCGAACATTGAACTAAACATTTCTTGTAAAACACAAACAGCTCTCCAGCACTTGGCAAAATCACGTTGCTCCCATCGCCTTCAACTTGAGGTATTCCAGCTGATTTGAAATCGGCGACAATGCGCTCGAGAAGTTCGCTTAGATTATTATCCTGAGACTCGATATAAACATGCAAATGAGGCTCGAAACATCTTGATATTAAACCCAGAAAACGAGATTCTTTTGCCGCAGCAATCTTGTTCTTTTCTCCTTCGCTTGATTCCTGGTTAGCTTCGTAGAGACTACCAACAAAACGTTTTGCAAGAAAGCCTTCGAAAGTGGTCGTTCTTTGAATCGCAAACAGGAGAAGCTTCACATCAATATCGCTTGTTCTCGACGACATTGTCTTACTCAAATCCTTTTTGGTAATATGACAAAATTCCTCGCAAATTTTCTCTTCTACATGCCACTCGACTGGAAATGTTCCTTTGAAATCTTCTTCAAATTTGACTAAAACTCTTTTCAGCCATGCATACCGTCTGTCTATTTTATCCAGCCAACCCACCTCTTGTGTATCGCTGAATAGTTGAACATACTCTTCCAGTTGAAGGTTGACAAACCATTTGATCAAATCTTCCCTGACTTTACTGTCAAGGACGCACACGACTTGACATGCTTCTGACAAGAGAGAGTTGGGTCCAGCTGGAGGCTTTTCACCACGAACAGATAGTGCTTCTTCAAAATCGGTTAACACTTGAGTGCCAAGTTCATTTTGGATAGTTTTTACTCTATCGGCAAGCTGGGCAATCTGTGGAATGCCAAAGTACTTTTTGAAATGTTCGAGGACATTGAGGACGCCTTGCAGGAGATTCGCAACTTCTTTGTACTGCCTTTTTCTCGTCAATATTTGTAAATTCTCCACACCACCAACCAGCATATGTAAATGATTGAGAGTTGTGATCGAATTGGTTAAATGCCGTTTTGCGTAGTCCAATTGCTTGATGTCTCTCGTGATTTCTTTAACCATCTGTTCAGATTTTTCAGCTTTATATTTAATGTCATTGATCTTTTCAAAAAGTTGTTGAATGGCTTGTTGTGCTTCTTCTAGCGCCTGCCTCCCTTCCAAACCAACGTTCGTTTGCCCACGAATTACTTGTCGAATTTCACCATCCAAGTTCCGTATTCGATATTTCATCTTGTTGGCAACTTCATCAAGGTTTGCGAGTGACTGTTCTGTAGGAAATATAGTGTTGATATAATCAACGGCATTGAAATCTTTACTGTCCAATGGATCATCGCTCTGAAAAACTTCTGAAATCGCCTGCTCAACTTCGGGCGAGTATACAATTGGTTTTGAAAAATGGCTTTCTTGCTCATTCAACTCCTCCGGTTCCGCCATCTTGAAAACCGCGACGTGAAAGCCGGGAAACTGGGACGGAATTGGAGTATTTCTATGAAAGCTTCAGTGATTATAGTGCTTTGAGATGTCTGGCTCGGGGATTGCAGAAAAAAAGCGTTCTAGAAAACAATAGAAAGGTAAGGAATCGATTTCTTTTCAAGACAACGATAGATTAGCTTTGTTTGCATCCAGGAAGTGATGTTATTGATCAACAGTTTGCAATTCAGGCCTGTTTTGTCCGCGAACTTGGAAGCATTGAAGCGACGCTTGCGAACAGTTATAATGTATCAATTCAAATGTATTCCATGGAGTTTAGCTCTAATTGCTTTTTTGTTCGCCGGTGTTTTTAAGCTGTAACCTGCTTTACAGGCTTAACTTGATATGTGCATTCGCCGTTCATTGTCTAACAGCTTCCTGCAAGGTTTAAAGCGACATATTTCTTGTAAGAATTTTGCAAAGCATTTCTAAACCGGCGTTGCTTAGTGGATCAAATCGGACTACTGGTAGTCATAACAAATTCAGTGTGAAAGCGAAGGCAGAAAGAAGCGTTCAAGCAATAACATGCAATCGTATGTACTCTCAAGCTTCCGACTATGTTTGGATTAACAATACGTGACTTCATATTTGGAAACGTGTGAGTTTGTTTGTAGGGATTTATAATTAGTTGATAAATTTACAAAAGCTTGGCGTTTTCATGAGCTAAGACGTGACGAGTTCGACAGGTTCTTACACATTCGTAATCCTACCCAAGACCTCGAAGTGGTCATGAGTTCTGTTCTCAAACACAAAGTAAAGGAACATGTCGTGAATCGTTAACTGTCTAAATTACTTGGGCCAACTTTTAAAAAAATTCTATATTTGTTCGGTTTGTACCGGTAGTGTATTGATTATAAGTTTACGTTTAGTGGATTTTAAAACGCGGAACCTGTCGGCAGAAATGTTAGTTAACATAGCAATGTTAGGTAGTTAATCTCTATTTGTAGATTTTTAAAAACAGGAAGTAAGTAAGGAAAAATCATAGAAAGGTTTAAGTAAATATTAATACTCATGGATTGTTCGCGTGTTTTTTTCGAAATTTTTTTATCTTGGAGATATCGATTTTCTCAAAGCCTGCAGTGACAACGCAATCCGCGAGGAAATTCGATACCAATCGGCTTCCCTTTTCGACAAGGAATCATACTGAAAGCCTTGTACGAATGTTGCTGTTGTAACAGATATTCCGCTAAACAACAAATGTAACACTGCGTGACTAAACACAAAAGCGCACGCCAGCTTCACTTTTTTACATAATACAATGTATTAATTATTAATTGCGGTCTAAAGACCCAGCACTTCGATAGGAATCTTGCAATCTACGTTTTAGAATTCCTCATTGCATTTTGTAAAGCATTGATTAGGACCATCTGCCGAAGTTTTTTTCGCGAGAACGATTCTCGGAATGCTGGCCGTGTTCTAAACTGTTGTGAGGAGAAATTTTTGGAAACAGATGAAAAGCCGTTTGGGGGTGGGGACTGTAGTACATGCATTATAAAGTGCAATATTAAACAGCGATTTAGTCAACCGGAGTGCGTGTGTTGGTTGAGAATTTTAAAGAATAATCATCTCTGCTATGTAAGTGTGAATATATTTTTGCATGATGTTATAGATGTTTCTGTCGACTTTCTCTTCATTGGGTATTGTAGTTACGCTGGTTTTTATTTAGAATTTTTAACCGTATCAACGCTGCGCATTATAGTTTAAACAGCGTGCAAAATTAAACAGCTATTTATTTTTCCAAAATAATAGCAATCTTACGGTGGGGAGGAGTTCGTGAACAGCTGAATAATTTGTTAAACATTTTCAAAACGCAATAATCTTGGCTTCACAAAGGGAGCGAGGTTTTTTAATTCCCGATTAAATAAGGGTGAATAAAAAACATAAAAAGCATCACAAGTACGGAGCCGTTTCATATTAAGACAACAGAATTTCGAAAAAAAATTCACCTAAACAATCATCTTCGCCAAACCTTGACGCCAATTTAGTGACTCAAATTAGTACTCCCTTTTAAAATATTTTTGAGCAATTACAACATATGTCCACAAGATTGGTTGCCATTTACCACGCACTAACGAAAATCGACTCCATTCTTCGTTTTTTAACATGCCAAAGTTATTTTCTTTTCGAAATATCTAAACGTTGTTGTCATAATATTCTCTCGGAATGTACTGAGTATTTTTGATATTTCTGGGATTTTTCGCCGTGTATATAATATATTTCGTGTATACTAGCGAGTGGCGAGTTTTCATTGCGTTTATAAATATATATAAATTGCCGTAATTATAATATATTGTAGTCTACATGACGCCGGCACTCGACGGCATTTACATACGCATCGTTATATTTATCTAAATATAAGAAACTTTGAGTAGTGATTATTGTTAAACTATAATTATTTTTACCGACACTTTCAGCTACGAAGTACATAGAACCGGAGAGTACATTGATGCCGGTTCATAATTCACAGGTCAAACGTCTAGCGGGAAAGGGTCAACATTTCCTTGTGAATCACTCTATAACTCGGCAGTAGGCCATTAAATCTATTATTGATATTCATTATACTATTCGTTAATGTTCTGTGCTATACTATGTTGATTTTTTTAAACAAGCGTGTTCCACAGCGGGGCATGTTGTCGGAATATTCCCGAAAGTTTGCTCTGAAATTTCCGCCTCGTTAATCGTTTTTCCAACGAGAAATCGTGTAACGATGGAAAGAACACAACATTAACACATCTGTCAAGCACCTATTGGCATCTTCATTCAGCGCTTTGTCTAAAGTTTCAACGAACTTCTTTGAAATCTCAGGTGTATAATTGGGTTATGATGTGTGCTAACACGTAAACTTAGTTTTACTAACTCACAATTGGTTTTAGGTCGTCTTGTGGAATTTGCATGATATTTTATGCTTGCAAGTACATTGTTATACCGCATTAGCAACTTGAGATTTTACATATGTTGTTATGCCGTGACACTGTAAGAATCTTCGTGAGAATCATGAACGCTATACATTGACAAAGCTAAAGGATTGGAGCCCGGGTCCTGTTTTCTAGTCAATCAATACTACGTGGCCACGCGATTGCTGGTTTGTTTGTCGAAAATCAAAAGGACATGTACCTTTAAAGTACTCCGCACGCACAGAAATTAAAGGTTTTAAAATTCGTCAGCATAATTATAATAGCCAACAGAAGCACGCCAGATGCAATTAGGAGGTTCCAAAGCCATATTTAAAACCTTATTCAAGGCAGCAAATTTTCTGTGGCGTGTATAATTCGTCAACTCAATTGACAACTTATGACAATTGGGTTTTATTTTGGAGTTTACTTGGCAAATATCATATTTACCGAAAAACTCGCCTGTCAGTTTTTTAGAAGGCAGACTAGTGAAATGGTCACGAAAATTCTTTAATTTTGAAAAATCACAAATATTTTGTTCCGGTAAGTGCGGCATATAGCGGGTTCGGCAACCTTGATATTTTATTGTTTTGTGTGTGTCAATAAATAACCGCTCTAAAAATAAATTTTTGGGAAATATATAAAACAGTTAAATATGTTGTTTCGTTATATCATTTACCCAGGAATACAGAATAAAAAAGCCACATGCACAAAGTTTGTAGATTTCGTCAACATTTTGTCACAACGTCTTGTTACAAGTGTTGTTGAACCGGTTATATAAACTTTGCCAGTAAAAGTGTGTTACTGTTGAACCGGTCATACAGACGTTTACCACTATTGATAGGCAAGTTTGGCTATATTTGTATATAAAACAGTGGGCCTACTTGCTTAGGGCAGTGCTTTAATTCAGCTAGAACATGGTATTATAACTGGCACTTTTAATTTCAGTCAAGGTTCCATATTCAAAACATCTAATTTTGTTTCTTGTCTTGGCGTCTGTGCAACAATGTATTTTTCAGACACGTTATTTGCCATGCACAAAATAAAAAGTCCAATTATCAAAGCTGTAGTTTTATGTGGTGTAATCAAACACGTGTATGCTAAGATATTGAGTCAATTACGATTTTAGTTTCCATGCAGAGTAAAAACGTTGTGAAACCATAAATCAAATTGTATGAAGGCTGCATGAATTCATGCGAGTAATGCATTATGAATTTGAAGTATCGATATGCGTGTTCTGTGCAACTTTACAAAAACATTTTGTATAAAAATTTGTAGTAAATCATAGATTCACTTGGTGACGTAGACTAGCCGGTAAAAAAATGTCTCTTATCATTCGGTGCCAAGGCCAAGGACAAAAAAACCTTTCTCTTTTGTAATGCTGAAAAAACCACACGCCGTGCTGATAAGGACAAAGGCTTCTATAACGTTTCCCAGTTTGTAACTAAGGACCAAGCCCCCTCTCCTCCCCCCCCCTGTTGCTTCAGGCACTTTGGCCCAGTGCTTTGGCCTGGCAAATATAATTCCCAAATAGCCCACACAGATCCAAGTGAAGTTTACGAAACAATTTTCGATTGCTATTTCACGTGAATTCTAATCCTATTATCCTTTGAAATTGACAATATACGGTGGAGAGGTTTATTGTAGTAGTACAATCAACTGTCTATAAAGTTTGTTTATATAGTAGTTTTTAATGTCTTAAGATAACCTGATTTGCGATCCCTTGACGTCAAAAGATTTTTTACTTCAAAAAAATATCCTATCTGCCCTATGTCTGTAGAGGTTGGCAATCAGTTCCGGTGAGAAGTGCTGCGTAGTGCAGTCACATAATGACGACATTTGTCACCACATATTATAGTGTTGCGAGTTGTTCTTAAGAACAGGAAATTTGCTAAGATTCAAGATCTTTTTGAGAATTTTGGAGTTGAGGAATTTATATGATTGCAAGGACGACCTTGTCTGCTTTATGTGGAGTGACTTGATGTAATTGATATTGGGTCTTAACATATTACAAAATCAAAGTGCAGGAAATAGTTATAAAATACCCCCGCCAAGAACTAAATCACTTGGTATCTACTTCTCTGATTGCCTCGTGTTGACTCATAATCTATTTAATAGTGATAAAATAAAGTCGACGAGACGGGACGCCAAACAACGATGTTTGAAGCACAGTAAGTCTTGCTTATATTAACGCTGTAAATACATATAGCATCACCGTTTTGTAGCAATAAATATACTCGTGGGTTAGTGTATCGTACATTTTTTACTGTATTTTTTTACGATTCTACCGGTAAATGCGTTTAAAAAGGTAGCTATGTAAGTGTACAGACAAGGAAATACAGAATTTGGGATCTTCGCCAAATTTCTTTCAATTTTAATTTCCGAACAATCCTCAGCGCCAATTACCGCAACCGGGAAAATACCATGATTGTATAAAACGTCCGCATTTTTTCGACCTATTGAACTGTAATTTATAAACCAAGTATGGAATCCTAACTCCTAAGGAATTTTAAGGGTTAATTCGTTGGTCGTTCTTTGCCCTAAAGGGATAGTAGTTATATTTTCAAAATGAGAAAGTCCACGGTCGTGTGAATACAAATTGCATGTAATTTATCAAGTGCCGTATTTTATACAAAAGGGTAAAAATTTTATGCTTTAGTTGGAGAGTTCCGTGTTCAAGTTTTGGCTTGTGGCTTCGCCCTTAAATCGTCTTCTCAATCTCGAAGAAAAGTTATTAAAATATTAAAAAATCATGGAAGTCTACATTCAGACATTGCCTGTTAAGTATCAAGGTAAATTCTTGTCCTAAAAAACGTTCTCAAAAATTTAATCCAGCCAAATCCAATTCAATCAAAGTACATTTCCTGCAATGTCTTCCTGCACAGTCTCCTTCACATTTCGAAACTGAACAAATTGGATGTAAATTACTCTTCAACGAAATCAACGCGATTGATTTCACAGTTCTGATAATACAATACAAGTTGTAATTTGAGAATGTGTGCCTGTATTCATATAATATACAGTCATTATTTCATATATAAATATCCATAATGGCACAGCTATTTGGCGAAAAAATTGCGACTTATACCCAAAGCGTTATAAAGATTATATTCTAACTAATAGTTTAGAATGCAGAAATTGGAGCATCATGCATGAGAATTTTAAATCGACATAATAGGTAATATACAATAAGAAGGCATCATGCTAAGTTGGTCCTTGTGAGACTTAGTCAACCCAAAGACCTACCGGATTTCTTACGGACAAAAATCCAGTTTGGTTGAGATGTTTGTTGCATGATATTCGATAATCAACGGTTGCCAATTTAAAGGTGTTAACAACTTATAGATTATTAAAAATGCAATTTATGAATAATTTCCTTGTTGTTGATAGATTCGTTTACATGATAGAGTTGGTGAGTTACAAAGTGCTTAAGAACCCATTTGTAGAAATTTGTTGTCATATGATCTCATTTAGAAACGATATTTGCAAGAAACTGAGTTTTGATTTGCTTTTCCTATGTGCATACGTCATACTTTACACACTTTTGTAAGTTATTGCGCTGGACATGTGTAGAGTATATATTTATGTATAATACTCATATGTAATTGGTATATATATAGTTATATACGGTCTCAAAAATATATATAGTACATATGCAATTGCATTATTTTGGTATATACAGTTTTCGTATATACATAATTCATGAGCAAAATTCAAGCGAAATACATTTTTAATCAGTATCTTTCTAGTGCTATAGAGCACTCTTTAAATTTCAACTTGAATTTTCTCCGCTTAGACATCGTTAAGTTTTAAAAATTCTTTGCCAATTAACTTATAAGATTGGTGATTTTTTTGAAGTCATTTAAACTGAATTGTACACTTGCAGTGCGTGCTTTAATTATCATATCTAAAACTTTCAGCGATAATCCTTTATATCTGGTATAAAGCACTCCTATACTCGTGGTTTAAATACAAACCTAGTGTGCGTTAATGCTTGGATACATACGCTTAATTATAAGTCGATATTTTTTCCTAAAGGGTCCAAATGCAGGAACCTGTTGCTATTTAATGGATTATGATTATTCACACCTTAGGAAAGCACTGGCAAAAATTAAGTGGTTGTCAGTGGGACCACAGAATATGTAAACATATGAGGCACAGTCCTGCAAAGATATATAGATGAACATTAGGGAATCGCATTCTACAATATTGAATAAAAACTTTAGTAACGAGTGGTAAACTTTGGATATCAATCCTCTGGTCTCAATTTACACTGGAAAAGAAAAAATAGACCATATGTAAAATAATATCAGTGTACAATGCACACAGACTACACAGAAAATTATATAACATTTTTTATTACAGACTTTTTTCTTATTATAACAATATAATATATAGAAGGCTTTTTAACAATAAAAATTGCCGGCGATAATTTATTAATTTACCTGCCAAAAAGGCATGGCTACGTGTTTTTTTTTCTCATTTTTAACACGAAACTGATGCCCTCTCATGCATTTTGTTTTGCAAAATGCGCTTTGCTTCGTTCTCATGTTTGCGTCAGTGGTAAATACTACATGGCTATAGAGTAATTTATCAGGTAACTATAACTATTGCTTTCGTTAAATATTTAGCAGTTATATACCTTAAAACCTGGGCCCATTTTTGCAAGATTCGCGGTATCATGTTAGTGTAAATAATTCGACATTTCACATGTTCGTGAGAATTTAAATGAATTAAAAATGAATGCTTTTCTTTTCTGTCTTAAAATGAATTCTCAAATTTTCCGCCCTTTTTTCCAGTATTTGTTTAGTTCGTTTGGGCATAAATAGCTAGTTACCTCATGCGAAAAACCAAGTAACAGTTCTCAAATATACGTGCACAGTGATGTAATTAGTAAAAGCTAGATAACTGAGCTAAACCAACTGGCAAATTTGTAAAGTTATACTTCACACAAAGGTTATAGCTTTACTGGTCTTATATGGGCGAACAGTCTTATATGAACTGACAAAATCAGGTTAGTTTAGTTCGATCTGTATATATAGCAGCACCAGCCGAATCAATAAATGACGACTCCTATACACTGGCATATAATCTTTAACTCGCGGAGCTATAGCCAGTATAATTAAAGCTAAATTCAGTTTGTATTAATAAGTATCCTATAAACTTTGCTTCGGTAGAATTTCAAAATTCTATATAAAGAATAAAGTATGTTCAGAACCAAAGCTATACTGAATAAGTTCCTTTTGGTCTTGGCTTTCCTCTGTATATTTTAGTAATGCTGGGTACATCAGGGATAATCCTTTCTCGGCCTCAAGGCAGAATTCATATAAAAACCGCAGTGATAGAGCTATCCATGCAAAATAAATAGAGTTAGTTTATTTTTGGTTTCTTGCGGTCAAGACTGGATCGATTATAGAGATAAATGTTAGAGGACCTTGACGAAAAACAATTTATAATTATATCTATTATAAATATCATAGTTTACTATATGTTTCCTTCTGTGGTAACGCTGTTTCGTTCTGTAGGAACACTGAATCGTGAAAACTGAGAAATAAATCTTACTAGGTCTTAAACAGTGGCGAAGCCAGCCCGATTTTTAGTCATGCATGCAATTGCAAATTTTGGATGATTACCATTAGAAATTTAGAAATTCGCCACTGGTCTTAAAGAGAACTGTATACGTTTAAAAGTTACAAAGCCATCTGTTATAAATATAGTTAGTCTATAGTTTAGGCTTCCTAGCTCTTGAATTGTCACTGTTTGAATAAATAAGTTAATAGGTGGCAGCAGTTTATTTTTATAGATGAGTCATAGTTCGAGTTTGAAACCAGGCTTTTCTACTTCCTAAACCAGGTTGCTTTAGCCAGCCGCGCGCATGAAGAAATCAAGGCGATTTAAATCTGAAATGACACGGCAAATACAGTGTAAGTTCCATGAAGAATAATACAGTTGTAAACTTTTATACTTAAAATATTTTCAAGTCGTGAAATGATTGTATAGGCTCAAGTGGTTTCGACAGGAAGGGGTTTCCATTCTATACACTGACGTACACACTGACTTCCAGCGGCACGTATTGACTTATCTTTGCAGTGCAATGAAAGAAAAAACCCGATTTTACTAATTTTAAGATGTTCTTTCGACTTGGTGTCATACATTTTTTTGTTCTTGCCGGGGTAAAAATTTAATCTGTTTCGCAAAATATCCAGAACACCTGATATTATTAAGACGTCACCGCTGGACCCGTCTGACGTTGCGCTCTGGAGGAAGGAGGAATTGTCACGTTTTATGAGCAGTGCATGTGAAGGCTGAATACGACGTAAAAACTGTACTGTTAAGTCGGCCGTACAGCAACAATCGCATCGCTTCAGCCGAATTGAGCAGTGTGTAACTGTTTGTTGAACAAACTTGGAAAAATCTATTACACTTTTACAGCATCAAAATGTTCTGTGCTCATTTTCGAGCTGAAGTTCAGACCACGTTGTTGAAGTGGTCGCGTTGTACAGATAAGGTCTCCAAGATTTGACATGCGCACTGCTTTACGCCAACACACAGAAATATGATCGAAGGTATTTTCCGCGGCGTTTCAGGCCTTGGCTTGCCGGTACATAATGTGAGTGTAGGTAGAACACGAGGTACAATTAACAGATGGTTATCTTTCCTGTATAGTTAAACAAAACAATTTTATTGTAAACTATCGCTAAGTGGATGCTCGTTTGTGTTTCCATAGGAACATCAAAACAGTCCATATTTAGCCCATCTTGAAGTGATCCACTTAATATTGACCTTTTTTTGAAAAATATCTCATGCTACTGCGCACGTAAATTTTGGAGAAGTAGAATTTGTGCAACTTAGGGGGAGGAGGGACGATTGAGGTAATGCCATTAACTTCTTTAGGCCTCGCTAGGAAGTAAGGCCTCGTTAGGAAGTAAGTTTATATATAGCCACTTCATATAACCTAAAAAATGGCCGGAAATACATGATAATTCATTTAGGAAAATTTTGAAATAATTAAACAGCCTACGCGTTTTATTTTCTATTATTCGCATTGTCTTTGAATGAGCCGAATCGAACGTGCACGAAAGAATCATGGTTTCTTTTCAAACTATATATAGTTTAATATTATGAGATAGTTTCCTGATTCTCGGTTTGGGCCAAAACAACAATAGCTTACTGCCTTAGTCCGTAGAATCTCCGCTAATCCAAGAGGTGATGATTTATTTCTGGTAAATTTATACGAAGTTTTTCTATTGGACAGCGGAAGAGATTAGCAAAAAGTAAAGCTTATTGTATTTTACTAAAAACGCAACAACATGAGAAAATTGGTGTGGGCAATTGATAAAGATGGATTTTACAACGATAACAGCTTGTAATTCCCGCCCAGTCAATGAATACCGTACGTGTTGGCTTTGAATGGGAGGAAACCGGTGTTTTTTCAATAAAAAAGCTTTAATGAAAACCAAATATTGAGTTTCCTCATCTATTTAAAAAGGGGTGGGACAGTCTGTAGAGTCTCATATTTACCCAGACACGTACGATTTGCATTGTGTATAATAGAATATTTTTAAGAGAGCATCATTAGAGGGGGAGTAGGCAGTACACATATATAAGGTTATTAAATTCCGCAATACAAGGCTTTCTGAATATGGTGTAAAACCGTAGTTTTTAAAAAGCGTCACCGCCATGGTGTAAAATTATATGGGCTATTATAACATTAGTACAACACTGTGGAAACCAGTAATTGTCTTAATACGAGGAAACAAACGAACCGTTTTGAAAAAGTGCACATAAGGCCGAAGACACTTAGAAAGCGCTAAACTGTTTCCTGTTCAAAAAGGCTCTCCTGCATTGGCGATTAATCGCCTTTGTATAGGATGCAGTAATTCGTGATTCATGTCTTGGCTAGGAAAAATTGCATAAAAGCAAAATATTTGGCCGACAACAATGCAATGTCACTGAATTTTTTCGGTTTTCAAGACATACCGAGAAAGTAGAATTGGGTGTTTTCGACATAAGTGTAGCATGCGAAATCGGCCGTGGTATTTTTGTAAAATTAGTCTGGCGCCATTTGAGAAAACAGAATCAGAGACCGACAGTCATACATGCAGAGTAAACTATATAATCGTTTGGATTACTCAGTTTAAAGATTTAAACTAGTTAAAACTTTTTCTGATGTTGTGGAAATGACTGTGTATTTCTGTCGTAAAAAAGACTGAAAAATAAATATTTCAATTCTGCCTTGTTTTAACCCGCGCATCTGAAAATCCAAGACAGTCAGAACTTGACAATTAGACCCATTTCATAACTATAATTGTCGCATTTATCGCGACCATTCCTGTCAGGACAGATTCAAAATTGTATATAATATTCTCATCTGGATTGTCGACCACACTTAGCGTCTAAAAAGCTTGCTGTCTAACCAGAATTCAGTCAACTGGCTTCACAAATATATAATCATATTGTTATTGCACAATTATTTATAAAGTTTTCTGTAAAACACGCATGGACGTCAACAGAAACCCTTATTGGCTGTTATATTGTCATTGAAAGTTTAAAAAAATAATATATATCGTTCGAAGTACAAATTTACCAATACCTACTAGAACACTAAACTTTATAGACATGTTTACGAACCTCGAAAATACATTGTGTGCAATATCATATGAATATTTTTAAATCCCGGTGTAAATAAATATTATTTTTTGCGTTTAATCTGAAGCATATAAAAGTTTTAACAAGTGATTATAAATATCATTAGATTCAAATACTGAAGATTGGCAAGAGATGAGTTCCCAATGTTTCAATGAGTTTTTTCTTCGAATGATAAGTAGGTTTTTTCTGTGCTGTTTTTCACAACACGAAAGACTGACGAAGTGGTGGGGAAGTGATCGAACAGGTGATGATTAGCTGTCCTAACATCACGGATTACTCAGACATGGGGCTATTATAGGGAACAAAATAATCTCAGGGGTATTACAGATTAACGTACTAACGTCAACAATATAGATTTGGTACTAGGATTTAATAGAAAAGATTAGAAGTTTCTAAGATGTTCAAATCCTTCACATGCATGGCATCATGTATTATTAAGAAAATAAATGGATGGGAAAGCGATGATTGTGCGTTATGTTTACGTAGGAGATTGGCGTGGTGAAACTTGGTTGCAAAATATGAGATCACAACATCAAAAATAATTTCAAGTTAGGCAATAATAACACAGCTGAGCATTTTGGTGAAAATATTACCATACCCCTCTACAATGTAATGTCTGAATAATTGTGGTCATTTTAAGAGAGTATTTCATGCATTAGACAGTGAAAAACGCGCCCAAATTTCTGTTATATCAACACTAGTTTTTGTGATGGCAAATTCAGTTACCTTAAATACTTTGTTGTGCCACAGGCAAGTTTACAAAGCAGTGAAACCATTTGAATCATGAAGGCTTTGTCGCCATGTTTTTACTTAAGTATAGTGTACTCTTGAGCTCTCTTGACTCGCTTGCATAGTGTTGCACAATGTTCTTGAAATGAACTATTATGTGCAAATTAGATTTGGTGCAGTTTCGTATACACTTCACCAACACGACTGAGTGTTTTTGGATTTTAACCTAGAAATGCTTGAAGTACGTTGTGTAGATGTAGACAGTAATATGAACCTAAACCCTAAACAATTAACATTCCTTTGGTAGATCGAAGTATTTTTGAAACTCTGCGGTTAGAGAAACGCAAGAAAATTATGCGGAATATGGAAGTGCAGTAGAGCATTCCAGTGAACATCCGTAACTTCCTTATGACCTTATCGATGGGCCTGCGTTTCGTGGACGTGACTAGTGCCTGGGTTAAGCTACGTGCCATGGTCATATTTTAAGGGTTTGGGCTGGGTTGAGCTAGAGTTCGCATTTGAGAAGTCAAATGTGGGAGGTTTTGTCATGGAGTAACTATGATGTGTTCAATATAGTATTAGCATAAATTCGTCAAGGTTCGACTCTTTAGGAGTTCAGGGGGGTATTGCGAAAGCAATTGTTTTCGTTATGGGGGTTGCTCCTCATAATTGAAGTAGCCCAATGTAGCTTATTTTATCAAAAATTCTGAAATGGAGACTGTTATTGATGTTGAATTTCACTCGTTTGATTACGTTTTTTAATATGTTTTTTCCTGAATCAAAACGTAGCATGTTACATTACGTTTTACTACGGGCAACACGCGTCATTCATTTGAAACCCCCCATGTCACCCTCGGGGGATTAAATAACAATTGTCTCATTAGAGCTCATTAAAATTCCCCGAACTTTTCAACACGAAATTTAACAAAGTTCAACCAGGCATTTTATTGGCCAAGAACCAATTCGCTACAATATTATGAATCTTGTTTGGTCTTCCCATCGAATTTGAAAACGTATGCTTGCCAAGGGCACTTCTGTTAACCTAATGCTTCTGATTAAACCTTGTTTACCTGTTTGCGAAGAAGTATAAGTAATGTACAAAACACAAACCAACGCATCGTGAGCTGAATATCCGTGAACTTAGGGGCTGAGGGCACTGAAAGCGACGACTCTACAATAAAACGAAGCAATTATGAGAGGTATATTTATCTGTTAGAATGGTGGATTACAGCCGTCCCACAATG
>ERZ1738542.15-NODE-35-length-15606-cov-29.107067_pt1 | contig 15606 bp, 1 predicted proteins | sample MGYA00581731_ERZ1738542 | MGnify/ENA primary metagenome ERZ1738542 (study PRJEB40740, sample SAMEA7388103) | Antillogorgia bipinnata | biome: Marine coral reef biome; feature: Environment associated with an aquatic invertebrate; material: Seawater | host... | reverse complement strand
CTTTGTTTTACTCAAAAAAAGTTTAAAGAAGCTGAAGTTTGTATCACAAATCATATATTTGTTTAATTAAAATACGTAAATAAGAATACCAAAAATGCAACATAACTTTAGCACATGAGAAAAACATTGCGAATCATGAATGTCAAGCGGAACGATTTTGGCTTGTGTTTCTGGACAGTCAAAGTCTAGTATGTATGCGAGTAATGTTGTAAATGTGACAAGTTTAATTTCACTTCTTCCAAAACTACTTTTACAAAGTATACAATGATATTTTTTTCCTATACAAAGTTATATTATTTTAATTGTAAGGGCTATACTATTTCGGCTTCATCATCATTTCTCAAACAAGAAATGGTCTTAAATTTATCTCTTCCACTTCTATGTGTTTTCCGTCCTAAAATATCATTCAAATTAATCGAGTCTATATGAACCGGGTCATCAACGTTCATTTCACTTTGGTAATCACTTACATTGCCGTATGACTCTGCTCTACTTCGTTCCATGTGTATTGACCCTAAAGCCTCTTCTTCATCTTCGTAACTTGGTCGTTGTTCATACTCATACTCACTCGCAGTGAACCCACCGTCTGAACTTTCTGCGGAACTATCAATATGTGCAGCTGGTTCAAAGGAATTGGGCAAATTCTCTAGTTCATCAGCTGAATCATCCGATTCTGAAAATCTTTCCAAGCTAGGTTTATAACGCATACGATCATCTGAATAACGTGATGGATTGTAACTTGGATCATTCAAGTCACTATACGTAGCAAAACTTGCGTTGCCAATACTATATTGTTCTGCATTCTCAATATCATTAGAATAATTCTGCATTTCAATGCTCTCTGGTTCTTCAGATGGTGATGTTGATCTTGAAGATTGATAGCGATCTTGCAGGAATCCTCGGTTGATTAGAAATGGAACTTTTTTGTTATATTTCAATGGGGTTTTTCTTGGGTGTGGATGTCGTTGTCTTGGGGGTGGATGTCGTTGATTGATCGGAGTATTATGAGACGGGAGAGATGAAATAGTGAGATTAGCTGCATTATTTAACATACCATATTCACATTCTGAGTCAGTAAATCCGTTATCCCTATCATCAGATAAACTATCAGGTTGTGACGTCACAATTGTGTACTCATCAGGGGACCCAAGTGGAATAACATTTGTACTGCAAGAACTAGTTTTCTTTAAGTTTTCGTGTGATAATGAACTGCTTCTATTTCGTATATCTACTCCACTATCACTAAGGCTATGTCGTGAAGCTGTCTTACGTGAAGGCAATGACGCGGAACTTGAACTTCCTGAGTTTTCTCGTTCGATTGCTGCATTAGTTTTTCCCGATATTCTCGCGGCAAACTCGTTTCTAGTCCTTCTCTTCTTCATCGCAATGACAGCCACTATAATAGCAATGACAAGAATACAAAAGAAAACAATACCAGCGATAGCTCCGACACTTAATGCATCATTACCGTCACGGTATGCTACACACAAATAGGAATTCCATTTATTGATACACATTCTACCAGAGCATGGACTTGACGCACAATAATCTGATGATTCGCAACCGCTGACCAAGTTTCCTTTTACAAGAGTCAATAAACCGTACTGATTGTTCACATTTACTGATATTATTTCTCCATTAATTTTGATCTTTGATAAACATCCTTGAAAACTGCCAACTGAGTCATTTAACATTTTTAGGCTGCCAAACGTCCATGTTCCGCTGAGGAGAACGTAGTATTCTTGCGACATTGTTTCATTCCGACTGCCGTTGACATTCAAGATGAGAACGTTGCTTGATAGATGTCGAGTCAGAGAAACATTAAACCAATAACCATTGTTGACATACTTGTCGGATATGACAAGCTGTTGTGTTTTCCCAACGTTGTTCCCCAATGATAAATGGACAAGTCCAGAGCTGATATGTAATTGAGTATAGTTTCCAAGATTATCTTGGGCTTGCCAGAGAAACCCATCGTCATTTTTCACTCTCACGTTCATTGAGAAACTCTCTTCGAAATTTTTCACATTTCTTCGTCGACGATTTTGACGGTGTCTTTCTAAAAACTCTGCTCGGCGCTGATAGCTGGCGTCAAACAAGAACTGCAGAACCGATCCATCTGATAAAGTGAGTGGTTTCATTTTCTTGTTGCATTGCGGTCCACTGTATATATCATTTGTACACTGACAAAGTGTTGTAAACCAATGATCAATACAAGTGCTCTCTTCATGACATGAGTTCTGGTTACATTCAGGTACTCGAGGACAACTTTTGGTGATTCCATATTTTGATACTGCCAAATTCACATCAAGTGCAATGTTATTAAGGTAAACATCTCGCATGCAGCCAACAAAATCGTGCGATGATACATGACCAGAGTTAGCGAAAATTACGTCCAAAGACGAAACGCCACCAATAAATAGTGGTGAATTTCGAAGGTCAATTTTAGTCTTCGGGCCCTTGCCATTGGAAGAAGAAACCTTGCCATCCACGTATAAATGTCCAATCTGTTCATCTCTCACAGCAATTACAGTGTGCCAAATACCATCAGAAATGACCACATCTGAGGTAATACGCACAATACCATCACCAAGATTGATTGAATATCTCAAGAGACCATTGATAATCTCCAGACCGATAAAATGAGAATTTTCAATTGTATTTCCATCTGTGTTATATAAAATTAGTGCATTCCTTTCAACTGTAGCAATTTGAAGTGAAATGTTATTTTTCGTTTCCTCATTAGTGCTTGACAAAGTTGGAAATGTCATGTAAGACAATGGTTTGAAGCCAATGCTCGACAACTCACACCTCTCTCCTCTACCGCCGAAATCACACTGGCATTTAACTCCTTCGTGTGTGCTTAAACATTGAGACGTATTACTACACGGATTAGGATCACATAAATCCACTAAAGTACCACAATATTTTCCAGTGAAATTAGGAGGACAAAGGCATTTAAATCCTTGATCAGTTGGAACACATTTGCCAGTATTTCTACATTGCACTCCCTCGCATACCTCGCTCGACAATTGACAATACTCGCCAGAGTAACCAGGATTACAAATACAAAAGAAAGTCAATTTATGATAAGCAGACAGGAATATTTCTTTTTCTGATCGCAAACTGGTGCGGTTTTTTGGTGACAAAATGACGTGACGTTCACACTTGCCGTGTAAACAAGGATTCGAGGTAGAACACAAATTGTAGTTTGTATCTACAATCGTCGCACTAAGTTTATTTTCTAAGCCAGCACTCTTACAGTTTCTGAGAATTTGGGACAATTTATCTCGCGAAATGTAAATTCCGTTTTGCAAGTGAGCCATCACGACGTCTGTTATGGTAGAGTTAACTTTCTGAACACTGTAAATTTGTTTTTGGTATCCAGGTATACATGGCAAATGATTCATAACAGACAGGAATTGTTCAGGAGATATGTTAGAAAGTCTTAATATTACACTTCTTTTGCTTGTTGTGTTAGAAATCGTGTTCAAAGAGATGTTTAGAGAGTAGGAAACGCCGAAACGTTCATCGTGAGCGCGTACGTTGATAATGTAACTCCGCAAAATGCGTTTTTTCATGCCTAACATACAAGTACCAGGTTGAAATTCAAAGATGTCCTTATAGTCCCCTTCAACTTTACAAGTATACTCCTTAATCTCGTCGATATCAACTGGACTGACATCCGTAATAACTCCACTGGCATATCCGATCGTAGGAACATTAATCTTCAGATGAAGAGTATCTCCAGACGGCCTGTTGTCATTGGTATCATCAACAATAACCTTACAAGAAGTAGTAGAAAACTGCCTGGGGTACCCGCTATCTAATAACCTGATTTGTAAAACATACGAAGGCACCGATTCTCTGTCCAGCCTTTTGGACGTTTGGAGTTCTGAAGTAAACGTATTAATAACGAATGGCACATTTTCCTTGTTTGTAATCTCGAACGTGTACGGATCCTTGTTTGGGTCAACATCTTTATCATTTGCATCAAAGCGTAAAACCACAGATCCCTTTGGTAAGTTTTCTTGTATGTGTCCTGGACAAATACCTGGTTTTAGATACGGCGGGTTGTCGTTAATATCTTCAACTTCAACAAAAAGAGTCGCATATCCACGCAAATCTGGATAGTTATTATCAACAGCAGCAAGTGTAAGATTAAAAAATGCTGTAACTTCACGATCGAGACGTTCGTTTGTTTTAACAATAGCTGATACGCCAACAGTTTCGACAATAAATGTGTCGTTCACGTTGCCAATTGAGATTTCATACTTAAAACGTGATATGAAATCCTTATTGATGTCTTCATCTACCGCAGTGAAGTTTCCAACCACACTACCAACTGCAATGTTTTCATTAACAGAAACTTTCATAAAATCTTTTAAAAATCTGGGAGGATCGTTACTGTCCAGGATTTTTATTGCTACGTTAGCTTTATCAGTGTTATCTGCATTCAGAATCGGTTGCGCAGGGTTTTTCACAAGAACAGTGAGTTGAACCAGGTCGACAGTTTCAAAATCAAGACGACCATATACATAAATATTTCCAGTGAATTCATCAATGTCAAAATTATCATGGCGGCCACTAGGGTTAACTAAGATGAATTGAACAACACCATCCGATCCATCGTCATGGTCAGTAGCGGAAACTTGACCAACAACTGTACCTACAGGCACATTTTCGCGAACTGAAAATAAATACTCCTTCTTCTTAAATTCTGGCGCAAATTCGTTTCTTCCTTGTATTTTAACATAAACTGTACAGTCTGAGGTTTTCTGTGGATCAGCGCTATCCTTCGCGAGAACAGTCATATTGAATATTGTTCGTGATTCATAATCAAATCTTATGTTTGCTGTTATCTTTCCGGAACTTTCATCGATTGTAAAGAAGCTTTTATCTTTACCTGTTAACGTGTAGGTTATAGTATGACCAACAGTATCGCGATCAGTTGCTGATACTACGATGACCTCAGAACCAATTTGATTGTTTTCTTCTATATTTACATCATAAGGCGACTGTCGAAATTTTGGTAGATTATCATTGTAATCGACTACGTTCACTATAACGGTTGCTTGGTCACTTCGTGGTTTTTGAGCACCGTCTTCTGCTTGAACCTCGAACGTGTACTGTACCAGATATTCATAGTCCAATTTTACATTTGCGATTGTGATGTAGCCGGTATTGCTGTCAATACTGAAGTATTTTCCCTGTTTACCACGTAGTATGCTGTACTTGACTCTTCCATTAATACCGCTATCGCTATCAGTTGCGACAACACGAAGAAACGCTTTTCCAACATTGTAATTTTCCTTCAATTCTTTAGTATATTTTTTCTGGGTAAACTTTGGTGAATGTCGATTTTGAATGGTTACCGTAATAAAAACTGTGACGTTGGTTGGCGATAATTGAGCAGGTGTACCACGATCAATAGCTTGCATTTTGAGCACAAACAACTTATCACTTTCAGAGCTAATGTCACTAGCAACTTGGACGTAACCCTTCGAAGATTCAACTGAAAACATCTTTGTTCCATTTCCACCAACAACATGGTATAATACTTCACTATTGAGTCCAACGTCGTAATTGTCAACTGCACGAACTGTAATAATTTTGGTACCTTTTTTTGACACACTAGAAATGTAAGTGTAGTATTCATCTGTTTCAAATACTGGGTAATGATCGTTAGCATCAGTAACTTCTATAGTAATTGTTGCAGTTGGTCTAGCAGATGGATGTTTAGGATTTTGACCATGAACAGTCAGATTATAAAAGTTCGATATACCATTTTCATGTGCTGGCTTAACAAATCGAAGTTGAGTAGCAACTGTAATCATTCCATTAGAATCAATGCGAAACATATCACTGATCGGTGTGCGCTTGAACGAATACACGACGTCGGAATTTTGACCAATGTCCTTATCAGAAATGTTCAATCTTATTACCGTACTTCCCGCTGGTTGCAACTCCATAAATTTCACAGAGTAAAAGGGCTTCAGAAATCTTGGAGGATTATCATCTACATCTTTGATAATGATGCTCAACGAAGTATTGTCTGTAAACGCCCCATCAGATACAGAGACAGATAACAGATAGCGTGCCACCATTTCTCTGTCCAACTTTTTCATAAGATATACTTCTCCTGTTTTTGGATCAATTTTAAAAGTATCATCATAGTTTCCTTCTGGCTCAAGTGAGTACAAAAGTTTCGAGGTTTCATCCTGATCGCTGGCAAAGACAGTTGCAACAAGTAAAGTTGGTAATTTATCTTCAGAGATGTAAACCGATGAATGTTTGTTGTTGAAAATTGGATGATTGTCATTTCTGTCAAGAATATTGATATTTACTAAAGCTCTATTCGCATTGAAAGGTGATCCATGATCTTGGGCTTGTACAGTAAAATTAAAGCTAACATTTTGTTCTCTATCAATACCACGAGCGGTATAGATGCAACCAGTATATCTATCAATCCGAAACCAGTTCAACGCTACTGTATCAAGAATCTTGTACTCAACGAAACCAAATGCACCAGAGTCGCGATCTTTTGCAACTATACAAGTCACTGAAATGTTCTTGTTATCATTTTCTGCCAATGATACCTCGTAATAAGATTGCTTAAAGAGGGGAATATTATCGTTAGAGTCAACAACGAACACTTCAATTTTGATATAGGTCGAGTAGATTGTGTTTAGACTAGCCCTTAGCCACAGATTGTAGTGACGCTTTCCTTCGTAATCCAAATCTTTATTCAATGTCAGATTTCCTGAGACAATATCCAGTGAAAACTGCTGATCAGGGTCTCCACTTGCTATTTGAAGCGATGGATTATCGCTTGCCTTTACAATAGCAATGAAATAACCAGGCTTAGAATCTTCAGAAATATTAAAAGCTGTAACCGGAATATCAAATGAAGGAAAATGTTTTGAAGTTGTGGTAATATCTACTGTAGTTACGTCTTGAAGTATTGAAGACTTGACATTTATTGCCTGAATCTTTATAGTATATTTGGAGGAAGATGGTATTCCTATCGTCAAAACATGACCAGTATCCGCCTCAACCGAAAATTCTTTCGAATTCCCTTCAATTCTGTAAATCGCTTTTCCATTCAATCCCTCGTCTTCATCCAACGCTGATACTACAGTCACGAACGTCCCAATAGGAGCTTTCACTGGAATATAAGCTGAGTACATCTTTTGTGTAAATATTGCTTTATTGTCATCAATGTCTTCAATATGTCCAATGATAGTAGCAGATGTTGCACGAGATGGATTTCCTTTATCTGTCGCTCGAACTGTGAGTTCGAATTCCGATCCATGTAATTCGCGGTCTAATTCAGCAGTTGTCAAGATTTCACCAGTAGTTGGGTCAATTCTAAATCGGCCAAAGTCATTAATTAACTTATAACGGATATTCGCATTTGCTCTATAATCAGCGTCAGTAGCTTTCACCACACAGAGTTGGGTGCCAACAGGAGAACCTTCTAGGATACTTGGTTTAAGCTCTGGATCAACAAACAGAGGACTGTTGTCATTTTCGTCTTGAACTAATATCCTAAATTCAGTCTGTGTGTACAAAGGAGGATCTCCTTTGTCTGTGGCTCTTATGGTAACTGAATAACTTGATTGGACTTCCCTGTCGAGCGCAGCAACTGAAGAAACAACACCTGTCTCACTATTGATGGAAAGGAAGGGACTGTGTACTGGATTTAGTATGCTGTACTCAATTTCACTATTCTTCCCTTCATCGGCGTCCACAGCCACAAATTTAGCCAAGTTTTTAACATGTTCGATGTTCTCTTTTATACCTTTTGATGATGGAGCAAGAATAAAACGAGGTTCATTGTCATTGACATCTAAAACATGAATACGAACTGTTGTGAGATTTTCTTGTGCAGGAGATCCAAAATCGAAAGCCTTTATGACAATTTGGTAATGCTGAAAGTTTTCGTAGTCAAGCGGTTTTATTAGAGTGACTGTTCCGTCAATAGGGTGAATAGAAAATGTATCATTCACATTCCCCTCTGTAATGATATACTCAATTTTGCCATTAAGACCTTGGTCTTCGTCAACAGCAGTTACACGCAAAAGTTCAATGCCAATTGATATATTTTCGTACAAATTCAAAAGCTTGGAATGAGGTTGGAAAGCAGGAATGTTATCATTGATATCATCTACAATAATCGTAATGCATTGTTGATTGCGTTTTGGATGTTGTCCACGATCTTTTGCTTCTACTGTGATGTTGATATGTCCAGTTTTCAGTGTTTCTCGATCTAGCATCTTTCTCAACTTCACTTCACCAGAGTTCTGATCAATTTGAAAGAATGTTTTAGCAAAATGTCCCTGTAGTTCATATACTATTTCACCATTTACACCTGAGTCTTCATCCTTTGCTAGTATAGAAGTAAAAGGTTTCTCCAAACCGTGGTCTTCTCTTACATGAACAATATTTTTTGATACAAAATATGGTGCGTGGTCGTTTACATCGGCAACATTGACCATGATTATTGCTGTGGACGAGCGCCTTTGTGGGAGAAATATTGCAGAATCAGACACAGTTATTTCAAGATTGTATTGGGCTTTATCCTCCCTGTCTAAAACAGAAGCAGTAAACAACGTTCCATGGTCCGAAATGCGGAATGCTCTGTCGTCATCTCCCTGAGTTATTGCGTAGACAAGAGTTGAATTGGGGCCAACATCTTGATCGCTAGCGTTTATAATCATGACAAGTGTACCAACCGGAGAGTTCTCAAACACTGTAGCTGTGTAGGGTTGATTTAAGCTGAATTTTGGATCGTTATCATTCTCATCTAGAATACTGACATAAATCCAGGCTATTGATGAAAGCGCTGTTGGGCTTCCATTGTCACTGGCAACTACTTTAAAGAGATAAAAATCAATCTTTTCTCTATCAAACGAGTAGGCAGTTCTTAACGTGCCAGTCCTTTCATTCACAGAAAACAAACGTGCGTCCCCCCCAGTTAAACTGTACTTAAGCTGGCCATTCTTTCCAGCATCTGGATCGCTTGCAACTATCCGACCAATAACAGTCCCAAGTGGATAATTTTCTACCACTGTAAATGAGTAATTAAGTTTCTTAAATACTGGTATATTATCGTTAACGTCTAATATATTTATTGACACGACTGTCCAAGAGCTTAATCTTGATTTGCCATTATCAGATGCTGTTACATTAAGAATATATACGGACTGTAATTCGTGGTCAAGAGTACCAGCTACAGAAATTTGTCCAGTTGTGTCACTAATATGAAAAACTCTCTTACTATCCCCATCAACAATCCTGTACGCTATTGAACCATTTTGGCTTTCGTCTTCATCACGAGCTTGTACTCTCAGTACATTGCTGCCAATCTTTGCATTTTCAGAAATATCGTCTTTGTAGCTGTATTCTGTGAATGTTGGAGTGTTGTCATTTAAGTCCAGAATCGTGAGATACACACTGACTGATGTTGACTTCGGCGTTTTGCTGTTTACGTCCACTGCATAAATCACGATATGTATCTGATGACCATGTTTGCCCTCTCTGTCTATGTTATCTTTTACAATAATTACACCAGTAGCAGAGTCGAGAGAAAGTAAACCTTCACTACTATCGTTTGTCATGAAATAACGTATTTTAGCATCATCAGTACGTGTCGTTGGAACTGCAGTTACATTGATCACAAATGTCCCTGCTGGCTCGTTTTCTAAGATGGCACCGGCGTACACATTTTGTAAAAATGACAGTCCACCTTCTTTATACCTAAAAACCGATAACTGTTGTTCCGATTTTCTTGGTGCTATTCCAGAATCAGTTACAATTACATTCAGCTTGAACACGAGTTCTCCAGAAGGTGGATTTGTGAACGTGACCCGACCATTGTCGTCAACTCTGAAGAAAGAAGCATCGTTACCTCGTCCTTTGCTGAATGTGAATATACCGTTCGGCCCTAAGTCCGGATCCCATGCTCTTAATAAAGTAACGTAGTCGCCATTTGAAGCCGGTGGGTCAAAATGCACTGACGGAGCTGATATAAATCTTGGAATATTGTCATTGACATCCACCAGTTCAATCATGATTGTTTTTGTGGTCATTAGTCGAGAGCTCTCTGGTGTAGCACTATCTTCAGCTGTAATGTCTATCCTGTAAACTGGAAATTGTTCGCGATCTAACGGTTTATTGACACATAAAGTTCCATTGCTCTTTATTCTGAAATAGTTACCTGTTGGTTTATCTCGTGAAATACTGTATCGAACAATGCCATTAACTCCAATATCATCATCAACAGCGTTACATGTCATAATTACAGAGTCAACTGAAGTATTTTCTTTGAGCCTAAGAACCGATGGACAGTTTGTAAAGTGTGGAGCGTTATCGTTCACATCAGTGACATTCACAATCAAAACCTGTGTGGCAGACAAAGGCCAAACACCACTGTCTATTGCAGAAATAGTTAATACATAACTACGAACATTCTCAAAGTCGAGTTCTCTTACTAAAACAACTTCGCCTGTTTCATGATCAATCTCAAAATTACCTTCTTGATTTCCAGATATTATTGTGTATGCCAAACGGCCATTTCTACCATAGTCACGATCACTCGCATTTACACTATAAATCACCTGATCAATGGGAACGTTTTCTTCAATATCCTTCATGATTAAAGTCTTTGCAAACTGCGGTTTGTTGTTATTCGCATCGTCAACGTTAACTTTAATGAAGCAAGTGGAATTATAGTATGGTGGAGCAATATTTGCAACTTGCACTGAGAAATTAAAATGGAAAACATGTGTGTTTTCCAGTTGTTTGTTTAGAACAATGTTACCATTCGCTTCCACACCTACAGCATCTGGAAATGATGAGCTGATAATAGAGAAATTCACCATGGCATTTTTATCCTCGTCTTTATCATAGGTTACCAATTTCAAGATAACTGTTCCAACTATTTTACTTTCCTCAATATTGATAACATAATTTGATTGAGTGAACATAGGCACATTATCATTTCTATCTGCTACTTCCACCACTACTGCTGCAAGGTCAACAATGTGTGATCCAAAACCATTATTGTATGAAGCTTTAGCATAAAGTACGTAGTTGTTACTTCCGCTTGTAAGTTTAAATTTTTCACGGTCAATAATCTCCTTGGTCTTGACTTCATTTGTAACAAGATCAAAAGTAAAGTATGGATAGTCTTCAACAAAATCTACTTCTAAATCTTTAAACATACTAACAAAGTCTAGCTTTCCAACAACTGTTCCAGAGTCTTCGTTTTCATAAATGTCAAATCTATACACTTCTTTCTGAAAAAGCTTCTGATGATCTTCCATGTTCAATACTGAAATATGTACAAGAGATGTGGTGTTTAATCTTGGGTTTCCATTGTCTGTCACAATAAGTTGTAATGAAAAGTCTGATTGATTAGTAAGGAGCAATGTCTGCTTAACATATAAACTTCCTTTAGGAAATACCCCAAAGAAATCTGTTGCGTTATCAGTGCCAAACAATTCAAAATATATTTCATCACCACTATCACTGTCCAGATCTGATGCTGTTAAATTGAAAAACAGTTGATTGACAGGAGCATTTCTAAACAATGGAATCACACCAAAGTTTTTATGAACTAATGGCAACTGACTATTTTCCTTGATTATATTTATGGTGAGATTCAGGACAGATGAAAGTTGTGGAAGTCCAAAATCTGAAGCAACAATACTTATCATAAGATAGTTATTTGATAGATGAGACATATCACTTGCAACCACTATATCTCCATCAGCAAGAACTGAAAACTCTTGAGGATAATCATGGAACATCTCATACCTTACAACACCTCCATTGCCAGAATCCGGATCTACTGCTCTTACTTTAAACACATGTGAACCAACAGGAGCATTGTTTTTTACCATGATCAGTTTTTGTGGATAATGAAATTCCGGTTGATTGTCATTTATATCTTCAACAATAATAGTAACAGATGCCCATCCAATTAAAACTCTCCTTCCTAATGTCCTTGCTATAACCTGTAAATCAAACATATTTTGTTTTTCATGATCAATATCACCTAATGACCTGATTTCACCTTCATTGTTGATAAAAAATATACCATCTGGATCACCACTGTAAATACAATACAAAATATCAACATTTGTTTCACTTGTTGCTTTTACTTTCCCAATGTAAGTCCCATGTTGTGCATTTTCCTGAATACTAAAGGAGTACAAGTCCATTTTGAACTGAGGTAGATCATCTTCAGATGTTATAACTGTGAGATACAACATTGATATATTTGAAGCATGGCCTTCAGTATCTTTAGCAATAAGGTGCACTTCAAACACATCATCCACATCCAGTTGAGACATTCCAGTGTAGGTCACTGCCCCTGTGCTCTGATTCACATTTACAAAGGCATTTGTTGGATCCATGCTAACAATTTCATATAAAACGAAATCATCTTTGTCAATGTCTTGTGCTGTGACTCTGGTAATAAATCTATCAGATTGATTTATATGAATGTTATCATAGTACTGTCTTGGATAAAACACTGGGTAGTTGTCATTAATGTCCAAAATAACCAATCTAACAGTTGCTGTTGAAGATAAATGTGGACTGCCATTGTCTTGGACCAACACAACAAAGGTATAAAAATCATGACTCTCTCTATCCAAGGCAATAAGAGTCCGTATTGCTCCTGTATCATGGCTTAAATTAAATGTTCTTTCAATTAGAGGTGATGGAGATAATATTGTAAATGTTAACTTTGAATTCATCCCTGCATCAGCATCAAGAGCAGACAAGTTTGCAATAATCGAGTTGATACCAACATCCTCATATACATTAAAGTTAAATGTGGTGCTTGTGAATGTTGGTTTGTTGTCATTAATATCTGTGATATTTATTGCCAATGTACAAAATGATGATAATTTTGGATTTCCATTATCCTCAACATTAACTCGTAATGTAATTGACATTTCCATTTCATAATCAAGATGAGCAGTTGTGGTTATCAATCCAGAACTTTCAATTATCTCAAACATCCCAGAGTTAGGTTCATCAGCTAGGGCATATTTAATTTTACTGTTCTCTCCTTCATCTCTGTCCACACCATGCACAGTTGTCACAAGTGATCCAACAGGCAAACTCTCTGATAGGGATATAGTTTCGATAGCAAATGAACAATTTGGATGGTTATCATTTTCGTCAAGAACTGGTATAGTTATGCTAATGTTGGACACGCGAGGTGGTGTACCATGATCTGATCCTTGAATTATCATATCATAAAAAGGTATGTCCTCACGATCTAATTTTCCTTTTAATTTTAGGAAAAAAAAATTAGTATTAGGTACTCTTGACAAATAAAATTGATCTTTTGGATTGCCATCAATGATTTTTAAACTCACATTTGCATTTGCACCATCATCATCATCAGTGGCTGTTATTAACCGCACATAAGGTACAACATCTCTATTTTCAAAAACATCTCGAAACCCATTATGCAATGTAAGTACCGGATCATGGTCATTAACATCCACAACAATTATCCGAATAGGAACATCACTGCGTTGCACAGGTTCACCATGATCAACTGCACTGATTGTAATGCCAATATTTGGTTGATCCTTATGATATGTCAAGCATTTTGTTGATACTAATTCATTTTTGGCAGTAATATCAAATACCCCCCTATACTCAGAACTGCTAGACACAGACAAGGTAAACTGTCCATTTTTCCCACTATCTTTATCTGACACGTTTAACAACAAGATAAAGTTTGTCCCAGCATTACAATTCTCTTCAACTTTCACTTCTGATTTCAATTCATGAAATATTGGTTTGTTATCATTAAAGTCAGCAACTGTGATATTTAGGATTGTAAAGTTACATCTTGATGGAATACCATGGTCACATGCCTGAACATTTAGAATGTGAAATTTTTTCTCTTCTCTATCAAGTTTTTTCAGCGTAATGATGTCCAAGAAGTCATGATTAGAAGATATTTTTATTCCAAATTCTGTTGCATTCAATATGTTATATTGTAATGTGCTATTATTTCCACAATCTTTATCCTGGGCAGTAGGAATTCCAACTTTAAATCCTTTCTGGGCATTCTCAGGGATGACTTTTGTGTATAAATCTGCTGCAAACTGTGGCCAGTTATCGTTAACATCAAGTAGAAACACTTCAACAATGATGTTATCATCACCACGCTTTGTTGACATGAACAGAATACTGTCAAGTTTAGAACCATTTATACACTGGTCGGACAACACATCCCTATCCATAATTTGTGTTGTATTCACATTACCTGTAGTTTTATCATACACAAAATTCTTACTAGCAACCAAATCATAATTTTTAAAACTCGCCGTAAATTTTCCTAAATTTCCAACCAAAGTACCAGCTTTACTTTCTTCTAAAAGCCGCCATGTAATGCTTGCTGAGATAGTATGCAACATATATACCATGAAGTAAAATCCAAATATTGCACTTCTCCGTAACCCACTTGTTCGTTTCCCTGACCACGGCGTCAAATAGAACTTCATGACAAATAGCTGTAGATCAAACGTCAGTTACACATACTGTTAACAAAGCATATCGATAAAAATGCATCTACGATAGGCAGATACAATTTATTTCACATCTACGAGTTTACATCGTTAAATAACCAACTGATTCACAGTATGCGATACTTCAAGCATAATCTCGCGCTGCGTCTCTGCTTTGTGTAAACGCAAACATCCATATATTTAGCATGCCGTCTTGTACACGTAGCCTACATCATCTACAGAGGTGAAAGAGACCAAAAATATTAACCTTTACGTTAAGAAAGCAAAATATATTCCAAAAGTTGCCTTTTCTTGCGATTATTTCAACGGCCAATTTCTTTCATTTTTATGGAACCCACAGTGGACATAATATGTGACGTCATGCTTGCATGGCATGGGATTAATAAGCAATCAGTGGGGCGGCGGACCAAAAAATCAGAGCAGCCGAAACATTCCTTTGAATAACTAAGCAGGGGTATGCAAAAATCCGGAAATTAATTCTTGGCACGACACATGGCAAGTATCATAAATCCCTTTACACTTTAGTTCTCACCAAAAAGAACTTAAACAAAAATCCACTTCTGAGAGTTAAAACAAGTCTATTTGAATGATCAGCCAAACTATCTCTTTCTTGCTCGTATATGACGCTTTTCTTCGGGGAAACACGAGAATATTTCTTACCTCACCCATTAGTCAGTGTATTTTGCGTCAACAATCAAAAGTTTATTGGTAAAATATTTGCACTTCTAATGCTAACAGCTTTTATTGGGAAATAGTTGTTTGTACTTTTAATCCCCAGTATAATACAAGAATGAGCAGCGTTTGTGGCGGTGACAAAATAACTTTGGTGATTTACGCAGGTAACGGGTAAATTCTTTTCAGTGTGGTGGAAATTTGCTCGTCATTTCATGTCCCAAGCTCTGACCCACTCGGCATTATCCAAGCCTGAAGACTGTAGTTTAGGGAATACAAATATGCTCTCAAATGTCAATGAACCCATGATCAGTCTCCGACTCTCAGGCTGGGTTTTTACTCAGCACGCATACTTATCAGATGATCA
>ERZ1738542.14-NODE-33-length-15636-cov-8.676272_pt1 | contig 15636 bp, 1 predicted proteins | sample MGYA00581731_ERZ1738542 | MGnify/ENA primary metagenome ERZ1738542 (study PRJEB40740, sample SAMEA7388103) | Antillogorgia bipinnata | biome: Marine coral reef biome; feature: Environment associated with an aquatic invertebrate; material: Seawater | host... | reverse complement strand
TTTCGTTCGTTTAGCAGGTTGTATATGTTCAATGCGTTAATGTGCTTTACGTATTATATACAGGTGCGGTGAAAATCGTCTTCAAGACACAAAAGTCTTTCTGGATTTCGTTTATTCTGTTTCAAAAAAGAAGTACTTGTTATTTATGTGATGGAGGTTAACTAGTTACAGACATGAAAGTCATAAAAGTTGTCATGTGTTTCGTTGTTGTCCACACCTGTTCGTGTATTAAAAATTTCGATGCGGACAAATGTAAGGATCGCTTTGGAGCCAACCTTAATGAAAATCTCGCGCTGTTTAAACCGACGTCGCAGACAAGTACAAGAGGAAATGCAGTCGCGTCTCGTGGCGTGGATGGAAATAGTAATCCTTACTTTGGGAATGCGAGTTGTTCTGAGACAAACGCTGGAGATAATTTGGTTTGGCAGGTTAACCTGGAGGAAGAGATCTTTATGACCTCTGTTACCATAACAACAAGAGCTGACCAATACTGGTCGAGTTCAGATTTCTTTCTTATTTATGGCTTACTTGGAAACACAGAATGGAAATGTGCTGAGGGTTTTTTCCCAAACACTGGAGAAAGCATATCAGTACCATGCTACATGCCAAAGAAAAGCAATTTTGTACAGGTCAGGCTTCTTAAACCGGGGGGAATACTCTCATTGTGTGAAGTGGAAGTACATGGATGGAAATTTAACCAATATGAAAACGAAGTGAATTATGCTTTGCGACAAACTGGTAGACTATCGAGTGTACACGCGACAGGTACAGCGATAATGGCACTAAATGGAGATCCTAATTTTGGCTGCATGCATACCCTTCTAAATCCATTTCCTTCATGGTGGAGCGTTGATTTGGGCAAGATTATTACGGTGAAAGCAGTCACAATATACAGCTTAAACGGTAATTGGGCGCAAAGAATTGCTAACTTTGATGTAAGAATTGGTTTTGCTGAGACGAGTGATGATGAAAATTACGAGAATTGCGTCGGGAATATTCTAGGATTTGGAACACCTGAAACCCGTACAATATTTTGTACCAAACCAATACGTGGTCGTTATGTGACTATAGTGTCTCATCTTGATGACTATTTTCATCTTTGCGAGGTGTACGTGCATGGAGAAGAACTTGAATGCATAGAGCCAGAATCATTTGGGTTGGAAACTTTCAAGATTCTGGATTCACAAATTAACGCATCGTCCTTCCATCCGTCCGAAGTCTATGCCCCTCAAAACGCACGGCTAAATTTTCGCGGTGGCTCTGGTCGAAATTCAGCGTGGAGTGCAAAGGCGAGCGACCCCGAACCATGGATTGAAGTCGATTTATTATGGATAGTTACAGTAACAGGCGTTTTAACTCAAGGGCGTGCCAGATCGCATGATCAATGGGTCACCAGTTATTCTGTGGCAACCAAAGTCGATGGAATGGAATTTCAGTTTTATACCGAGAAAGGTCGAAAAAAGATATTTACTGCCAACAGTGACAGAAATACAATTGTTCGTCAAAATCTAAGGCCAGCAGTTGTTGCCAGGTGGTTTCGTATCTATCCCGTTACATGGCATGGACATTGTTCTATGAGAATGGAAATAATTGGCTGTCAAAATGAACTTTACGGTACCAGTCCTCCTCGGTCTTTAGGTATGAACAATGCTATGATTCTCGATGCTCAGTTGAGTGCGTCATCAAGTGATGTTGGTTGGGAGCCTAAGCAAGCAAGGCTATACTTTGATGTCAACGGTTGGGCGGCCGCCATACCAAGCGGCTCCTGGCTCCAGGTTGATTTTCTCATGGTATGTGTGATATTTCAAATCAAAACTCAAGGGAGTGCTAAGGAGCCGTTTTATGTCAAAGACTATCAAATTTCACATGGTACTCATGTACAGTCGTTCACCTCGTACACAGAGAATGGTGCGGTCAAGACTTTCGCTGGCAACACTGATCAACATTCAATTATCACTCAAACGTTACATCCCGTCATCGTTGCTAAAATAATTCGAATACATCCAATTTCATGGGAAGTAAAAACTGCCCTCAGAGCAGAATTCATCGGCTACTATCGAGAAAATTCAATAGCACGACCCCTGGGTATGGAGGAGCGATTCATTACGAGTTCGCAAATTAGTTTTTCAACAGACTATGGATCACATTACTCCCAAGCATGGCTAACTCCTGGACAAGAAAGCGGTGAAGCTTGCTGGGTTCCGCACTATAATGAAGAATACCCATGGTTGCAAATCGATTTTCTTCGGCTAACTAAAGTAACGAAGATAAAAACTCAAGGAAGGCCATCCTCCAGTAACAGACATTGGGTAGTTACTTATTATTTGAAATTTGGAAACAATGGTGATTTCTTTTTTACGTACCAACGTAATGGAAAAATAAAGATGTTTAATGGAAACTGGGATGGATCTAGCATCAATTCCCAAACCGTTTCCCCAGCTATTGTGTCTCGATTTCTTCGTATTTATCCACATCATACGGACAGTGCTAATGCAATGCGTGTGGAGTTTGAAGGAAATTACTTGGGATTTACAGAATCTTGTCAAACTGTAAGGGCACTTGGTATGGAGGACAGACGAATCAGCGTACATCAGATATCAGCTTCCTCTTATCAGGACGTAAATTCTATTCCTGATTATGGACGGCTAAATGGCAGAAAGGTCGATGGCACTTTTGGTGTTTGGATTGCGCTTTACCAAGACACTAATCAGTGGTATCAAGTAGATTTCAATACAATTATAAAGCTTATTGAAATTCACACACAAGGACAGAGTAATCAATGGGTGAAGGAATATACTGTCTCGTATGGTTTTCATCCTAACTTAATTGATTATCAGTTTTATCAACAAAATGGACAAACCAAGGTGTTCCAAGCAAATTCTGATTCAGATAACGTTGTGCAAAATACATTATTGCCAGCTGTTATTGCGAGAGTTATCCGTCTTCATATGCAATCTTGGAACGAGAAGATTGCCATGGCAGTGGAATTTGTTGGGACATATGAAGCTCCTCATGGGCCTGCTCTTATTGATCCAGAGTATATAGCACTGGAAAACAGATTGACAGCATCGTCATTTTTGGATCTCCGCCATCGCGCAGTTCATGGCATCATATCAGACAATGTAAATTCCACATCCTGGACACCAGCAGTTGATCAAGAAGGAGAATATATCAAGGTGGACCTACTTCAATTGACAGCAGTATCTGGTGTGGGATTACGAACAGGTGGTGATCAGCCAAATGACTCGTACATTGAAGTTATGATGCAGTATAGTGATACGGATGGTAACTGGAAAGTTAACAAAAATTATCGTGAAGAAATCTTGACGTTTTCAACATCAGACTGCGACGTTCAATTTGAGAAGTTAGTGGTTGCCAGATACGTGCGTCTTGTTATCACTGGCTGGGCTTCAAGAACAGGATTTGTATTTCAACTGTATGGAAGCTCGGAATATCATAATGCAGCCGCTGGAGTTGAAGATGGGTCAATTAAGGATAGCCAGATGAAATCTTCTAATCACCCTAACGATCCTCATCCTGCCCATGTAGCGCGCTTGAATTATAGAGGAGCCTGGTGCGGAAACACTTTGTGACAACATCTGTATTTGCAAATTGACTTTTTGTCAAACTTTGAAGTGCACGCCATTGCAACTCAAGCCAAGTCCGTGGGAATTACGGCTACAGTCACACAATATAAACTCTCTTGTACTCTGGATGATATTCACTGGAGCTTTTACGAAGAAGAAGAATCTGTTAGGATATTTCAAGGTAACACAAGTTGTCAATGTTCTCGCAAGCATTTAGTGCAACCATTCCTTGCTCGTTCAGTGCGTTTTCTTCCAACATCCTGGACAAATAGACCCTGCATGAGGGTAGAACTCTACGGCGTTTACAAAGGAATTCTTCAAATTCATGCGAGATCTGGGCCAGTTTTGAATTTGTATGGTGCTGAGGTCACCCGGAATTGTTCGATAAAGCTGAATGGTAAAGAAGTGTGCAAGTCAAAAGATGGGATCAATGTTGTCGTTACAAACCTCACTACTGGTGACTTGATTTCATCCAACTCAACAGGAAACTATTCATTGTTGAATGATTTACTGACGAAAGTTGAAGATGAATCGATCGTTGTAATGGCGACACAAAACCGGCTTGAACGGCCTCCAGACGAGACCATACAACTACTTCAGTCACTTGGAGGAATCAAACTTCGTTATTCATTAAAATCTAAATACGATAATTGGATCTTGGTTGGGTATAAGGGGAAAGAAAAAGTCGACTGGATTGCTGAGGCAGTTGGAAAGAAGCACGAATCTGCCATTCGCGTTGCAACCACTGTTCATCTCAATCAAATACCAACGACTCCTGAATTTCACAAGTCGTACATGCCTGTAGACGACACAGCGAAAACAACTGACTCAGAATTATCTATTGCTGGTCGTCATTCACTGCTTTTTCATAATCTTACTGAGAAATGTGGCTTTAACAATACACATTGCGTACCTGGGCTATCGTTAGCAATGTGGATGAAATCAGGCTCGTCTAAAATTAATAAACAACCATCAGAATTTACTTCAGCTCAAGAACGCTTTGTATTCAAATACTATTCTAATGGATACAATTATATCATTACACCATACGTGTTAAACTGGTATGATTCTCGTCAATATTGTTTGACATTGGGAGCTGATTTACCTGTAATCTTGGACAGCCACACTGAAAATTCAATAAACAGAATGCTTACAAGAGCAGGTGTTTCAAAGGAGATTCATCTTGGATTGCACAAGCATCCAGTTACCTCTGAGTTTGAATGGGTAGATGGTTCACCGCTTGTGTACGTTAGGTGGAATGCTGTCGAACCAAATGGAGGAGAATGTGTCTGTCGTTATGCTGACACGACCTGGGATAATTTGGATTGTTCGATTCATCCCAGGCAAGTCATCTGCCAACAGTCGATTGAAGGTCTGATTGGACTTGTTTCTATGGGGCTAGAACACAATGTTATTTCTGACACTAAAATGACGTCGTCAACAGATTATGATGACATACATCTTGCGTTGTATGGACGTCTTAATACTCATAGAAATTTTTATCAAACATGGTGCGCCCTTTTCGTGGATAAGGAACCATTTTTACAAGTTGATCTTGGGTACATTAGAGCAATATGTGGTGTTGGTACCCAAGGACATGGTGAAAAAGATAGCGGATACAACTCCTGGCCCATATCATATCGTGTTCAACTCAGCAACGATTCCTCAACATGGATTACTTTCAAGCAAGATGGCTGGGAGAAGGTGTTTGAGGGAAATGATGACGCTAATAGCGTTGTTATCAATCGTTTTCATGAACCAGCAATCGCTCAAATCATTCGACTGGAATTTTTGCAATGGGATTTTGTTTTCGCGTGTTGTGCCAGAATGGAAGTGTTTGCTTGCTCTATTACAGATGATGAGGCGGAGGAGACGAGAAAATCACAAGTGCCAAGGAGTATTACAGAAATTGAACCGGAGAACTGTTTGGATGTGCTCATGTCAGGCAAAACTACCGATGGGGTTTATATGATTAACCCCGGTAATGGAGCGTTTCCCGTATACTGTGATCAGACTACCGATGGTGGAGGTTGGACCGTGCTGCAAAGACGTATGGATGGAAGTGTAGACTTTTACAGAAATTTTGAAGAATATGAAGTTGGATTTGGAGACGTCTCTGGTGAACACTGGCTCGGACTTTCAAAGATAGCGATACTTACTCACAGTTATTGGAACGATCTGAGAGTTGACCTTAAAGATTGGGATAATTCAAACTTTCAGACTGTTTATTCTGACTTTATGATTGATGAAGCAAGATGGGTTTATAAACTACACTATTCACAGTGGTTAGGGCCAGGGGCGGACGCCTTTTATTATCATAAAGATGCGAATTTTAGTACAAAGGACGAAGGAAGTTTTAAGTCTACTGCGGCGTATTATCTTTCGGGCTGGTGGTTTGGTTCAACTTATCGTCAGGTGAACTTAAATGGTCATTATTACACCTCGAAAGTGGGATACGCTCAAGGCAGTAAATGGTTACCATGGCATCATTATGTTTTGAAGGAAACAAAAATGATGATAAGATGGAATGGGAAAGGTGGAAAACAAGGCTCCTTAGACTTAACAGGTTGGCATTCATATATATCAGACACAATTACAGCTATAGATGCGAAGTTGGATGCAAACTCGTTTTTGAATATGAATGATGTTGGAATAGTTTATCTTCAGGGAGACTTTTTCACAATACGTTGTTTGACGCACATTTCAACGCAAGGAGGAACAAACTCACACTTCGTAAAACAATATTATCTCCAACTAAGTCTTGGTCAGGAAAAATGGATCGACTACAAAGAAAATGACGTTTTAAAGATATTTGAAGGTAACAATGAGCTCACACAAAGTGATGCGTCACATGTTGTGTCGAATTGCTTGAAACAGACGGAACTAACAAGAATGGTGAGAATTTATCCAACAGCCTGTGAAGGATCATGCTCATTAAGGATTGAAATTTATTCTTGTTTTGAATCTTGTTCGAAACCTGTCGATGTTCAATACCGCAGCAAATTTCCTGATTACAGGATGCAAGCGTCGTCCTACAGGTCTGATGGAAATCCCTGGCGGGGACGGCTGCAATATGACCAGAATCAGTGGACTACCGATAGTCAAAGACCCAACGAATTTCTAGAAATATGGCTTCCTGAATTATTTCGAGTCACATCCGTCGCAACACAAGGTGGCAGCAACTGTTGGGTGAAACGCTTTAGTATTTTATATCGAAATAAGAATATCAAGTGGAAACAATATACGGGAAAGAATGGAGGGATTTTTCCTGGAAATAGGAACTCAAAGTCAGTAGTACGAACACACTTTGATACACCTTTTCTCGCATATATGGTGAGATTTGTAGCAAAGACCTGGTATAATAAAGTTTGTATGAGAACTGAAGTTTATGGATGTCCTGCAGATAATCCTATTTTTGTGGTTTATACTCAAACAGCAAATACTGGAAAGAATGTGACGATCAAAGGAAAATATCGATACTGTGCACATTGTGAATGTCCTGGATGTTTAAAAAGTTTGTGGATGCGTGTATTTGGTCAAGATATTCTTGTAGCAGCCTATTTTGTGTATGACTGTCACTATCATGACTTTGAAATTAATGTCACCGCATCTATTGTACCTGGACGTCACAAGATTTACATGGGCGCCAGTGAGAACGGCAATTTAATCACTGATAAAACTTTGATGGATGAACGTTTAGTGGGTATAATTACTGTAACAAAAGAGTTTCATGCCAGTTGCCTGGAGCTACTTTTGTCCGGGCAAACCAAAAGCGGGGTGTATAAAATAGAACCAGACGACGAGGCAGCTTTTGAGGTTTATTGTGATCAAGACACATTTGGTGGAGGATGGACATTGTTTCAAAGACGTGTCAACGCCGAAGAACGCTTTGATCGCACGTGGGCAGAGTATAAAAATGGTTTTGGTGAACTAACTTCAAACTTTTGGCTTGGGAATGAACATATTCACAGATTAACCGCCGACAAACGAGAATTGTTACTTGAACTGGACTCAATTAATGGTGATCATACTTTCATTCTGTACAAGTCGTTCCAAGTTGAGAGCGAAGACACTTTTTACAAACTACACGTTACTGAGTACCAGCAGTCTGTGGGTGACTGTATGGACTATGTTAATGGTATGAAGTTCTCAACGAAAGATAAAGATAATGATAAACACAGTATAAATTGTGCCAAAAAACGGCATGCCGGCTGGTGGTTTAACAAGTGTGCAAATTGCCATTTAAATGGATTGATTGATTCAAGTGCAAGTAGTAATGATAGAATTAGAATGAGTGAGTGGCTGGGGAACGTTTACCTTGATTGGTCAGAAATGAAATTACGGAACAGAGAAGTTGTAACATGTGGCGATCAATACTGTTTTTACTTGTTGAAATCAACCCTGCTTTGGAATGCAGCTCTGAATAAATGTCGGAGTTTTAATGCTGATCTTCTCTCGATTCGTGATGCCACTGAAAATGAATGGATTGTGAACAATATTCTTAAAAAACACACTATCAGCCATGTTCACTTAGGGCTAAATAATATGACGCGTTGGTCAGATGGTAGTAGATTTTCCTACAACAATTTTTCAGCTTTTGAATCAAGTGATGGTTGTTCTTACCTGAAAATAGATGGCGTTTGGGGTATGGGGGATTGTAGTAATCTTACACATGTCGTTTGTAAGAGAGCTAAATTCTGCTATAAGGATACGTGCCACATATTTAGGCCTCAAGAAATGAATTATGACACCGCAGAGGAATATTGTCGTGATATAGGATATAATATTGTCAAGACCAACAGCAAAGAAAAAAATAAATATGTTGCTAATGTTATCAAGTCTTTTTCTATCGATGATGGATTTATCAATTCATTTATTGGTTTACATCGTAGTGGTGAGGACTTCTTATGGTACGATGGTACAAGGCTTGGTGTAGAAAACTGGCTGGATGGTGAACCAAATGTAAAGTCCAAGGAATGCGTTGAAATGCATGAAACTGGATTATGGGCAGATACTTTTTGCTCTAGCACTCAAGGTGTTTTCTGTGAAAAAGTTCATAGTTTAGATAAAAAGCCCATCGATTGCTTGGAACTTCTTTTGTCTGGTTCACTGCGTAGCGGTGTATATACAATATATCCTGATGGTGCAACTCCCGTAACTGTTTATTGTGACCAGGAGAACTTTGGTGGTGGATGGACCGTTCTTATGAGACGTAGAGATAGTAGTGTGGGCTTTAATTTTATTTGGGAACTTTATAAAAATGGTTTTGGCAGACTTGATGGAAACTTTTGGCTTGGCAACGATTACATTCATAAACTAACAAGAATTACAAACGAGGTATTGTTTGACCTTAATTCCAACGCTGGCGACAAAGCGTTTGTTCATTACAAAACGTTCAAAGTTGCCGACGAAAGTGATTCTTATCGACTTACTGTTGGAGATTACCAGACATCTGGAGCTGGAAATGCTATGGCTGAACACAATAACATGGCATTCTCAACCAATGACCTGGATAATGACTTGAACACTGGTGCTTCATGCGCGCACATAGTAAAAGGTGGTTGGTGGTATAACTCGTGTGGGCAAGCAAAGTTAACTGGTGAGTATGGATCCACTCCTATAACCAGGAATATGAAATGGGAAACATGGACTGGTCATGAGATTATTGATGAAGTAGAGATGAAAATACGCAGCAAGTCAGTCATCAGCTGCACAGATCAGTTCTGCTACTACCGGACTGGTAAAAGGTCGAGTTGGTCTGAAGCTGTTAAAGAGTGTCGAAGATTCAATGCAGATCTTGTGTCTATTCATAACGAAGCTGATCAACAATGGATAATCACAAATATTCTTACTCCACAGTCTCTTGATGAAATTTACATTGGTCTTGGTATGAAGAATACTGAGAAATGGACAGATGAAAGCCCTGCTACTTTCAGCAAAACAGCAACCACGATTCCAAGCGATAAATGTGTCATCTTAAAGCAAAATGGTTCGTGGGATATGGTTGATTGCACACATTCCAAGCCTATCTTGTGTAAAAGAGGTCAGTTTTGTTTCAAAGGTGACTGTTATGTTGTTAACTTGACTCATCATAATCACCGTACTGCTGTGAATTTTTGCGAAAACATTGGATATAACCTGGCGAAGATATCAAATGAACAGGAGAACAACTATCTAATGGATATAATACGTCAATCTTCACAAGATAATGCAGACAGTAATTGCATCATTGGACTAGAATGTGTTAATGGCAGGCACGTATGGCCTGATTCTACAAAGTTGCAATACAGTAAATGGGGTGGTAATGACCCAGATTGGGGAGTTCAAGTTATTACATTATTGTGGAGCGATAATTTCTGGTATGATGCTCCTACAGGCTTTCCAGGAGGTCTGGTATGCGAAAAAGGACCGGTAGTGAAAAGTTGCAGTGAAGTCCGCAGGCATGGTCGTAGAGAAAGTGGCTTTTACTCAGTAAGCGCTGACGGTATAAAGCTATTTACAGTGTATTGTGACTTGGACAATAATGATAGTCCTTACACAGTTATACAAAGGCGATTATACAATAGTGAACCCGCAGATTATCACTCAAAATCATGGACGGACTACAAAAATGGTTTTAAGTCCGACGAAATGAATTTTTGGCTGGGTAACAGTTATATTCATGCGATTACCAAGACGCCACATAGACTAAAAATTGTTATTACGACTGAAGAATTTAACACTTATGAGGCTTTGTACGAGGATTTTACCATCAAAGATGAGACATTTGGATTTCAAGTAAATTTTGGATCATATTCAGGTACCGCAGGTGATTCCCTCTCAAAACATCGTGGAATGCGATTTTCAACTGTAGATGAAGATACTACCAATACTTCATGTACGAACACACATCCTGGAGGTTGGTGGTTTGCAGAATGTCTGGACTCCAATTTGAATGGAAATTTTGATGCAGCAAGCAATTCACAAGAACGTATTTTCTGGAGAACTATTAATGAGAAAATTATTAAGACGGAGATGAAAATACAACCGTATGATGACAAAGTCTCAAGTATACAGCACAGTGGAGTTGTTAACATTGCAAATCTTTCCCTTGGTATGTCGTTTGTTTCCGACACAACTGAAATTAAGGTACGAACAACCTCAGAGGAGTGGATCACACATGTTGCGAGCGCAGGACCATTTCTTACCCACGTAGCTGTCACATGGGATGCGAATGGCAATCTGAGATATTATGAAAATGGAAGCCTGCGGGCTGAGAACACGTCTGTCATGTTATCAGGAAATGAGGATACATCAATGTTAGTGAACCACGAATATCTTTGGTTAAATGAACTGACGCTATGGAACTCTGCTCTTTCTGAATTTAATGCAATAAATGAGCATAACACCAGAAACTTCACATTTGAAAACGATGTCTACTTATGGACATTCGAGAATTCATCTCAACATTACAGTTGGCAAACCAGAACTAACTGTACTCCAAGTAAATTCACTGGACCTTGTGGAGATCACACGTACTTAACTAGTTTAGGTACGTTTGTATTTGTCGAGGCGTCAAAGCCAGCGGAATCAAATGATCGAGCTGTCATGGCTAGTCCCAATCTCCCTGTTTCTTATCGATGTCTCAGGTTCTGGGTACACATGTTTGGAGAGAAATTTGGCTCACTGAGCGTTCGTTTTAGTACGACTACTAGTATTAACCGCTCTTTAGAGATCCCTGTTTTGAATGGTGATTATGGCAATAGATGGAAGTATGTGGAGGCAGATGTGGATGTCACTAATGTATTCAGGATTGTTATTGACGCGAAAAGGGGTGATGGTTCTATCGCTGATATTGCTATCGATGATTTAATGCTCACAACAACAAGCTGTAAAAAAGAATGCCATCCACCGTGTAAGGTTGAAGAAAAATGTGATCCTGTATCACTTGTTTGCATTTACGAAGGTTTATACGATCATCGTTGGAGATTGGATTCATTAAATATCATAGATGACAAAGACTCGATACAAGGCATAATTTCTGGAAATGTTCAAGTGGAAAGCGATGGAGTTTTGGGAAACTGTACAGCGCTTCGGGCTGATGGGAAGATAGAATTTCGAACAATCGCAAGAAGATGTTTTAATGAATGGTGCTATCCTTTTTACACTTTGTCATTTTGGTTGAAATACGAAGAAATGAGTTCTCAGAATATTATGTCTTTCGGAGAATTAGTAAAAATTACCCAAACTGCGACAACATCTGAACAACATCTTTCAGTGGAAGTAAATTCAGCGACTTGGAGTTGCTCGGCGCTTCTTTTTATACCGTGTGAAGTATGGTCTCATGTCATAGTGTCAGTTAAGACATGGGAAGATGTTATTTTGGTGTATTTAGATGGCAATATTGTTGCAAACAGTTCACGTTTTGTGTGCACTAATGTTAATGAGGTTCAGAATTACCCAGTTGTTCCCATCACTGCGGGTGGTAGTGGCGACGTTAATTTTGTGCTGGATGACGTGAGACTGCTCTTTGATGCACCTCAGATCTCAAAGACTGTTGAGTCGTATAAAAATAGAACCGGATTGGGTCAAAAAATTTTCATACAAGCTGAATTGACTAGTGAAACTTGGAGTGATAAATTAGTGGACCACGAAAGTGAAAACTATAAACTGCTGACGGAAGTGATCAAAACGAAGATTATGGCAACATTTCAAAACAGATCCAAGATAATGGATGTCGTTGTTGAAAAATTCACACAAGGCAGTGTTATAGCTGACATAAACATAATCTACGACGAAGTAACTTACCAGGATATTCTGTTGGTGGAGGAAGCAATTTATCTTAATAATACGTTCAATGGTTTAAATATTCAAAGCTATGAATTCAACTCGACGTCAGTACCAAATGCGAGGCCGACTATTCAGACATACCTTTCATTAAATGCTTCATCTGTATATTTGAACTGGACGGAAGTGACGTCTTTAGATTTAAACGGAATCTTCCAAGGATATAAAGTTCTGTATCGTATCACGAAACAGTCTGCTTACACAGAATACACAGCTAAAGTGTCGTACGGTAGTAAAACAGAAATACTCTTGAATGATTTGGAGATGTACACAAATTATACTGTTCGTGTTTTGGCGTTTACACTCAGTGGTGATGGTTTCATCAGTGACAGTGTCACAGTACTGGTCCTGGACGAAGTTCCCCCTGAAGCCCCGAATATTTCGGCAATCACCATCAGCTCTACGTCTCTGTACGTCAACTGGACTATGTTCCTGAATTCGACGAACGTTTACAAGAAATTGCAGGGATATCATATTTATTATTGGAGAGAATCAGAAGGAGACGAAATCTCTAATTTCACTCAGTTTAACAATGATATCCATTTGGACAACTTAGAGAAATGGACCATATATTGTTTCAACATCACGGCATTTACCTATGGTGGCAATGGACCGACTGGAGAACTGTGTGCAAGGACTTCGGAAGATGCTCCAGAAGAAGCTCCTGAAACTGTCACTGTTGTAAATGTTGACGTAGCAGAAATAGAGCTGAGATGGTCACCACCAAATGTTTCAGCAATACCAGGAATACTTCGTTATTATAACTTGACTTACCGAGTCTTAAATGACAGTAGCTCAGAAATTACGTCTCTTGTTTTTGAGAACACTACACTGACCTATACACTTACTAATCTTCTTGGCCTCTCATTCGTTCAGATAAATATTTCGGCTTTTACTGTCGCATCGGGACCTGTTTACACAATGATGGTTTTAACTAAGGAAGGGGTTCCATTGATTGCTCCTAACCTGACCGCCATCAACGTCAGCTCAACGTCGTACGTAATGAACTGGACTGGCATTCCCCAAATACTTCATAACGGAATATTCCTAGGATTTCATCTTTACGTTTGGCAAAAGTCAGAAGGCATGGAATCTGCACAAAATTTAACATACCAACCAGCTTTCAGATCTGTGCAATTTTCCGATGTTGTTAAATGGACAATATTTTGTGCTCAAATTGCTGGGTTTACGGCAGTGGGACATGGACCACACTCTGCGGTTCAATGTACCCGCACATTTGAAGATGCCCCTGAACGACCACCAAGTGATCTTGAAGCTGTAAATGTCGCCAACTTGACAATAGATGTGCAATGGTCTCCGCCCCCATCAGAATTTTTGCCTGGCATAGTACGACAGTACAATTTAATGTACCGTAATCTGAATTACACTGATGAACTTCTTGTTGAAGAATATTTTGAATCATCTGTGACATCATACAGAATGGAGAATTTATTTGGTTTAACATTGTATGAGATCAATGTAACTGCTACTACTGTATTACCAGGACCGTGGGCAACTTTGCATGTCCTTACTTTGGAGGGAGTTCCAATCATTGCTCCACCAAATGTGTCGTGGTTCAACGCTAGCTCAACATCTTTACAAGTGGAATGGTTTATCATCCCTAAACCTTTAGTAAACGGCATTCTTCTTGGATATCGTGTGTTTATCTGGAGAGAATCTGAAGGTCCAACCTCTCAATGGAATGTTACTATTCCAGCTACTAACCTCACGTCAGAGTTTGCTGAACTGGAGAAATATACAAGATATTGTGGACAAGTGGAAGCATTTACGAGGGTAGGCGTAGGGCCACGATCCCTTGTCGAATGTATCCGAACGTATGAAGATGCGGTCGAGATTGCTCCAGCATGGTCGAATATATCGAATGTAACTTGGAATGAATGTCACGTGGCCTGGGAGCCAGTTAATTCATCGTTTGTCCCTGGTATATTGAGAGCATATCGTATCACATATAGAATCATGGATCCTCGATTTGATCAGAGCAATACGACGTTCTTGGTTGACAGTCAATTCAATTCAACACTTGTGACAGGTCTTTTAGGATTCGTTGATTACCAAGTGATGGTAAACGGTTATACCATCAAAGATGGTCCTGTTAGCATTGCATATTTTAAAACCGAAGAGGGAGTTCCCACCTCACCTCCATCAGAATTCCTTAGTACAGAAGTAACAGTAACAACCATCACAATTGCCTGGCAAGAAATTCCTTTACGAGAACGCCATGGAATCATCATAGGTTACGAACTCACGTACAAGAAAACAGCAGCAAGATCAAAACGAGATGTAGAAAAGACTTTCACATTTGATGCAGACGTTCACACAGCATTTTTGTTTCAACTTGTTGCATATACCAACTATACAATAACATTAAGAGGTCGTACATCTGTAGGATACGGACCTCTAGGGGCGATCGTGATCACAACATTGCAAGGAACACCCAGTGTAGCACCGAAACAATTTAACGGAGTCAATTTTACTGGGCCTACAAGCATCTTTTTATCGTGGGGTTCTTTGAGTCAAGAGGAATTGCAGGGTACATTGTCTGGTTATGAAGTAAGATATCAAGTTTTCTCAGTATCTGATGAAGAACTACCACACCCATCTCCTGAAGAAGTGGACATTGTCCATGGAAACAGCGTTAAATTAACCAGCTTGTCAACCTACACGACGTATAGAGTTTCAATTGCTGCCATCTCTGGTGGGGGTAAAGGTGTAACCTCCCATCTCATCTATGTTGCAACATGTCGTTGTCATAAAACTTTGACTACAAATTTCTGGAATTATCAACCGTACGTGAACGTCTCTGGTTATAATACAGACAGAGGATTTTTTCCTTATCTTCTTGACATGGTAACGTTATACTGTTGTCAAACCTGCTTGGAACATGGCACCACTCATATCGACTATTTTCATGATGGAGAAGGAAGACCTTCTGAAAAATCATCAGACATTGATGTCAAAAGAAATCTTACTCTAAACACAGATTACAGCTTCCCTGTGTACGGTTTCTTCGGCCAAACTGCTTATTCCAAGTATTATGGATACGCCAGCATTGTTGAAGTTGTAGGGACGGTATTTTTCACTCTAAAACCTAGCAGTTCGGAACAAAGAAATACTTTATTAACATCTGTATTGTCCATTGTACCATTTTTGGCTATCGCAGTGGTTTTTGCCTATATAGCTGGAGTGATCATTTGGGCTCTAG
>ERZ1738542.13-NODE-31-length-15808-cov-8.305148_pt1 | contig 15808 bp, 1 predicted proteins | sample MGYA00581731_ERZ1738542 | MGnify/ENA primary metagenome ERZ1738542 (study PRJEB40740, sample SAMEA7388103) | Antillogorgia bipinnata | biome: Marine coral reef biome; feature: Environment associated with an aquatic invertebrate; material: Seawater | host... | reverse complement strand
CCAACTTTCATCCGATGTCCACCACAGTCATTTACAAAACGCATTTTTCTAGTCGACTCACCGTCGAGTCGAGAGTTGCGTCGTTAACAATTTTTCTGCAGCAGCTGACCTCACTTTTTGAGGACCACAGCCAACTTTGTCAGAAGCATCGTGGCTTGTTGCCGAATGGCCGCCGAATCCCCGAACCTACTGAGGCTGTGAAGAGCTTGTTCGCCGCCGAGCTTGCTGCTTTCCACCAAATTTGCATCTGAAGAACATACTACCACTAACAGCTCAGCGATTGTAGCTGTAGGACCTTGAGACAACATCACACGTTCCCATGGTGATCCAGTGACCCGAGTGAGGGCCGTCTTGTGGTTGTAAGCCTGGTTGATGTGCTTGCAGCAGTACTGGATGAAATCCTTACCACCTTCCTCCGAAATGGCAAAACGAGCTCCAAAATCAGCAGCAAACCATGAAGCCATGATGCTTTGTAGCGCCGATCGGACACACGCAGTTGCTCGAACATAAAGGAATAACTTGGCTCGGTCTCCATCCACTGGATCATAGAGCGCCTTGGGCAAAATGCCCTGTGCGACGATATGTTGCACCTTAATGAGCTGTGCAAAAGCTGCACCACGAACTGTGGAGGACTGGGCTGCTTCCTTTGGGTGCGCAGGCACCATGACAGCCAGTGCAAACAACAAATGGCACAGCATGGTACTGAAAATGGGTCCTTCCATTTTGGGTCCTTGTGCCTCTTGCAAACGTTGGTCCTCCTTCATCACTTCTTGTGCTATCTTATCTAACAGCGCAGCAGGAGGCATACCACATTCAGCCACCGGAGGTGCTCCCAAGAACTCTGGTTCTGGTACCTCTTGAACCGTCTTCCGTGCCTTGGGATCCACTGGTGGCAAAGGCTCTTTCTGAGCTTGCAATGACTTTCCAGGTGCCGCCAGGACAGTTTCCAAATCCAAGGAAGGCGTTGAAGCCAGTGGTGGACAAATGCATTGCCCAATCATGAAAGATACCAAGCACCGGAACTCATTCTCGTTAGGCAAGCCCAGAGCAGGTTCATGTAGCCACCTTGCGATCATGTCGTAAGGCCCTTCACCACCACTGGCCAAGCTTTCGATCAAAATCCCCTGCATCGTATGAAAGCGCCGCAAAAACTCTCCTGCGATGTTACGTGCATTCAACTGCAAACGTAGTGAGGATACCACTGAGACCAACAACAAGGCAGCAAGCTGCAGAGACTTCTCTGGAAGCGTTAAGCACTTGGAGACCACCTTGCTATCAATGCTCTCTACCGATGTTTGGATAAACTCAGGCAGCTCCACCAAACACCATGCAGATGCAACACAACCCAACTGCTGTGAATCTTTCCATTGATACGAGATGCATTTCCCAGCGCTGAGCGCCGTCCCACGAATGAGATCACGTGAGCCACGTAACCAATGGAGGCGTGTTTTGCATTCAGGTTGTTTACTTCTCATTTCGGCAATCTGTGCGCTGGTCTTCCCCGCGGCGGCCTCCTGTTCGTCTAAGAGTCGGTTCCGCCGTTCAACTTGCACCTCTTCCAAGGAGACCTCTTCCATCACGAGCACAGCTTCTGGATCCAAAGTATCTGCTTGCGCCTTCAACTTCTCTTCACTCGCTTCATAGGAGAGCATGGTCAGAACCAACCACAAGCCCCAAGCCCTTGAATAGTGATCTCCTGGTTTCTCGCACCACGAAAGGATCTGGGACATAAAGCCGGTTCTGAACATGTACTTGGAAGCAAAGGAGGAGGAGCGCGCAGCAGCACCATTGCGTAAAGTCTCTGCCAACTTGGGGCAATCCAGTTTTCGTGCCAACATCCTAGCCACTAACGCACTAAAGTGCACGTTGCATGTGGGGATCGAGAGGACATGGCACAAGACTGCGACCAACAAGCGCAGCATGTGGCGCAATTCCCGCACATCCCAAAAGCCAAAGGTACGATGAATCGCTTGATTCGCCAACTTGGCATTCTTTTCAGATTGCAAGACGGAGGCAAAGAGGCAATGCACCTGACAAAAGTTGCTAAAAAGCCGCATGGCGTGGTGCTTGATCACCGGATTGGGATGTGTCGACCACATTCGCAGCATGATGTTCGTAAAGACATCCATCTGTCCCAGCCCCAAATTCTCCAGGCACCAATCCAAAGTCTGACATGACAACATGGCCATATAGAGGGCCGTACACCTCTCCAGCAATGTCACAGTGGAAAGCTCTGCAATGCTTCCCTGCTTCTCAAAAACAGCATCACTCCAATAATGAATCTGAGAGAACATTCCAATGGAATGAGCACGAGCCCTGCGATCCTGAACGTACTTGTAGGCTTCTGGCAGTGACAGTAACCTACTGGCCACTCCGCCAGCCAACAGCTTCGCTTCTTCTAAGACTAACGTTTCCGAAGTATCAGCCTCTTCAGTCCTTTCTTCACCAATGGCAGACCGCATTTCTTCTTGACGTTTCGGAGTAGGCAGGAACAGGGTACAGCACACACCAAGGAGTCCCTGTTGCACCAAGAGTTTTTGCAAGTCTTCATTGATGTCGTAGACCAACCGCAAGGCCAACTGCATCTCATAGCAAATCGTCGCTTCAGTAGCATCCTTCACTTGTTTCTCTTCCCTCATTGGCCATACTTCCTGCTGGCAGTAGAAGGTGATGTGTTCACGCATGTTTTTGACGATGGATTCTTCTTTTGCCACGGTTGCACCGAACTCTGCAGGGAAGAGGTCATAAAGCTCCGAGATCAATCTCACAACCATGGCCTGCATGACAACCATATCTTCATGACGATCCCAACCTCTAGCCACATGGTGCGGAACATCCTTGGATGCTGGTGGTGTGGTATCTGCCTTACCAAAGGATGGTTTTCCTTGCTCCATCATTGACAACTGAAGCTTGGACTTGTCAGCAAGACGTTTACATAACCATGGCACAAATCCTCCCTGCCACACTCGTTGCAACAACCTGGTCTCACCATGAGAAATGAAGCTGTGGAAAAGCGCCACTAATCCACCACAAAGATCTGGTTGAAGCTCGCACATGGGCACCAATGAAGCCAGCACCGTTTCGGAAAGAAACTCGTATGGTCCAAAATAGGAATTTCTCCAAGTGTCCACTCGTTTCAAGATCAGGCCGAACAAGACTTTCCGGAAGTCAATGGCATCTGCAGGGTCCAGGGTGGATCGTCCCGAGACATAGAGCAAGCCCTGTAGAGTCGACTTTGCAAAGTACTCCGCCACCTCATCTAGCTCATAGAGGGAAGAGCCGAAGCCTTCAAGCCATCTCTGTACCAGCTCGCGACGTGAGGCAACAGAAGAACGAGCCAGACCCAAAAAGGCCATGATGTTGGGTAATTCGATGATTCCTCCCAAGACTTCTAAGGTGCGTTCACCACTCAAAGCTACAAAGAGCTCCGAGAGAGAGATAACCCTTAAAGATCCGGAAGCAGGATTCCCAAGCGCAGCAAGCACTGTCTCCAGGATATCCAGCATGTGAACATGGACATCATAGCAGCTTTTCGATAAGGCAATCATCATGCGTGAGGTGCTGGCGGCCAAATCATCCAAAGGTCCAGTCAAAATGCGTCTAAAGGCCTGTAGACAATTCGCTTTAAGGAAAGCTGCACCAGCCAGGTAGGACTGTGTGCCCTTCGTCAGCATTTCACAGAGGTATTCACAGGCACCCTTGCGCAAATCCACTGTAGGAGCACTGCATATCAGGGCCAGCAAGTAGAGCGTGAACTTTGCTTTCAAGACATTGAAGTGATTGGATTTGGTACTAAAAGGTGCCAAAGCCGCTCCCAAAGCCTGTTGACATTCCAAATCCAATACCAAGCCAGACGCTCCACTTTGAATCTTCATACGGCCTTCAAATTGCAAATCATTGGCAAAGTCCAATGCGCCCGCAATGAGTTGTTCAAATTCCTTGCCTTTACTACCGCTGAACAACTTTGGACCTGATAATGTGACCAAGCTGATGATACAATGGATCCATGGGAGACGCAAATCAGGTAGGTCAGGCTGTTCTGATCGATGTTGCATCTCGATTTTGATTTGATCCTTGGCTTCCATGAGGCGTTCCATCAAACCCAGCTCGATCATCAGCTTGTGATCATCAAGTCGTTGCAACAAAAATGCCAAAGCATACACCTTGGCATGAATGCATGCGCCCTGGTCACCATAGAGATCCGGATCTGATTCCAGGCCAGTGAGGAAATGCCATGCAGGGTGGCTGTTCAGCAAACAAGCATTACCCTTGGGCACATGTGCTGCCCTGGAGAGCAAGTGGATGAAGCATCTGCGGATGCCAGCATCAAGACGACTTTGCGGAGGAATCTTCAGATGTTTCCATTCTCGTTTTTCCTCCGGGGTTTCTTCGGTCATGAATGTCTCTTCCTTCACCCCTGCATCAGGCGCCAAAAGTCTTGGAAAGGCTTTCTCCGAGATGCGTAAGACGTCCGGCATGTGCGGTGGCAAACAAGGCGAAGTACTGACAGAGCTTAATAAAAAGCACACTGCCAAAGCCTCAAAAGGCTCTGGAGACTGCCGCAGGATTCGCACCAACATGGGCAACAAGTCCACGCAAACGAAGGAATCGAACTGAATGTCCGTTGCCTTCTCCACAGACACATCCGGCTTTGGGGCCTCCTTGACCTGCACAGTGGCCAAGGCCGTAAGGAAGGCAAGGCACCACTGCATACGACCCCGACTGTCCAGCTTGGGTCCAATGATTGGCTTATCTTCATCTTCATCCTCATCATTGTAGCCTTCAATTTTCTGCATGTCAGATTCCAAACCAGCCACAGCTTGCTCCAGCAATCTGGCCACACGCAGATGAATCTTGCGGCTTAACATGGGACCTTGGACACGACGGCCGCCTTCCAAGGCCATCTTGTACAGCACCGGCATGTAGAGGGTGAACTCAGCGTCCAGTAGGGGGATGGACATGTCCAAAATGCGCAATAAGAAAAGATCCAACTCAGGAAGGGCCTTGTAGTGCTTTCCTACCGTCCGTGTTAAAGCCACCACCATGCATTGCTTCACTGCCGCCGCTTCTTGAAACATTGCCAAAGCCTCCAACAGATCTGCCAGGAGTTCGTATTCACGTTGTGCCAAGATGCCACAAAGTCCCTTGGGGCTGTCCATCAAAAGGGCAGTTTCCAAGCCAATGGCCAAACGTTTGAGCCCTGTGTGACTCAAGGCACGCTCTTGCAACAAAGCCACGAAAATCTTCAGGAAGCTCACCGCCTGCTTTGGCCTCAATCCTGTCTCTTCCACTGGGCTAATCATGCAACGCGTCAGCATGGCACAGGAAAGCTCAGGATACTCCCGATATTCGGCCAAAAGGATGTCGCAAACCGCGGGGAAACGATGCAGACCAGCATAGAGACAGACATCACCAATCATCTGTTGTACACCTTCATTGGGCCAACTGATCAAGAAGGGCACCAATTGAGCCAAGATTTCCAGATTGGAAGCTGTGTTTACATAGCCGACAAATATTCCTTGAGTCCAGCAATGCCACAAAAATTTCGTCGTCACGTGCATAAACATATCCGACAACACCACCTTCAACTTCTTGTGCAGTTGTATCTGTTCTTGCAAGATCTTGAGGAAACCTTGTAAAGTATAGCGTTTAAATGCGTCATCCAATGCTTTTGCTACCTCCGGTCGATGTGGTTCAGCCTCTGGTGGTGGTGGATGGTGTTGATCATGAGGATCACCCATGAAGGTGCCAAAAGTCAAGAGCTCCACCGCAGCAAAGTAGAGAAACTCTTGTTGTCCTCGTCGCTCTTCCACTTCTGAAAGCTTGCGTGAGCTGTTTCCAGTCATTGTGGTGCTCAACGTTGCTTCACCTTTGGCTCCTGCGGCTGGATGAGCTCCTTGTCTTCGGCTCCTTTGGTATAAACTCGGAGTTTTTCCCAGTCCCCGTGCTGCAGGAGAACCCGGAATGGCCAGGAGCTTTTTGTAGGCCTCGGTCTGTTTCTTGGGCGCATTGGCAATGGCTTCAGAATGCTCCATCAAAGCATCATATCTCTCTGCTGCTTTTGCTTCTTCTTCAGTGATGAGACCATACATGCTGCTCTCGTATTTACTCTCCTCTTCCAAATCCACCACACACGCTGTGGCCTGTTCATACATGGACTTCACCATGAGTTCCAACATTTGAGCATTGCCAAACATGGCCTCCCTCACCCGATTGATCTCACAACCTTCGCTGATGTAAAGGACGATTGCCATGAAGAAAGGCAAATCTGCTTCTTCAATGCAAGAAACCAAGTGAATAATACTCAGCATGTCATCATCGTGCAAATCCTTCTGGATGTGTGAGGAATTCCAAAGACAGTTGCGAATTGAAGCCAAAAGCAACCTGCGAACCAAGCGCCTTTGTTTCTCATCTCCACGGTGCAGAGTAGCTCCGGGTCCCAATTCACGATAAGCTTTGCAAATCGTAGAAATATGTCCTGGACATGTCAATAGGGCTTGACTACGCAGCATGCTGATGTTGTGCACAATGACCACGCTGTAGCGACAGAGATGGGTTTCCAAGAGATGATCTACGATAAATTTCAAGGCTTCGGCATCTCCAACCAAATCATCTAAGACCTTCGGTCTACGACTCCAACCTGTCAGCAGTCGATAATGCCAGATCTGCATCTTGGGATCAGGAACACGCGTCAAAGCATGGACAAATTGGGCATTGTCCTTCACGACACTGGCTACATTCACTGTGGGTGTGCTTGAATCCGTGGCATTCTGAGTGGAGATGATGGCACAACACACCGCCGCCATATCTTGTAAAGTGGTATGTTCTTCCCGATGATCACCATAAGCTACTTCCATCAAATACTCCAAGAAGACTAAGCCCTTGAAAGGAAATGCTTGCTTCACCATGAGGTACAGAGTATTGAGAATCTGTTCATCTTCCAAGGCGTCGTCTGATTTCACACGATGCAGCTTGACGGTGTGCAAGAAATTCTCATAATCAATGATATCCACCTTCTCCCAATTCATATTCTGCAAGGTATCAGTACGCTTCAAGAGTGTTTGCAGAATCACCAGGACATCGTCAATGACCTTGGAACGCTCCTCGTCCCGATTGGGAACTTGTCTACGACCGTTGATCAACACCTTGGAGAACCTCATAGTCAATGGAATCAAAAAGGGTACATTGATACCCGACTTGAAGACCTTCAACATGCTGGAAGCGGCATCACGTGCTTCCTTCGTTTCAGCTGCGTCTCTCTTTTCGCGCACCTTCATCTCGGCAGCGCAACTGCCGCAGGACCAGTTTCGAAGAAGTAAAATGAAGGACTGAAGCGTCTGCACATAGAGTTTGTCATCTTCAATCTTGTCTTCATCATGGAACCAGTGCTCAAAGAGTTTACTGGCCTCCTCAAGGACATTGAGATGTTGCAACTCAGCTGTGATGAAATCCACCTCGAAAGCCAGTAAGTTACAAATGAAGCGCAAGGCATGCAAAGTCATGGTGTTTGCCACATCCAAATCATCAAACGTGGGAATGGACTTCATCACTCGGACCACCCCGCGTAACAAACGGGTCATTTCTTCCGCAGGCAAATGCTTGCCCAAGCGTTTGGAACTGGAGACCGCCAAGACCATCCGTTCATAGGCAGCGAAGTTGGCGACACATAACATAGAGAGGCATAAGGAGTACATATCATCAGAACGCTCCAACTCTTCTGCTAAGAAATTTCGAAGCTCAGTCTGGCGCAAAGAGACCAAACCACCAAAAGGCAATCGAACCGATGGATCAATGGAGGGTTCCATTGAAGAACTCTCCGTGGGCAAGGTCACCGTTGAGGTTTCCGCTGGAAAAGCATCGACATCCTCGGCGGCCGCTGTGGGAACTGTAGGCGCAGGTGCCGCGGTCTCATCCGTTTGACCTCGACCATCAGTCACCTCTACATCCGCATCTGCTGTACCCGAGGCTGGAGTGGTAACGTCACGCACCTCTGTCTCCTCTTCTTCGAACTCAAGGGAAGTGTCCGATTGACGTGCAAAGGGGGCACATTCATAAGACGCAGCACACGCAAAGTAGCGCAGTGTTTCTGCACGAATCGCTGAAATCTCCTTGTAGCGCTTGACAATCTGTGGAAGCCAAGTCATCACCTCTTGATGCATTGGAAGTCGTTCCTGTGAGATCCAAGCCCAAGGTAAAAGTTTCGTACTCACTTCGGGCGCAACGTACATCGCTTGCACCAGTGTGTGTCTCAGGCATACGATCAAATGCTCGAAGATCAGACCCAAATCGAAGTCATCCATGTGTTGAGACAATGGACTGTCAGTTGGCCCTCCTTTCTTGGCACAGAGATCTCGTGGTGGAGGTCCTTTACTCTCACGCTGAAAGCGTTTTAAAGCAAGATTGATACAAGCATTGAGGACATCGAAGTATGCCGTGGATCGTGTGACCCGAAGAAAGGGAGATTCCAACGGCTTGCATGAAGCCTCCCGAAGCAATGCCGTCAAATAAAACAGGACACGGATGTCTGATGACAACAAATTGGCCAGGAACGCAGATTTGCCCTTCTTATCCACAGCATGACCACCCAAGCATAACATCACTTGGACCTTGTCCAGGACCTGCAATAGGCCATCAACTGCAGATTTCACCTCACTCTCTTTGAAACCTCCATTGGCCTTTTCTTTGACTTCTTCTGGATCCTTCGTGTAGGCGTGGGGAGGTCGCCCATGTCGGAACATGGTGCAAAGCAACACATGAAGCAAGGCCACCAATTTGTTCATTATCTCCGCTGCTGTGGTCTCTCGCTTGCCACCCTCCAAGGCATCAAAATTGATCACCGCATCTTCGAAGGAATCCTGCAAATCTTTCAGCATTCCCAGCAAGTCTAGCTGCTCATAGGCGCCATGACAGCAGGTACGCGACACCGAGACGGCCTCACACAGAATGACCCGTGAGAAGTGTTCCACTAAAGGTGCCAAGGCTGGATGTAAAGCCAAGGACTCCTTCGTGTCTTGGATCAAGCGACGGCGAACCGCAGCCTTCTCAGCGGTTTCGGAACCGCCCAGGCTCAAACAACTGGACACAGCCATGATATACTGAAGACAGGCGACTCCTTCGATACCAAATTCGTTCATACACTCCGGTGCCACCAACGAACATCGACTCAATGCGCGTAAGGCCATCAGACGTGCCGCCAAGGTCTCAGCCCTGGATGGTAAGACACACAGCAATCGGAAGAGTTGCTCCTGCGCAATCTTGGCCAATTCAGGATGACAACAGCTGCGGTCCAGGATGCAAACGAGATATTCCACCTCCTCCTTGAGGGGTGGTGCTTCTCCTACAGTTCCCAGCTTCTTTTCCATGCGTCGCAACACGCCCAGAAACTGGTCACTCTTCATCAAGACTTGGCAACTGGCCTGATTGGAACTCATAGCACAAAGGACCAACATCACAGGGACGCGTAAGGTGGCAGTGGGCAGCTCCAACAAGGAAACCAATGGTATTTCCAGGTGTAAGGCGCTCATGGCAGAGAGTCCATTTTCATTCGCCACCAAGGCAGTGAGGAGTTGAGCAATGATCCTGAATGACGCATCAGCTCTTGCAACTTCATCGGCTGATGGTCGGTGTTGTCCCGGAGGCAATGGAGGCAATTCATCACTACTTTTCATCTGCCAAGCTCGTTCGGCTTCCAGGTCCTCTGAGAGTTTGTGTCCTCCCGCCAGGACGTTCCAACGCTCATAGCTGGCACTCAACTCCTCCAATCGATGAGCAATGCAGCCTAGTACATCTTCTGCTACCAGTGCCACCACCATGGAGGTGTCTACCTCCACAGCAAATAGGACCATGTGAAGCATGGCATCCAATGAGTCCGCCGCCGAAAGGCGTGTGGCGGCATCCATTTCAGACTGCAAGAACTTCTTCCAGTGATTTTTGAACCATCCCACTAAACGTTCTCCAACGCCCAAACCTCTCCAACGTGTCCATAAGTTACCTGAAATTGATGACTGGAGAAGCCCTGCAATGAGATCGGCTGCGACCTTGTGTAACTCCGGTGGTTTGCGACCATCCACCAACAATTCCATCAAATAGCGGTCCAAATCTGGAATCCTCATCTGATGCACCAAAACCTCATACTGAAGGCAGTGGTGAAGGGCTCGCAAGGAGATCTCCCATAAAGCATCTGCATGCTTTCTCAGCAGCACATCCGAGCTGTTCTCATCCGCAACACTTTGAGCTTGTCCTGCTGCCCTTACCATTCGTGCCAAGATATCTAAGTCTGACCATAGATCCGGCGCACAAGCACCCAAGGTACAGAAGTACATAGATTCAAAGGCACGAATTTGAATTTCAGGAATAGGATTCTCCATATAACTACATGCCAACACCATAATCTCTCTGGATAAGAACTTGCGACGCAGCTCGCTCGGAGCTTGGGACATGCCATGCAGGATTTCGATCAAAGCCCTACGTGCGACCATGGCATCTTCCTCCGCGGACATTCGGCTAACGAACATCAACATCCCGCGATCAGGTTTCACTTCTTCTCTGGACATGCTGGTGTAGTAGAGATTTGCACAACACATGATGTACTTGTGAAGAGATGAATCCGTCTTCTGACAATTCTGGAAGTACTCTGCCATGGAATGAAAGATCCGACCTGAAACTGCTCGTTCCTGACACAAACACGTCAAGGTTGAAAAGATCAACCGACGCAAGGAGGGTGACGTAGCATCGGCGGGCATCACCTCCAGCAAAACTCGAAGGATTCTCGGCTCGCTGTGCAGAAGTTCCAAGTTTTCAGCCTGCACCGCCAAGTTGTGAATCACCAAGACTGCCAAGTTGAAGCATTCCAAATATTGAGCTGGATCTCCATAAGCCTGAACCTTGTTCACTTGCTCGATGCGAATATTGCCAACGGTTCTCATGTCTTCTACCTGTTTCTCCTTGGAAGGTTCATGGCGTCGACGGAAAAGCAGTTTCAAAGGTCGTGCTTCGAACAAAGGTTCGATGTCACCTTGCTCCAGTTCCGTGACGTCGACAGCATTGACCTCCACCAATTCATCCCCTGGTCGTAGGTCCATTCCCACACGAGCTGCACGGCTATTGGGTAAAACTTTGGAGAGCTGCGGGGGTAGTTCCCATCCAATCCTCAATCCCAATGGTGGAGCATCGTCCGGTTCGAAGACAACCTCATAGTAGTCAAACTTATCCTCATCCTTCACAGCTTCCTCCGACTTCAGTTTCACTCGATGGAAGAGCACTGCACAATGGCGCAGCACATCTCTGAGGAAGGCCATGGTGTCTGGAGTCATCACGGCTTGGTGGGTATTCTGTCTGCACGTCAAATTTGCCAGCATCCGAGTCAGTTCGATCATCAGCGCAAAGTGCTCCACGAACCAACCCTTGCCTGGTATTCCCTTGCAAATGCGGAAAACCCCGGAGTTCACGATGAATTCCAAGAGCTCATCTTGGGCTGCAGCGTTGGCCAAGACTCCCAAGACCTTTTGCCGAATCTCCAGGGTTGAGGTGGCCAACATGGGAAAGAGATGATCGGATCGAGCTCGTAGCATGCATTCTGGCTCATCCTCTTCAAATTGGTTGATTCGGGCAGGATCTGCCAATGCATTGGCAATAAGCGCCATCAAGCTGGGTTGAAGCCATTCTGGACATCCTAAAGAGATACGATACGCCACCAGCGGAGCACGGATACTCAGCGGGCTCAGAAAGGTAAGACCTGTCAAACATTCCACAATGCATGCCACTAGGGAAGACGCCTGCCCTTGATTCAGTGACAGCTTGACCACCTCAAGCATTCCTTGAGTCTTGCTGTGAAGCATTCCCAAAGTCCTGAAGTCATGCCGCAAGGGCTGAAGAACGAGCGCGTCTTTGGCCTTTTTCTCTTCACCCAAGAGATTCACATAGCTTGAATCCATCGCTTCTAACTTCACCTCTCCACCACGACCAGGATCTTCCAATTCGACCTTTGCCAGGAAGTTATTGGCGCAAACGAGAACCCGCAGCATTGCCACAAACTCCTCCGTGGGGGTCAGTTCACCCAACTTCTTTTCCATAGCCAAGGTATCCAACTCCCTCATACACGTCGATGTAAGCTTGTTCAGAGTGATACGATTGGAGATGACAAGTCCACCATCATCCTTCATATCCGTATTCACTGGGATCTCACCATCATCGCCACGGAACTTCTCTTTCACACGCTCAGCAAAATTCGTCAATGCTGACATTGCCAGCATATAACGATTTCGCGCCACAGCAGGGCCACTCCATGGTCCCGTGACGTTGGACAAGGTGTCGCGGACGGGTGGGATGACCTCTGGAGCATTCGCATGTGCAGTTGAACGACGGATGGTGGTAAGCAACTCGTTGATCACAGCGGACTCGTTAAGGAAGTTGTAGAGCAAGGATCGGTCTCTGCTGAAGTTGGCCACCAGTAGAAAGCCATAGACCTGGACATAGGTATCCTCGCAGTCCTTCATGGCAAACAAACAAGTTGGAATAACATTACTTGGCTCCAACGCTTCCTGCACCCTCGGCCCCATCTCATGATGCGACAAGAGGAGGCACACCGTGCGGATCACATTCCGATAGATGAAGTTTGCAGGTTTGATGGCGCAATTCCCCAAGAAACTCAGAAAATCCATGGAATCCACGTGCAATTCCTCAGTAGTGATATTGGGATAGATCACTCGCTGCAAGGTTCGAAGTCCAACCGTTCCTGAATGGAAGGCTTCATTCACATCCTGCTGCGGGAGACGAAGCAATGACATCAACAGCTGCAATCTCGTGGCAGGATAGATGAGGCTTGCCATACTGTGATCACCACCAGTGGGTGATCCCACCAAAGCAGCGATGCCAAAGACAGCACCCATCAACAGCTCCACACAAACTTTGTCGTTCAAATCCTTCCCTGCCATTGTGATGAAGACCAACAATGCTTCAACCATTCCAGATTTTGCCATTTGTTCGTGATATTCGTAGGATGCACGTGCCAGTTCAGATAGCAAGGAGCACTGTAAAGCAGCAATCTGGTAGAAATGTTCATCTCGCTCCTCCATATTCAGATTCGCATTGATGTCAGCCATCAGCAAATCCAAATGAGTCAGTACCACACGCTTGAAATCCGGAATCCTTGCAATACATAACAACGCAGATAAGCACCTCGAAACGGTGTGAGGAGAAAAGAGCATGTCACGGCCAGAAAGGAGTAATTGCACAATATCTGCCCCTTTCATAATTTGAGACTGGATTTGTTTGGAGCTGTGTAGGATATTGGCAAAGAACAAGACCACAGCTTCGCCCGAAGATTTGTCGATTTGCTCACTATAGAAGAGATCAAAGAGAAGCTTTGGCAAAGTCAAATCCACCAAACGTTGAAAGCTGGTAAGGTTATGTTCCAAACTCAGCAAGGCGATACAATGTATACAACACCTGCAAACGAAAGGATCATGTTGGCTCAGTATTACTTCAGGTTCAGCTTTCTTCTGAGCTTCTTTCTTCATCGCTTTGATGCGTTGTGGTTGTCCAGTGAAAACACGTGGTAAGAGTCGCAGCAGGCTTTCAAGGTAGTCCTCTTCGCACTTCTTTTCATCAGAGAAACCCAAAAAGATCCGGCGATTCTCTCTGAATTCCAGCAAGTTTTGGAGCAAGTAGATCCCCAGTTGCTGCAGCTGCAACTGATCCGAGAACATGAAAGCCGAGAAGGTATCTAAGGCACCATCCATACCCAACTGCGGTCTGAATTCATCGGAGCAAGCGAAGGGAATCAGCGCCTTAAGGGCATTGATGATGAGATCGATGTGCGTTTCGTTTTCGCAGGCTGTGAGCAACATGTTCACTCCCTTCTCTTGTGCAATTGCACGTTGTGAGGATCCGGATTCCGCCAAATACAGTAGGCACAGCAAGCAACAGAGCCTCACATGTTCCACCTTGGACTTGCTGTACATCTGTATGACTAAACGGACACCGCCTTGCAACACAAACTCCTGGTGAGAATCAGCGTGATAACAAAAAGATGAACACATCAGGGCCAAATGTGGCGCCAGACGAGGATCTTCGAGGTAAACTACCCAGGCATCGGTCAACACTGAGAAGATCATCTCCTCCAATAGCGTGGCCCGCACCACTGCGTCCGTGTTCGCTACTTGTCGACAGAGATCACATAGGTAGATGGCTGAGACCACTGACAAAGACTCCAAACGTTCATAGTTGAAGATATGCCTGTGGAATCCACAAGCCATGAGCATACTCCCACTTTTGCCATCCAGTTTGACAATGTTGTGAAAGAATTGCATCAAATAGTCCACCAGCACTGGATCTTGCGACTTGGACACTGCTATGCTTAAAGATTCCAAGTAAGGTTTGGAGGCCAATTTGGACAAGTTAAGAGTATCGGAGCTTGCATTGGCAATGACCAATGCTGCAGCACGACGAATGTCGATGTTCTCCTCCGAGTTCACGATCAAAAACATCAGGTCAATGATGTCGCTGGCCGTCGGCGTTGTGGGATGTGTCGCACAGACAGCTGCCATCATCTGCAGAGCGTTGGTGCGCATTCCAATACTCAAGCGTTGTGTGAGCGCAATTGGACAGACATTGGCCATGGCTCCAGTGGTGAGGATGACATGGTGATACTTGGGCGACAAGCTCAACTGCATCAAGGCTCGTATCACATGCGTTTGCACATTGGTGTTGTCGTTGTGGATGTGTTCTGTCAGGACTTCAAAGAGAGGCGACTCGACGATGCGATCATGTAGGTCAACACTTTCGCAGATATTCGCAATGATGGCAATGCCAATAGGGACATATTCCACATGACCTGTGCCTAGCGCTGCCAATTCAATGACTTGAGCAACCTCCTTCTCCATCATCAGCCCTGCATTCTGCTTGAACATAGAAAAGTGAAGGAGCAAATCCATTGACAACGTCTTCAGAGCTTGGGGATATTGACTGTGGTAAATTCCAAGGAGCAAAGGTAGCAAACCCATTGATGGAAATAGCTCCTGTGCCTCTGTCTCAACAGCCAATCCACGAAGAATTGCCAAGGAATAAGACATAATCGTCTTATTGGGATCCTGCATGTAGCCCCAAATGATCTCATAGACCTCCTTTCCCATCATCCACTTTCGATGCCACGGATCGGCCGTTAAATTCGCCAGGCAAAAGAGGCAATTGATCCTGATTTCCTCTCTTTGGGTCTGTTTCAGGATTGTCAGAATGCCATCTGCGGCATTCATTTGCTGGAGCTCATGCCACATGATATCACTACATGCAAAGTTGCCTAAGGCATTCAACACATACGCAATGACCTCCTGCACCTCCTCACTTTGAAGGATAGGCACCAAATGCCTCAGCACTTCTTCTTCCAACAACTGTGGATGTGTAGCTGCTGAAGTGCTCAAATTCGCCACTGCCAGGGCCGCATACATACGACAGTCCTCGTCCAACGAGATGATGAGCGGCAAGATTGCCGTGCGCCATCCTCCTCTCTGTACGATTCGCACCTGAAAAGCTCGATTTGCACACAAACTTGCCAACGTCTTGATACCATGGCGTTTCTCCTTCACATTCTTCAACACCCGAAGGGCTTGGATCAATTCTCCATAGGACGACATGGATCAGGACGGCACGACCACCGGCCCTAGCACCGGGGGTAGGCAAGGTCCGCTACGTTCCACCGCGTTGGCCTAGGCCATCAAACAGCCCAAGCGCTGTTGAACCCGTCCAGCCCCGGGTCGGACCGGTCCAGGCCCTACCGAAACTGACTCGGCTCTTCTTTGAATCGAAAAAAAAT
>ERZ1738542.12-NODE-28-length-16096-cov-32.193816_pt1 | contig 16096 bp, 2 predicted proteins | sample MGYA00581731_ERZ1738542 | MGnify/ENA primary metagenome ERZ1738542 (study PRJEB40740, sample SAMEA7388103) | Antillogorgia bipinnata | biome: Marine coral reef biome; feature: Environment associated with an aquatic invertebrate; material: Seawater | host... | reverse complement strand
AAATAGGGGGACATGTTGTACTGCTGAGTGGCCCTACTGTTCATTCCCTATACTATGGTGTAAAGTTTGAATGATAGCACGCTTTAATTTAACCGCAATGTAAAGAATATTTACAACACATGCAACATACATTCTATTCACTATGATATATTTCGATAAAAAATGACTTTCACACGATACGACAATTGTATAGAGGAAGTGCCGGTTTTCCGAGGTAAAATATTTTCACACGCAACCTCATTGTCAAAAAACTTATGAGATTAAGTACACCCCTACCCTTTCCTTCCTGGGATGGCCTGCGAGCATGAATTGAAACTGTGTCGTTTTCCTTGTTTGAACGGAATTGAATTTTGACTAAAACTGGACAAAAGTCAAGCCGATCAAAAAGTCCTTTCAGTATTCAAATTAAATCAGGCAAGAAGTGTTTTGTTAGCTTCTTGATATTTTATGCATATTTATAGTCGTAACGAATTCGCTCTGCAAGACGTGGCGAAATGGTATTTGTACACTTAAGCTTATAGTAATTCTATACACGGAGATTTTTTCGTTACAATTTTAATGCCCTGCGGATGTTTAGAGATTAGAGAGAAACTAGAGATTTAAAGATATATGCTGTTACATCAGGGTTTATTTTCCTGGTTCTTAAGCTTACAGTCTTTGTGTTCCATTTTTGGATTTACTGCACCCAGGGGCATAACTAACGCGATCTTTGGGAGGTGGGTGGAGTAGGGTGAATATATTTATAGATATATATATCCACGTCCTACCCAACGAATTTCTTGTAAAACAGATTTGATTTTAAAGGAAAATTCGTAAGGAAAAAAGTGAATATTCACAGCACTTTCCCCTCCAATTATGGCATTTGTTACGCCTTTGACTGCACCCATCCCATATACAGTAGAACCTCTCAAACTCTTTGCTGTAACTCCAAATGAATTAAGTTTCTCTTGTCATGTTCTTGCTCGTATTACTATTGGTTGACTCACATTCTCAATCACTCAAATTGGTTTTCGTTTTCCTTGGATTTTCGAGCAAGCAGGGTTCTACTGTCTTGTCCTTTACTGCCTTGCAGTTCCTGCTTTGTCTGTTTCATTCAGTTTATGTCTGCGATACAGAGCTGCTTTGTTCTGTGTCTGATCAAGTAGAAAAATACTTTGCAAATACTGTGGTGGAATTCTACAATAAGCGGTCGTAATTTGCGTTTGAGCAACTAAAGAAACATTGCATCTCTGCGTACTTTGGTGTCAAGCATCTCAATAATATTCTACAATGGTTGACTGTATGTAGGATTTTGCCGTGTTATTTTATAAAGATATTTCAAACAAAGGGCATACAGCGTGATACAGTGTACCAAAAAGACTTTCTTGTTTTAACTAAAAGCCTTGTCTGTTTCGGCTTTTAACATCGTTAACTCATGGTAGAAAGTCATCTTAACAAGTAGGAAGCAACAAAGAGTAAATATTTGACTTCAAAGACGTTGCAAACATCGTTTCCTAAGCAGTCTATAAAGACGGTTCATTAGAAATGTTTAAGGTCAAAGTTCTTACGCTTGCATGTGCGTAATAATTTCTAACTCCTTGTTTGGGTAAAAGAAATGGGACAATTTGTGTTCGTCATGCAATGACGCAATCGTTTGAACAGCATCACAAGCAAGGTTCTTTGGCCATCAGTTAAAATGAAAGGGACTTGATTGCAGATTAGATTACGCCATTTTACCTAAAAGTCATTTAGGCTTCTTGCTCCTATTTATTTTGGGGTTTGGCTTAAAAGTTTGTCTTTCAGAATGATCGCTTTTCATTTCTTATTCCGTGGGTTTAATTCCTCCGTGGGAACTCGCGACTTGCACTTATGTGAAGAGTTAATACGTCTGCCAAAACTGGTGGGTTTGTTCTAGGTGTTTCGGCTCCAAAGCAGAAGTTAAATTTGGCTCAATTTCCATATTAATAAATCCTGAAATAAATGCATAATCCAAACCTAACCTTAACCCTCGGTTCTTCTGTTGCGTTTGCCATAAGAGCAGATCGGAACTTTATTTATACTTAATGTCTCATCATAGGTGTGGAAAAGTACGTGTGGAACTATCTGTACTTGTGGAAAATACGTGTCGTGTTTTCTATTCGTTTTTCGTACAAAATTTTTCACAAGGCAAATTTTATTTTTTTTAAAGCAATTGAATGGAAGAGTTAATTATAGTCGCCTTGCTTCTAACGTCCTCATTAATTTAATCACTTCCGCAAATTATGGAAAAGAAGCCCATAATATTATTTAATGAAACTCTAATTGATTATTCCTCACAGCGTAGGTCTTGCTCTGCGACCTATAGATCTATAGAACCGTCAATGCTAGCAAAAATTTCCAAATTAGTTTTATCCATCTTCATCTTATTTCCTTATTTTAAATCAGGCATAGATTTTCAATTGGGATGATTTTTATCATTTTGTAAAACCGATTTGGGAAATAGCGTTTTTGGTCTACAAACTACAGCCTAATCATTACTTTTTGCGTTAGATTTTATTGTACACCATGCATTGACTATTTGAATATTGTAGTGTGATGTTGGCTCAACACTTTTAAGTGAGCGGGCCCAAGATTCGTTAATAATTAAGACCAATTATTTTGTATTTGCCCAAAAAACCCGGATAAAGTCACTATGGTGCTAACTCGTTAACTTTCCTTTTGCCAAAACGGAACGAGGTTTCTAGAAGAGTTACGTAAAACAACGTTTGGCATTGATAAATTTGCGCAACTTCCATTTTTAAAACTAATTTATATTTTCATGCTTACACTGCTACCACCAACGAAAAATTCGTTGAATCGAGCGGGATTTGAACTTGCATTTTTAAGGGTTCTTTATTTATGTATTTCAAGCACTCGTAGGGCCATTACGTCTGAATTTTTGGGGTTTTTTTGGTGAAACAATCTTTGTTCTGATTTGATAGTATTGAGTGAGTGTGTACGTAGTGTTGAACGTAGTTTGTCTTCCAATTGCGTGTTCCTGTCAGCAAGGTTAAATTCATTAACTATTGCAACATTGCAGTGCTTTACATCAAACTAAAAGTTCCTGTTAAAAGTCTGTAAGTTTTCTTTTGTCTGTTTTGTTTTTGAAATAGCGTATGATTTGACTTGCCAATCTCTCGCCCCTAATACCATAGATACCGCACCATACCAGACCATACAATCCACTGATATAACTCAGTATTCTATGACAAATCCACCATCTTTTGTAGTACATTGCTGCATTTTATACATTTTTTCCATAACCTTATCAGCCTCGCCCAGTTTATAGGAATATTTCATATTTTTCAATATTGCATGTTTTTGTGTTTCAGTAACTTCGATTGTGGTGCAGGAAGACACAGAACGATGTAAGTTTTTACGTTTTATCAATGTATCAGTCATTTGTGGAGACACAATGTTAATAAACTGATTTTATTGAAAATCTGAAAACAAATCATTTTACTAACATGGTGTCTCCACAAATTGCTGATATATTGATATAGATTCATCATGCAAAGTCTCAAATTGCTCATATGTCTTCAGTTTTATATTTGTGAATTACCAACTAATTTTTGTTTTATCTTTTTGAGAAATCTCATATTTTGTTTTCATTGATGTCGTAATCATAACGTGTTACTTTTGACCAAAACACGAATTAGGGGAATATATCTGAGCTTGTGAAGGGGTATAAATAAACATTCAAATGAGCCAAGTTAGTTTGATCTATGATACGATATGCGGAATGAACAAGGGCGTCCCTGGGTGCTTTTTACCAAAAAAACGTACAGGGCAATTTCTTTTCACCAAAACATGAATGTACAAGGGATCACTTAATCAAACAACTTAGTTCATGTTGTGAAAGAGAATAAATAAAAAGCCAAATAGCACTTTACGTGTCAAGTTGGTTTGATCTATGATATATAGATATAGGTGCAGTATAGGTGTTTCAATATCTCGAAAGCTGGATTAGGGCCAACCATTAGGTAACATCCCAGTTTTTTGTGTGTATATCTATGTCGGATTAGTCCTTCCTAAAACGATGAACGAAAAAAGCCACGACTTTTGGCAAGGCGTTAACTGACAATTTTAACACACGTCCGTAGCGAAAATTAAACCTACGACCTCAGAGGTGAAAGGTGCTTGCCCTGAGAACTGGGCTACCGAAGCCCTACATTGAAACCTCAGAGAAGGAATATTGTATTTTTCAAAACAAAATTTCTGGGAAAACATTTCAAAGGGAAACTTGCATCGAAATTTAGGTTACCCCAAGGCTATATGATGATCGAATTTTAAACAACCAATCCCAGAAAACACACCCAAGTCCTTGATTGATTCCGTGGTATATGAATATGTATGCATTTAACAAAATGCTGAACAAGTTTTAACCTGTATAAAGATGATAATGATGATGATAATAAATGGTTTTGAAGTTGGTCAGACACTACCTAAGGACGTCTTGCTCAATGTCACATACTTGTACATGGTTTGTGGGAGAGTCGAGCTCCCGAAAGTGGAAGTTCTTAGATTTAAGATATCCTGCTCTGGTTTCAGTTTCCTGCAAGCCTTCTCTTACTTTAAGCACTAAGGAAGATTGGCAAGTTGCCAAAGAAACAGAGCTGTGTACTTTCGTTGAAAGTTCTTGAACATTTTGTGTTCACATGGAAACTGTGTGATTGAAGCTCAATATTTTGAAGGGTCTTTTATACACCTAATTTAAGCGCTTTCGGAAATTATGCGGATCTTTATAAAGCTTTTATAGGTGGCACTTCGCCATTTCACAATCATTAAAACACAAGTTAATTGTTAAAGCGACTTCATTTTTGGTCTATCAGTCTTTTCCGTTATTTGTTAAGCTATTTTGTATAAAATTTAACTCAATTGCAAAACAACGAAAGTGAAGAATATTTACACGCTTTCGTTCATCTTTTCTCTTTTGTTTATATTCTGCACCGCAGAACAAAGTGGACTACAATTGTGAATATTACCACGAAATCAACTGTGAATGCTGCTTGTATGGTGGAAAACTTTTTCATCAAAGCTTGCAACATACCATTTGGAGACACACACGCAACTAAGGGAAAGAAGAATTTTTGATTTAGACAGACATTGATCACAGCCAGAGTGTTATCTGGGCCTAGGGGTGACTCACCATCGTAATGACAGGTCAAAATTGGTGGATTATAACGATATCTAGTGTTTTGCTGGTATCAGCTACCATTGTACGTTCAGCTGACCCTACCGAACTTTCGTTGAACCAAAGGTTTCCAAATAAAGATGAAACAGAAGTTTGTGGTAACATTCGGGACGTTATCGAACGCGATTCTGGACGATTTCGACGAATTTTAGTCAGAAATACTAATGATCAGATTGACTACATTAATGATGATGCGAGGCGTATGACATCAAGGACGAAAAGTAAACTGGATGTGCTAGCCTCTCTTGTCATTAGTGAATGGTCAGATTACAAACTACACGTAGCGCAAGCATGGACTGACCAAGTTTTGCCTTCAGATTCAGCCTCACTTCATTACGAAGGGCGTTCCGTGCGATTGCAAACAAAAGACTTTGATGAGGATAAACTTGGCCGTTTGGCTGGACTTGCTATTGAAGCTGGTTTTGACTGGGTAGAATATACAGATTCAAACTACATTCGGGCTTCAGTTATTCCAGATGTTTGTCAAACATCAGTGGACCTTGTCTTCGTTCTCGATAACTCAGGAAGTGTGGGAGATACGAATTTCAGAAAGGTGAAAGATTTTGTCAAACGTGTAATAGATTTCTTTAACATTGGTCGAGATGGCACCCATGTTGCGGTGGTCACCTATGATATTGATACCCATATTGAGTTTAATCTCGTGAGATACTTCACGAAAAACGACCTGAGAAACGCAGTGGATGATATCGACTATCACGGATATTTGACCTACACTGGTGAAGCATTGAGGGACGTTAGATTGAATGTTTTGACTGCAGCGGCTGGAATGAGAACTGATGATGGTATTCCGAAAATTGTATTGTTGCTCACTGATGGCTACTCAAATGGTATACAACCATATGGTCCCGCAAATGACCTACGAAACACGGGTGTTAGTATTTTCTGTATTGGTGTTGGATTATTAGTATCTGTATCCGAGTTGAACGGAATTGCTTCTGACCCCGATAAAGACTATGTTTTCAGGCTAAGTTCTTTCAATCAATTGGCTAGTTTTGTGGATAGAGTCAGCTCTGTTTCGTGTGGCGAGGGATCTCTAATTGATTCGTGTAAAGTTGCGGAGACAACTGTTGAAAGTGGATCATTCAAATATTTCCGCACGACTTTTAGCGTCGTTACAAATAAGGAAGTCAGTATTGAAGTCAGAGATACGGTTGGTATTAGTCACTTATATGCATCTGACAAAAGTAGAAATCCTGGTCCGTTGGACCCAGACAGTGTAAAGAATGAAGCTGACACAAGTCCCAAGGCTGTTTCGCTGAAACTGGATGGTAACGCAAAGACTGTGTATGTAGCTGTGCAAGGCCAACAAGATAACAACAAGTTTAGTTTATCGTTTTGGGATAACCTATTTGAGAGTAGAGGCGTGTTCGAGGTGAACGTCACAGAGGAGCAGGATGCTCGTGAAATTTTGACTTTAAATATGTTAACTAATCCTGACACCCTGGAATACAGCATTTCAGCTGGCGACGACACGTCAGCGTTCAGCGTTGTAGATTCAAGTCCTTATCCTAAGCTCTCAACAAAAAGAAAACTGGATTATGAAGTTCAACAAGAATACAGTATCGTGATTGAAGCCGTAGATTCAGTCAATCAATGCTACAAAAGTCGAGCTATGGTTCAGGTTAACGTTATTGATAAAAACGATAATCCTCCAACATTCTCAAAGACAGAGTACATTGCTAACATTGCTGAAAATGCACAAAAGGGTGTCTCTGTTATTAAGTTGGTAGCTACTGATTTGGATTCAGGCGACAATGGGAAAATTACATACACGTTTGTTTCATCAACATCTCCTGCAGGCCTTTTTAATATTGATGCTTCGACTGGTGACGTAACATTACAAGGCATTCTGGACTACGAGGCTGAAAGCTCGTATAATTTGACGGCATTGGCCAAAGATAGCGGCTCACCAAGTTTGAGCTCAACCGTCGTTTTGAGGATATTTGTTACTGATATCAACGAACAACCGAGCGTAGATTGTGTTGGAGGTTGTGTACGCACAATCTCTGAAGCCGCACAACCGGGTACAAAAGTTGGAGAACTTGCCACCACAGACCCAGACACAGGCGTGAACTGTGCATTACAGTACAGTATGCCTGGAATAGCTGATGAAAAGTTCAGAGTTGCTAGTAACGGGGAAATTTTAACCAAAGCCAATCTTGACCGCGAGACAAACCCGCAGTATATATTTTATATCACAGTAAAGGATTGCGGATCACCTCCACTGACCGATAGAGTTCGCGTTACCATTACAGTGACTGACGTGAATGATAATCGTCCCCAGTTTCCCGGCCCTTACAACGAAGATATGTATGAAAGTGAATCCTCTGGGAGCACTGTTGTTCAAGTCAAAGCTACTGATGCTGACGAAGGACTCAATGCGGAGATAAAATATCGGCTTGTTGATGGAACTGACGCGTCTGCCTTCAAAATTAATGAAAATGATGGGACAATCACAATAGTTTCAAAACTTGATTATGAAACAAAGACGAGTTATTCGTTTACTGTGATAGCTCAAGACCAAGGTCCTGGCGATAGCTCTGGTAGCACAACGGTCACAGTGAATGTAATTGATGTTAATGATAACGCACCAGCCTTTTTGGGTACCCCTTATGTTGCTGTCATTAAAGAAAACGCCGGAACAGGAACTCCTGTTATTAATGTCAATGCAACCGATAGCGATTCAGGCCCAGCAGGAAAAGTTAAGTATTTTATCATATCTGGAAACATCAGAAATGCTTTTGCTATTCACGAGGACACTGGACTTATCACTGTGAACACTGCTCTCGATCAGGAAACAACACCATCCTATACGTTGTTTATTCAAGCCAAAGACAGCGGTTCGCCTTCGCTTCAATCTCAAGTTCCCGTCATTATAACAGTTAAAGATACGAACGACAATATTCCCGTATTCCAAGGACTGCCTTATTCTGCATCAGTTCCCGAGGATTTCGGTACAGTCCTGCCAGTTCTGAAAGTGTCTGCTACTGATGATGATGCTGGAGTTTTGGGTCAGATTACATACCGTATAGATTCTACTGATGATTCGAAGGATACATTTACTATTGATGATCAAGGCAATATTCGCGTGAAAACGTCATTAGATTATGAAACAAAGGAAGAATATTCTTTCAAAGTCGTGGCCAAAGATGGTGGCAACGCGACGGCTGAAGCCCCAGTCACTGTTTACGTCACCGATGTGAACGATCATGAGCCTCTCTTTGATAAAAACCCATACGTTGAGTTTGTGGATGAAAACCTCCCTCCAAATCGCGTGATAAACACAGTGAATGCACGTGATGAAGATTCTGGTCAACGGGGCTCTGTGACCTATTCAATTATTGATGGGAATATTGGAAACGCGTTTACAATCAATGCACAAGGTCAAGTCATTGCTCTGATCTCCTTCGATCGTGAAACTCGAGAATTCTACAATTTAACGATCCAAGCAAAGGATGGCGGCTCACCGGCCAAAAGTTCAACTACACAGATGGATATCACAATAAGAGATAAGAACGACAACACTCCAACTTTTGGCGAGACATTCTTCCGCTTTAGTATCAGTGAAAACAACGAACCTGATGAAGAAGTTGGAGAATTTGGACCTGCAACAGATAAAGATAAAGGCGCAAATGCAGAAATTGTTTACACCATTTTAAGTGGTAATATCGATAATGATTTTGAATATGATGGCGCAACCGGTAAACTGAAAGCAAAGAATGTTCTTGATCGTGAAAGAACTTCGGTTTACACTCTTGGCGTTAAAGCTGCAGACAACGGAAGTCCCAGTCGTTCATCTACAGTCGTTGTTCAAATTGTAGTGCTAGACCAGAATGATAACGCTCCTGTTTTCTCAAAGGATCCATACAACTGCGAGATAGATGAAAATTCAGCCGCAAACTCTCTAGTTTGTTCAGTCTCTGCCACGGACAAAGATGATGGAGTAAACAGTGATGTAACGTACGAGTTAGTTGCCCAAAGCTCCACCTTTAAAGTTGACAAAGACACTGGTGAAATTACAGCTTTGGTAACCTTTGACAGAGAAAACATTTCCTCGTACTCTTTTGATATTATTGCAAAAGATGCTGGTTCACCAAGTAAAAACTCAACTGTGACAGTTAATGTTAAAGTCTTGGACCAGAATGATAATGAACCACGATTCACGCAATCATCTTACAGTTTTGAAGTGAGTGAGGATGCGCAAGTAAAGACTAAGGTTGGAGAGGTGTTGGCTAAGGATAATGATGAAGGATTAAATGGGAAGGTAGAATACAGTATCATTGAAGGAAATGCAGGCACTGCATTTTCAATAAATAGCACTTCAGGCGTTATTACAGTCGCGTCAGGTTTAGATCGTGAAACCCTGGCTAGCTACAGACTTATTGTTAGAGCCACTGATGGTGGTACACCGTCTCAGTTCTCAAGTCGTGAGGTCGTTATCACAGTGACTGATGTTAACGATAATGATCCAGTCTTTACCGCTGACCCGTATCAAGGCATCATCGCAGAAGACGCTTCGGTTGATTCCCGTGTTGTACAGGTAAAAGCAACAGATGCAGATGAAGGGGTGAACAGTGAAATTAAGTACAGCATAACTGCGGGAGGAATGAAGGAACATTTTAAGATTGATGAAGATTCTGGTTTCATTACTACTGCAACTGAACTGGACTATCAACTAAAAAAATCTTACTTACTAACAGTTACAGCCACTGACGGCGGTGATCCACAACGGTCGAACACAGCTCACGTCAACATCACAGTTGAAAACGTTGATGACCCAACGATATTTATACTTCCCCCACCATTCGTCCGGGTTAGCGAAGCCATTGCCGTAGGAACGAATATCTTAAGATTAAACGCCACTGACAAGGATGGAAATCGTTTGAGTTTCTCCATAAAGTCAGGAAATATTGAAAACACGTTTGCTATTGATGAAGCCACCGGAGTTTTGTCTACCAATGCAAGTCTGGATCGAGAAACAATACCGACCTATAATCTCACCGTTGCTGTAAGCGACCAAAACTCAGGCGCATTCTCAGACCCTGCGCTTAGCGGAGGAGAGGACCGTACGCATAATCTCACAGTTATTGTGACAGACGAGAATGATAATGGGCCTATTTTTAATCCGTCTTCATATTCAGCAAATGTCACCGAGAATGCTGATGCAGGTGTTGTGGTAACAGTCACTGCAACAGACAAAGACGAGGGCGACAACGCTAAGATCACTTACTCCATCGATTCAGTTTCTAAAAAAACTTTCAATATTAACCCAACCACGGGGGAAATATCTGTCATAGGAAAGCTGGATTATGAAAATGGCTTGCGTTACGAGATTACAGTAACTGCAAAGGACTCTGGGACACCGTCATTGTCGTCCACTGCAAAGGTCGTTGTGATGGTGGAGGATCTTAATGACAACCATCCGAATTTCCCTCGGGATTACTCGACATCACTACGGGAGAATACTGCTGAAGGTGCAGTGATACGTGTCGAGGCAAGCGACCCTGATTCGGGTGTTAATGGAAAGGTTGTGTACAAGATCATTAGCGGTGACGACGATGGATTCTTCATGATATTAAATGGGATCATTACGGTTGCTAAACCTCCTGATCGAGAGCGAAATTCATCATTCATCCTAATTATCAACGCTAGCAACCCCGTTCCTGTAGTGGACTCAGCTCCGTCGGCAAAAACTACAGCAACGGTTAGCATTACAATCAGTGATGTCAACGACAATGCACCTGTCATAACCAACACAGAAACATCAGTTGAAATTCCAGAAAATTCAGCAATGAATACTGAAGTTATTGATGTCGATGCTATCGACAATGATCTTGGAGACAATAGTAAACTTGAGTATGAAATTGTGGATGGAAATATCGGCGATGTCTTCGTTATTAACCCCACGACCGGTCTGGTTAAAGTTAGTGGGACAATAGATCGCGAAACACGCGAGTCTTACACGCTTAGAATACGTGTATCCGATAAAGGAAGCCCAAGTCTGTCTTCCGAGAAGGAATTTTTGGTAAATGTCACAGATTTGAATGATAATGCTCCTGAGTTCACTGCAGAGCCTTATGTAGCCTCCGTAAGTGAAGCTGCAAATATCTCAACATTTGTGATTCAAGTCAAGGCTTCTGACAAAGATACCGCCGCTAACGGGCGAATCAAATTTACGATCGTGTCTGGTAATAGCCAAACTCACTTCAGAATCGATGCGGGAACTGGAAACATCTTTACGAATGCACTTTTAGACTTTGAGACGATCCCTGAATACACTCTCTTGGTCAGAGCTGAAGACACAACTCATAGCGTGGAAGCTAACGTTACAATACGGCTTGTCAACATCAATGATAATGACCCTATATTCAATCCTGCACTTTACGCGATGAGCATTGCTGAAAATTGGAGACAAGGAGACGAATTTCTTACCCTAACTGCCACAGATAAAGACGATTTTGGTGGGCTAACATACACTATTGTAAGCGGCAATACAGACAGTAAATTCGATCTTGAACCTGCAAGCGGAAAACTCCTAGTTGCTGGTGGATTAGACCGAGAAACCACCGATTTTTACAATCTGACCGTACGAGTAACCGACGGCGGTGTCCCAGCTCGTTCCGACACTGCGTACGTAGAGATTACCATTACGGACATTAACGATAACCCGCCTAGATTCAATACATCACGCGTGCACGAGTCTGTAGTCGAAAATTCCCGTGTTGGAACTCCAGTGCTAACAGTGAAGGCAGAGGATAAAGATATAGGAATGAATGGAGAGGTATCGTATGAAATCATCAATGGAAATGATGCTGGATTATTCAAGCTGGGAGAATCCTCTGGAGTGTTGACAGTTAATGGAGCTGTCGACAGAGAGACAATCACCAACTTCAGACTCGAGATCATCGCAAAAGACAAAGGCATACCCCTGTTGCAATCATCCACTCTCATTGTCATCATTGATGTCCTTGACGCTAATGACAACAGTCCAAAATTCACAGAAGACAGCTACACACGAAGTATTTCAGAGACAAGCTCCAATGGATCGTTCGTTGAAGAAGTACAAGCAATGGATGCAGATATTGGTGTGAATGCCAAAGTTGTTTACTCGCTGCTAAATGGCACAGAATATTTCAAAATTGAAAATGAAACCGGTGTTATATCAACAATTGTTGAATTGGACAGAGAAAAAATTCCGTCCTTTATTATATTGGTTTTCGTAAAAGATCTTGGCTCGCCATCACGAAATGCCACCACCTCCCTGACTGTCACCGTACTTGACGCCAACGATAATGCACCGTTGTTAAATCGCACACTGTATGCGAACGTTATCGAAGAGAAACCGAAGGGTCAGTTTGTGATACAATTGGTTGCGACGGATGCCGACGACGGTGCGAACGCGATTGTCGAGTATGATTTAGAGACCAATGCTAAACAATTCTTGGATATCAGCACCAAGAATGGAACTGTAACTACATTAGTTCCATTTGATTTTGAAGCTCAAAGAAATTACACTTTTAAAGTTATTGCATCTGATAAAGGAAATCCATCTCTCTCCACAACTGCGACTCTTTATATCAACGTGTTGGATACGGATGATAACTGTCCTGAATTTAATCCAAAGGAATATAATGTGACCATTGAAGAAAATCTTCCTCTTGATCAGACTATTGTACAGGTGAAGGCCACTGATGTAGACACTGTGGGAGAGGAAACTTTACAATATGGCATTAGAAAGGGTGACACGGAGGGCTTCTTTTTTATGGGAGCCACATCAGGCGAGATCACATCTCGAAAGTTTGTAAATCGAGAAGGTCCGGGCAGTAGCGAGTTCAATTTGGTTGTGAGAGCTGGTAATGACTTTTGTGGCGTTAACATTTCTGATCCTAAGGACGAATTTGTGAATCGGAGGCTGTCATCCTCCATCGCGTATGTAAACATTTTTGTGACAGATCAGAACGACAATGCTCCAAAATTCACGCCAGACTCGTACCAGCATACTCTGACAGATATCTATAGCAGCTCTTTGTTGCGGTTGCATGCAACTGATTCTGATGAAGGAGTGAATGCCGAGTTTGATTTTGGATTGCATGGAGTAACTAGGAATGGCGCAAAGCGAACATTGATAGTAACAGCGACAGATAAAGGGGTTCCAACACAGACCTCTAATACGACGGTGGAGGTTACTGCGGAAAATTGTGAGGCTCTAAAATTCTCTGTCTCAGCTCGTGGGAATGTGTCCGTGCAAACTTTGTGTAGTGTTAATGCATCAATGTCTGGCAAGGATTTAATAGGAGAAAGCGTCACGCTCTCCTGTATTGCCACAGGAAACACTATACCAGAATATCGCTGGACAAAGGGTGACTCTGAAGTGAAAGGTTTTAACAAATCTGGAGAATATAAGATCGATTCTTTACGAAAAGACAACGCTGGTGTTTATACCTGTTATGCAGCCAGTGAAGCTGGGAATATTGTCTCTAGGACTATCATCATTTATGCCCGGGAGTCAGTCAAAATTTCCGTTCCTCCAAAAGATACACCGGTCGAAGTCGGTCGAAAAGCTACGTTGAGTTGCCGAGCAACGGGAGATAAACCAATCTCGTTCTCTTGGTATAAGAATGGTGTAGAGCTACAGTCAAACGCTGAAATTAATTACAACCAACAGGATCTTGTTTTTGATGTAGTATTTGCAACAGACGAAGGCAGATATGTATGCAAAGTTACCAACGACTACGGGACTGATGAATCTGTCGCAGCCGTGCTACAAGTGTATGCCGAGTCGGCGATTGTTGAATTGGATATTAACGTGAATAATCCGCGGGTAGATGAAAACTGTCAGTTTTTCAACATTTCAGCAGTAACGGAAACTTTGAATGGATTAATCGATGGTTCAGTCAGAGTAGTGGAATTTGAACAGCCAAAAGGAATGTGTAACATAACAGCGTGTTCGTCGAACCCCTGTCGTAACCAGGGCACGTGTAGAGTTAGAGGGTCCAGTTTTGATTGTCAGTGTCCTGGAGGATGGAGCGGCGATTTTTGTGAAAAGGATCCTGACGAATGTCAAATCTGTAGAGATGATGTGTGCACTCCCTCTAATGAAACCTGTAAAAACAATGGCAAATGCGTGAACAGACCGGGAAGCTTCTTTTGCACGTGTCCAAACTCTAACATCACTGGTAAACTGTGTGAGTTTGATAGAAACAAAGTTTGTCAAGGCCAATGTGAACAAGGTGAAACGTGCTACCCCAAGGACAACAATGAGGGTTTTGAATGCCTTGCAAATGCTCGGGCTGTATCCATGGTTTATCAACTGGATAGCAACCAAATTCCATTTGAAGACTGGATGAAATATGACGTCGCTCAGAATATTAGAAACGCCATTAATTCCAATGGTAATAATGAGGTATCACAAGACGTTGCAGAAACACGAAAACGTCGCGCTACAGAAACAAACCAAGACTACGGCGCATGTTCCGTTCGCGTTCTTGACGGTTATGAGGTTAAAGGGTCAACATTAGACCTAACCGTTATCTTGGTTTGTCAAAACTCACCAGATCAAACATTTATTTGCAACGCCTTGTTAGCTGAAGGAACAGTGCAGTCTTGTACAGGAAATGATAATAAAGTTCTGGTAAAGGAGAAAACTACAAATGCACCAACACTTTCAGCCATTCCTGTTATGGTCGTGTTCATAGCTCGAGATAAAAACAATAAAGAGACTACTGCTGCTCAGATAATTGATACTCTAAAAAGTAAAAATGTTTACGAGAAACTTCAAAAGGATGGAATGGTTGTTACAGACCTTAGAGCACGGTCCACTCCAAAAACTTCAGAAGATTCAGGCTTACCTGCCGGTGTAATTGCTGGCATTGTTGTCGCTGTTGTTCTTCTGTTCTTGATAGCCCTCGTTATTATTTTTGTCGTCATACGAACAAGGAGGGATAAGGATAGAGACTTTAGTATTGGAGTCCGTGCAATCCTTGCACCCCGTTCCAAGAAACACAAACAATTTGGGCGCAGTAATATTTCCATGAACGAGATCAAGGCTGCTGAAATTCGTGGAATGAGTAACGACATGTTTTCAACCGTGGACGAGCAGCAGCAGCAGCACCATGATTCAGACGGTGAGGATGGCTCGTTCATGGTACAAATTCCCAAGTCCGTCTCGAAAACAAATATTGTTGAACCTGATTATATGAGCGAGTTGGAAACTGCGCCATGGTTTCACGGTTCAATCTCTCGAACCAAAGCAGAAAATATTTTGGCTACCAAAGAGACTGATGGATTATATTTAGTTCGTTCTGGGTTGGACAAAGGCGAGTTCTATATCAGTATGACAACTTCTCAAGATGAGCCGAAGTATCGCCATGTTGCTGTGAATCGTCACGATGGTTGTTTTGTGGCAATTTGTGGACCCGAGACCGAAGCGATGCAGTTCACGACCTTTAACGAGCTGCTCGAGTACTTACGATCAACTCCAACACATCTCGAGGGCACTGAAAGGGAATTGTTACTAAAGGATTACATAGGAAAAGACGGGAATTAAATAGCTTCAAAGATCTCTTACGTGATAACGAGGTTCTATGTCCCCTAAAGTAACCTAAATGTTCCTCATTGTAGTTTAATATCCAATTCGCCAGATGCTTCAAGTTTTTAACGTACAGTGCCCATTTTAATTACTAGGATCTTAATGTATCAACATTTGACATGGAAATTAGAATATCCAATTTAAAAAACTGAAAATTCTGTTGCACTTCGTCCTATCTATTTGTCACTTGCAATTTAGATGGGCACTTTTCAACGATAGGTTTGTACTCCAGGCAGGGCCGTAACTAGAACGTTATGTGGGGGGGGGGTGTATATTCATATATTCATGTTATGCCC
>ERZ1738542.2-NODE-5-length-25974-cov-6.560901_pt1 | contig 25974 bp, 2 predicted proteins | sample MGYA00581731_ERZ1738542 | MGnify/ENA primary metagenome ERZ1738542 (study PRJEB40740, sample SAMEA7388103) | Antillogorgia bipinnata | biome: Marine coral reef biome; feature: Environment associated with an aquatic invertebrate; material: Seawater | host: Antillogorgia... | reverse complement strand
GCCAGAAGTTCCAGACAAACCAAGGATTGATGTGAAAAGATGTCTTTTCCGAGATTTGTTGTTGTTGGCCAAACTCAAGCAACCACCACGGACCCTGATGCTGCAGTGCTTTCTCCAACGGAGTTGACTGCCTTGACGTAGTACGTGACAGTTGCTCCTGAATTTTGAAGGGTGTAGGTGTAGGTCGTCTGCGTGTTTGCCACCTGTACGCTATTGGCCACAAAGTTGTCGTTGCTCACCAAGAAGTGCAAGATCACGGAATTGCCATCATTGGCATTTGGTGTCCATGACATCACCACCTGCGCAGCTGTCGTACTCGTGACCGAGTCCAAAGTGGGCGTTCCTGGAACCTCAGCACTCACAAGGCTAATAGGTCCAGCCCATGTTGAACCCAAGCCAGCGCTGTTCACGGATCTCATCTGGAAGTAGTAAGTGGTACCAGTGGACACAGCCTTGGAGTAGAAGGTATCCGTTGGTGAACCCAACGTCTGCGCTGTCATGGTACCTGTTGTTGGTCCTGCATACACCTCATAGGTGACGGATGCCACAGCATCACCACCAGCATCAGCCACGGTGGTAATGGCATCCCATCCAACCTTGATGGTGCCAGAAACTGCAGGGTCTGAGTGCCTGCCAAAGTTTGTTGGTGTTGTGGGAGTATCCAATGCAAAACCACGTGGAGGATCGGTAAGTGATGACCATTCAGACCAAGTGCCACTGCCCATCTTGTTAACTGCCCGCACACGAAACTTGTACTGCTGAGCCGCTACCAAGCCAAGACCCGTCAAAGTTACACCACTTGTCGTGGTATACGGCGCTGCTTGAGTACCACCAGCATCCCAATTCTGCGTTGTTCCACCCGCAACATCGTACATCTCTCCCTCATAATTGAAGATGAAGGCCCCATTGCTGGAAGGCGCTGTCCATGAGAATGTTAACGATGGTGTTGTGGCTGAAGCTGTGTTCTGCAAATCGGAGATCTGCGCCGGAGTTGCAGCAGCGTAGAGTGTAGCAGCTGTGGATAAAGCACCTTCGCCAACATCATTGATGGCCAGCATTTGAACTGTATACGTTTCACCAGCAATGAGACCAGTGAGAGTACAAGTTTGTGGCGCTGGTTTTGTTTCCATGCCACAGGTGGAATCTGCAGTAGTACTCATGCTCGTACCATCTCCACTATTTCTATAGGCCTTGAAACCAACTGCAGTACCACCTTGCATATCGGGTACGGTCCAAGCTAAAACGATGGTAGTGCTGCTTCCCGAAGCGGCATTCTGTGTAGGCGCTGCCATCTGGTTAGGTTCACCAGCAGCCTTCATGTAGGACCAGGCACTTTCAGTGTAGCCGCGGCCGTTGTAGGCACGTAGCTTGAATCCATAGGTTTGCCCCGAGGTCAAACCAGTCCTTTGGAACTCCAAAACATTGGCCACCAAACTGCTGTCCAAGGGATCCGTTTCAACTCCAGCTCCTGGATAAATATCTTGCTCTGCCACACCATCTTGATTCTCATCCATGTAGACACGGTACCCCGTCATAGGACAACCATTGTCCGCAGGTGCCGCCCATTGAACTGTGATGGTACTAGATGTGGACACTTTTCTTGCCGGTGCCGCTGGTGTCGATGGAGCTCCACATGCTCTCACCGACATCACAGTGCTCTTGGCCGACTCGGCAGCGGTGCTGACCACTGTCACCTGCACCAAGTAGGTTCGATCCGTTACCAGGCCAGTGGCAGTGTAATAGCGATACGACGTGTCTGTGACTTTTCCTCTGTAGGACAACGCACCGCCCAAACCATCATTCATGTACACCTTGAAGGCCACGAGTTCTGCACCATTGAGAGCTCCTTCCATGAAATTGATGGTCACTGAGTTTGTCGTTCCCACAAACGCATCGGTCACCGTGGGTGCATCCGGCTGATTGGCACAAAACATGCGGGATTTGGGGGAGTACTGTCCAACACCTGCGCCGGTAACGGCAGCCACCCGGAAGTAGACAAAGTTCTGGGATCGATCGTTACCGTTGATGGCAGTGCAATCCACTGTCGCTTGAAGCGTACCAACAGCTGTACTCATGGAAGGCAAATTGGCATCGGGGAAATTCACTTCCGCATAGCCGATGGCAAAATACAAGTTCCATGCCGTCACGGGAACTCCACCATCTGAACCTGGGAAAGTCCAACCCACGGTGAGTTGGTTGTTGTTGGCCGAGGAGATGTAGTGTGGTGCTGTTGGTGGATCCGCGTCAGCACCTGCTGTCACCGTCAAAGTGGGCGAGACATCGCTTTCTCCAACTTCGGACACCACCTTCACTTGGAATCTGTAGTCCAAGCCGGCTGTCAAACCAGCTGCTGTGTATTCTGTCTGTGATGTCGCAGTGATCGACACCTCATTGAAGGCCCCATTGAGTCCATCATCATAAAGGATCTTGTACCCCATGAGCACAGCGCTATTCAAGGTGTTGGGAGCATACGAAATCGTCACCGAACTTGAAGTTCCCGACACCTTCACGGGTATTGCTGGTTGTCCGGGTTTTTCGGAACATCTCCAACGATAGGAGTTGGATGGAACTCCCGTTCCTGCAGCGTTGAGGCCACTCACTCTCACATAGGCGTATTGCAGATTCACAGTGGAACCACCCCACTTCCCTGGGTCAGTACAATCCAAGGTTTGCGTATAGGTTGAACCACTTCCAACAGTATACTGAGGACTACTAGCAGCAGTCCAGGTAATTCCATCTGTCGAACCATAGACGTACCATCCTGTGATCGTTGAGCCACCATCAGAACCTGGTGTCCATGCCAGGTCAATCTGCGTATTGGTAGAAGATGAAACTGAAACAGTGGGCGGATCTGGTGTGGCCGCAGCAACGAAGCTAGCAATGGCTGATGCAACACTGGTACCCACTTCAGAGACCACCTGAACCTTGAAACGATAGGACAAACCAGCGCTCAAACTGTACTTTGTGAAAGTCCTCTGAGTAGTGTCCGTGATGGTATCAATTGACCATGGTCCATTGTTGCCATCATCAGTATAGATCTTGAATCCTGTGAGGTAAGCACCATTGAGGCCGTTGGTGTCAAATGCAATGGTAATGGAGGTGGATGTTGAAGCAGTCACCGTTGGAGCAGCTGGAGTGCCAGGTGCTGCAGAACATCGGCTCTTTACTGCAGTGGACAAAGCACCTTCACCTGCACTGCTTGTAGCAGCCATCTTCAACCAGAAGTACTGTTGTCCTCGATTCACACCACCAAAGTTCGTACAATCCAAGGTGTAAGAAACGAAGGCTGCCGATTCTGTAGCAGTTGGTGTAGATGGATATGTCAAGCCATCATCAGAGACGTAAATGTTCCAACCAGTAATGGGTGTACCACCTGTAGAACCCAACAATTGTGCACTGTAGACCAAGGCAGTATCCGACGTTGAAACAATGGAAACCACTGGAGCATCTGGTACTGAAGCTGCAACTGCAGACAACACTGCAGAAGTTGCACTTTCACCGGTTTCGGAGATCGTTTGAATACGAAACCTGTAGGTTTGACCTGCTGATAATCCAGTCTTGGTGTATTGGACCTGCAGATTGTCCGTTAAGGTCACTGTGGTAAAGGGTCCTCCCGCTCCATCGTCAAAGGAGACCTTATATCCCTGATGTAGTGCATTGTGCAGCTCGGTAGAAGTTGGTGCTGTCCATCCAATGGTAATCTGGGTAGCACTGGAGCTCACCACCGTTGGTGCCGCCGGTGTATCCGGTGCTGCTGAGCACCGGGAGGCCAAGGTGCCCGACAAGGTGCCGGTGCCTGCCAAGCTGTAGCCAGCCACCTTGACCCATAGCATGGACTGACCCGCAGAGTAGGTGGCGCAAGTAATTGTGTACTGCATGGTGTTCACATCTGCCAGGGTGTGTGATGGTGCTGTCTCCGCAGGCCATGTCTCTCCATCGGTTGAAACATAGACGTACCAACCTGAAATGATGGCACCACCATTGGAACCCGAGAACTGCCATGCCACTGTCAGTGTGGTGTCAGTAGACGCCGATGAATAGGCAGTCGGTGCTGCAGGTGGCGATGCTGCGATGATGGGACCGCCAATGTCCGACTCGATACTACAACCGGCAATGGAACAAAGCTTCAACTTCACCCGGTAGTAGTTGCCAGTTGTAATGCTGGAAGTAATCGTGTGGCTCAGGGCAGTCGTGTCAAAGACAGAAACCTCCTCAAAGGTGTTGTCAGCATCATTGGCATCATCAACCAAAATGCGCCAGCCAGTATGTGAAGAGCCGCTCAACTGCACATTTGTTGGTTGATATAAGGCCACTGTGATGCTGGTTGCCGTGGCGGTGAGGCCAGGTGCAGCAGGTTGTACTGGCACCGGTGCACAATAGATACCAGTAGGATCCGAATCTGCTCCTTCTCCTGATCCAACACCGTTCACAGCTGACACCTTGAAGTACAGCATTTGCGAAGAGGGACAGTTGTAGGTAAATTGGTAGACTGATGCATCTGCGGTACTACCTGCGGCTGCGTAAGTGGTACCGCCATCATCAGAGACTTTGACGTTGTACTGGGACAACGCAACGCCACCATTGTCCTTTCCCACATAGTCCCATCCCAATGTGATGGCTGTTGCTGATGAGGTGATCACATAGGGAGCTGAAGGGGCCTCTGGAAGAGAGCCACAAACCAAGTCTAACTGCGACGTCCAGCTGCCACACTCGTTGATGTTGCAGGCACGGACCTGGAACCGGTAGGTGTTGCCTGGTGTCAATGGTGTGGTTGGGCTGGCGACTTTGAAAGCTGGCGACGTGGTGATGTATTGCACCGACGACATGGTGGTCTGATCGTTCCACATCACCTCGTAGCGAATGATGCTGGCTTCATTGGCATGTACTGCTGCAGGTGTATCCCATCCGACCTGTATGGTGTAGAGTGAAGATGACACGTACCTGAAAGTCTGTGGAACACCAGGTGCTTCAGATGCTGCGAATGAAGAAATGCCACTGAAAACGCCCATTCCATTTGCGTTGCTCGCACGGATCTGGAAACGGTAGGTCGATCCTGTGTTCAGTGTATCCTGTCTGTGCGACAAGGATGTGCCAGCATAGATCTGGTTGACGATGCTTCCTCCTGTGCCAGCGCCGTTGTCGAAGTACAGCTGGTACTCGGTAATGGCTAGTCCAGTTGGAGCTGTCCAAGACACCTCAATGCTATTCTGCAGTGCTTGGACCAAGGTCAAAGGATTTGCTCCGAAGGATGGCAAAGCGCCAGCTGTCACTGACAACCCTCCTTCAGGAGATCCCACATCGCAATTATCAGCAGCGCAAACATAGACCATGAAGCCATAGGTCGTACCCGCCTGCAAGCCTTGCTGTGTGTGGAAGAGAACTGATGGTCCACCACTGTGCGCTAAGGAGTAAGGGTTGGAACCTTGTCTCATGTAGACCTTGTATCCAGTGATCAAAGCACCCACACAACCTGTCGATGAAGGTGGCGTCCAGGTGAGTTTCACCGAGTAATCCGTGTGCTCTGTGGCCACAAAGGTGTCAACAGGATCAGGCAAGGCGCAAACTTGCGTCCGATATACCGGGCTTGCCTGTGACAAACCAATGGCATTCTCCGCATAGACGACGAAGCGCAAGAATTTGCCCTCCGGCAACGAGTCAATGGTGTCGGAGAAAGTGCTACTGCTGTAGGTCCTGTTGTTGAGGAAGTCCGTGTAGTCACCGCTGTCATACGAGAGCACATATCCTGTGATAGGCGAACTGCCATCATTACTTGGAGCTGTCCAACTGAGCGCCACTGACGTGGTAGTTCGATTGACCGAAGAATCTCGTACCGGAGCACCCATCTGCGTTGGTGATGTTCCTCCAGGTACCAAGGTTTCAGCCGACTGTAGGGATTCGCCCGCGGCATTCAGCGCTGTGGCGGCGAACTTGTAGATCAAACCACCTGAAAGTCCTGTGACAGTGAAGGAGGTGACCTGCGGTTGCCCTTGACCATTCCATAAAACGATGTTGATAGGATCATTGGCTCCATTGTTCCTGTAGAGTTTGTAGCCCAACAGTTGCGATCCACCCGAATTGGCTGGTGGCGTCCAAGACACTTGCAACCCACTCTGAGTTCGAGTTGAAGCAACCACCACTGGAGCTCCTGGTGGATCTGGTGCTGCTGCAGCATAGAGTGTCACCTGCGCATAGTTGGGCACAATGTCTGTAAGAGCATTGGTGTCCACCACACGATTAACAGCTGCAACCTTGAGGATGTAGTTGTATCCCAATGTCAGCCCTGTGACGGTGTAGGTGGTTGTGGTTGGCCGATTCACTCCATCTGTAGCATCGATGAAAGTACTTCCACCCAACCCATCGTTACGCTCGACATAGTACTTGATGATGGGTGAACCACCATCATCAGTTGGAGCTGTCCATGACAATCCGATGCTTCCGGAAGAACCACCAGAACGAGCCAGGTTGGTAGGAGCAGCAGGTGCAGCCGCAGCAATGACATAGATATCGCTGCCAGTACCAGAAAAACTGCCAGAAACCTGGGTCTTGAAATTTTCAGCCAACACGCGGAAGACGAAACTCAAATCAGGGCTTGCTGGCACATAGTTGAAGGAAGTCTCCAAGACCGAAGAAGTCGAACCAACCTTTGACAAGGTGGAGACCGATGTTCCGGCCATGACTGTATAGCCCAGGATAGGACATTCTCCAGTGTCACTGGGTGCATTCCAACCCAACTGGACCAAGCTGCCTGACCGCTGGAGAACAGCAAGGCTTGTAACGCTGCCTGGTTCATTGCATGGGGACACATTGATGGCAGCTGCAGCACCTTCGCCTTTAGCAGTGAAGGCTTTGACCTCTGTCTTGTAGATGTAGCCTGTAGCAAGACCCACTTTTTGAAAGCTGGTCGCGGTGCCAGAGTATTCCTCCACAAATGGTCCCCCCAAGGCATCATCCATGTAGACCTTGTATCCCAGCACAGGAAGGCCACCACTATCAAAGGGTACGCTCCAAGAAACTGTCACTGACACCAATGTAGAAGCTGCCACAGTGAGGCTCGTCGGTGCAGTGGTCAGCTCAGCCGAATAGTAGATCTGGGTATCGCTACGAGTTCCGGGCAATGAGTGTTGTTCCGCCATCAAGTTGACCGCTGCCACCTCTATTTGTAATGCCGCTCCAGTGATGAAGCTGATCGTGTCAGACATAGTGCCTGTGCCACTCCATGCCAAACGATCAATTGGACCAGCATCCAATCCATCACGATACCACACCTCATAGCGAATGATAGGAGATCCACCATCATCTGATGGAGCAGCCCAGCTGACAACGGTTTCTGTACGTGAATTATCGGCAAAGGTGACCATGGTCGGTTTTCCAGCTTGTCCCGCACACAACATCGATGCGGAATCAGATCTTGGACCTTCACCAGCAGCATTCACTGCAGTGACCTGGTAGTGATACGTGAAGTTGGTTGTAAGACTCAAGGATTCAAAGGCTAAAGCGTTTCCTTCAAAGATCTGTGCAAAGGCTCCACTCTCCAAGGCCTGATACAGGCGATATGTGGTAATAGCTGAACCCATGTTGTCTGGAGGCGTCCACAAGACTGTAATGGATGTACGTGTCGATGTGGAACGAGTTGGTGCTGTCATCTTGGCTGGATATGAAGCACAAATCGTCGGCACCTCTGTGCCGTATTTGCCCCAGCCCACGGCGTTACGGGCACGGATGCGGAAGCTGACTGCATTGCCTTTGGTACATCCTTGGGTCAAGGTGGATAAGTCAGTTGCCGCGTTGGTCGCAACCACGGTCCATCCTTGGTTGTTCTCATTCATGGAGATCTCATAGAGATCCACAGCCACTCCACCGTTCACCAAGCTCGGAGGGAAGTCCACCTTGATATCTCCAATAGCTGGGTATGCAAAGTAGATGGCACCTGGCGGATCGGGTGCTTGAGCAGCATGACCACAAACAGCATCACTCAGGCGTGGCTGCTGATCATCCAAGGCATTGGTCTCCGTGACAAAGTTCAAAGCAGCCACTTTGAAACAATAGCTACCTCCTGCTACCAAACGATCCACCAATTGGCTTGTGGTAAGACTATTGGTGTCACCCCATGGCGTGTAGGCTTGATTGACGGCACCAATATAAATACGATAGCCCGTCACTGGCACCCCTCCATTGAGATTGCTTGGTACTCCTTGCCACTGTAGTGTGATGCCAGTCGTGGCCATGGATAGGATCTCCAATCCAATGACCTTTGCTGGAGCTTCTGCTGCAACCACACTGAGTTGCAAGGTGCTGGGTGAACTGCCAACCCTTGTCTCAGCACGTACCGTGAAATTGTAGGTCTGAGCTGGTACCACCACTGGCAAAGCAAACTCTCGCTGAATCTGGGTTGATGCAACCACTCCATCCTGTGTGATGGCATAGGCAGTCACAGGACAACCACCATCAGCTGCTGGTGCTTCCCATTCCACCGTGATGCCCAGGGTGGACCGCGATTTCACATCAAAGTTCGTAGGCATTGAAGGCAGTACGCATGCAGCGGCTTCACGTACGGCACTCCGTTGACCTTCACCAATGTGATTCACTGCGGCCACACGGAAGAGGTAGATGGTACCGGTGGTCAGCATGGCCTTTGTGTAGGCCGTATCCGGACCATTGTAGATCTCTTGATAGACTCCACCATCTAATGGTCCAGACATGAAGAGTCGATAGCTCAAAATTTCAGATCCCAAAGGCGATGGAGGAGCCCACTCCACTGTGAGGGATGTCAAAGCACGTGAAGCAATGATAGGCAAGGCTGGTGCTGCAGGTGCATTTCCGGCACGAATGGAGGCAGATGCAAGAGATGGCTGCCCCACACCGATGAAATTTATTGCTCTTACGTGGTAGACGTAGTCTTGTCCCGGTTGCACCGTGAGATCCGAGTAGTTTCTGGCCAAAGGATCCTGCATGGCTTCGGCCAATGGTACCAAGATCTCTACGGCGGACCAAACGCCTTCCACACCACCAACAGCTGCTTCCACGTAGACGATGACATTGTAGCGTTGCCCTGGAATCAGACTGCAGTCTTTCAACTGCAAGGATTGCCTGGAATTGTCGATGAGCATCTCAGATGGTTTGCAACCTGCACCTCCCACAGAGTGTTGGCCCAACATCACCTCCTTGCTGCTGGCTGGACTTGAAGTTGCCACCTCCAGGATCATGGCCCATGCACGACCAGCAGCCGCATAGGCTGTGTAAGCCACTGTGACTCCATCGGTTGTGACCGTTTGAGCTCCATCTGCTGTGACAGTCGAGATTGGCGTCGGAACTTCAATAAAGTAGTTGCTGGTCACGGCTGGTACGACAGTCCTGATGCTGTAGACCGTGCCATCATTCAAGCCAGACATGTCCTCTACGTAAAGCACCGTGCTGTATTCTGCCGCAAGAGCAAGACTACATCCAGACAAGCTCCAGTAGAGCACGCTAGTGCCCACGTTCACATCCACCTGCCGACAGTTCACAGCATCGCCCACTGCATAGGTTGCGGCCTTGATGTTGGTCGCAGTAGCCATTGCCAAATTCGAGGTCAAAATGATTTGAGCCCATGCTCTTCCAATGGCAACACCTGCACCAAAAGAAAAGGAGACATCGCTGACGGTTGGTGTGTTTGTCAACGTCAACGGCGTCGCCAGGAAATTGGATGCGGGCACACTGAAGGGAATCGCCTGACTCAAAGCACCATCTAAGCCTCCATTGGTATCTTCTGTGTAGAGGTAGACCTCATAACTCTCACCTTTGGTCAGGTTGCACGATTCAAACATCATGGTATAGGTCCCACGAGCAACCGTCACATCTTCTTCAGCACAATCTGCACCTCCTATACCAATGGCCGGATTGTTGTTTCGCACCATCTCAATGGTGGCCAAGGATGATAAAGATGCAGAGATCACACGGCCCCACACCTTCCCCGTCGGCTTTGCTACCTCATACTGCAGGTTGAAGCCAAAAGTCGTGATAGTGCTGGTAATCATGGCCGGTGCAACAAAGGAGTTAGATGTTGGGACTGTCAAAGGAAGATTCATGGCAAAATAACCATCGTTGGCATAGCCATCGGCCTCGGTATATGCCACCAGTTGATGTGGGGCACCAACGTCCAAAGTGCAGCCAGACATTGTGACTTCTACCTCCACCATACTGGTCACCGTCACCTCGCCCGATTGACAGCCGGTGTCACAACCAGTCTGTACATCCATCACTGAGAGACTGGTGGAATTTTCCACGCTGGCCACGCAAGCCCAAGCTTTTCCTGTTGCCATGGTTCCTTTGAACTTGGTCTTTACCGTGCTTGTGGAAGGAATCTCCGATAGATACGGCAAGGTGGAAAATTCATTGGATGGCTGAATCATCAGAGGAACAGCTGCAGATAATGTGCCATCATAGCCACCGGCCAGGTTTGCAATGTAGACCAAGATGGAATAGTCCGAACCAGCCATGAAATTGCAACCAGCCACATTGTAGGACTGCGAACCCATCGAGGAGATGCTCGTATTTGCCACGGAGCAAATGGCACTGTTGCCACTGGTGACTGTCATCACATCTGCCGACGATGCTTCATTAGCTGGGATGGCAATGATCCAAGCAAGACCCAAATACATCGCCGAAAAAGAGACGCTGAAGGCTGAGGTGGTTAAAGCCATTGCATCCAAGGTGGGTACCTCCAAGAAATAGTTGGAAGTGCCCGGTGCCACTGTGATTGTCAGCATAGACAAAGATCCATCCACGTCATTGACATCGCTGTCTCCAATGTAAACATACACCTTGTAGTTGGTGCTGTGCGTCAATGCGCAACCGGACAAGCGGTGGCTTTGCTCATCATACGCAACCACAATACTTTGGCTGCACATGACATCAGATGCTGATGCACTCCTCAGAGTTGCAATGTCAACATAGGCGGGAGCAGAATCTGTCAGCAAGTACAAACTACCTGTTCCTGATGTCTGAGCAGAGAATGTCACCCACACACCCGTCATCGTGGCTGTGCTTGAAATACGCGGACCAGAAGTGAAGGTATTCGTTACGTTGGCAGCAGCAGGTGTGGGAGCTGGTGCCGGCGAAGGAGCCGAGGCTGTGGGCAATACATCAACTGCAGAGCTGAGGAAACCATCGCCAAGGCCATTTCCGTCCTCCACGTAGATGAAAGCCTTGTAGGTTGTTTCCAAAACCAAACTGCAGCCAGTAAAGCTCATAGTCTCTGCTGTTGTCGCGGTTACAGCCTGATCGGCCACCAGGCAAACACCACCAAAAGCACCTGTACCAGCTTTGATGGTGGCCGCGGAGACAGATGCAGCATCTGCTTCCGATGTCACTACACCCCAAGCTTTTCCAGCTTGATGGGTTGCAAAGTTAATATCAACACCTGCGGTACTTGGATTTGAAGCCGTCGGGTCGGTGTAGAAGCTGTTGGATGCGGGTACAATCACCGAGACGGGTGATGAAAGTGATCCAGTATTTCCTGATGATTCCACATAGACCACCAGATTGTACTCGATGCCACGTTCCAAGGCGCAACCTGTGATACTAATAGATTGAGCTCCAACGGTGATGGCATCTCCCGAAACGCCACAGATCATACCCGTTGCGACCTTCACTGAGACCAGATCCAATGCGGTTGCAGCTGAAGGGATACCAATGGAAGCCCAGACCAGGCCTATGGTGGCACCAGCATCGTGAGCCACGCTGAAGTCAACGGCTACTGCTGTTTGGGTGGGCACCCCATTGACACTTGGATTCACCGAGAAAGTGGACGAACCAGGTACATAAATGTCGATAGCTGATGATAGCATACCATCACCCATGCCATTGCTGTCTTCGACATAGACAAAGAGTTTCAGCATGGTGCTGTATGGCATCGCACATCCACTGAACGTCAAAGTTGTTGGGGTACCAGCCGTGATTGCCTGGCCCAACTTCCTACAACTCAAAGCTCCATACGCCCACATTTGTCCAGACTTCGCAGTAGCCACCGTCACCAGTGCAGCATTGGCCTCGCTCACCACGTAGGCCCATAGGTTTCCACTCTTTGTGGTCTCGACACTGACAGTAAAACCATCAATACCAATAGCTGAGGTCACTGAAGGAGTCATGACCAATGCATTGGATGTAGGACTCCGGAAGGGAGCTGCTGCCAATGCACCATCGTCATGCATTCCAACATCCGCCACATAGACCATCACAGCATAGTCCGTGGAAAATGCCAAGGAGCAGTTGTCAAGGTCGACCTGTGTCTGAGTGTTGTCAATGGTCATCTGTGTTTGACACATAGAGCCACCTACGGCACCTGTACCAGCCATGATTGAAGCTGCTGTGGCTGCACTGACATCACTGGATGGCAAGATCTGAATCCATGCGTTTCCAACCGCTTCGGAGGCGGTGAACTGTACAGAGACCTTGGTCTCTGTGGTATTTCCCACCAAGGTAGGGAAGTCCGAGAAGCCATTGGAAGTACCTGGTGGCGTCATGATAGACACAAAGTACAGGGTGCCATCTGACCGTGCGTTGGTGTCCTCGATGTAGGTCACCAGCTGGTATTTGGTCCCATGTCGCAGCTGACAATCTGTCAAGGTCACTGACACCTGGCTGAGACTTTGAACAGCAGTTCCACCAATGGTACTTTGACCATTCACCTGACAATTAGCACCTCCTAAGGCACCTGTCATGGTCCTTACCGAACTTCGTGTGAGCAGCGGAGCTTGAAGTTCAGTCACCACCATGGTGTAGAGGTTCGCCGGAATGGTGGCCATTGCACCCTGGTCAGTGGCCTTTGGTGTGAAGGTGAAGGTGATCTGATCCGTCAAGACCGTTTTGGCCAACATCGGAAGGCTCTGAAACTCCATGGAGACAGGTGGAACCACCACTGACACAGGATTTGAGGCTTGACCATCAGTATATGTAGAGTTCAAGCCTTCCACATAGGCAAAGGCCTTGTAAGACACACCACGTTGCAGTGCACATTGAGACAGCGTGATGGTCTCGTTCATACCACCAATGACTTGTCCCTGGATATGACATTGGGCACTTCCCAATGAGTAGGTGCCCACCTTGATAGCATTGGGATCCACCCATTCTTCATGGATATTCGCGACCACCATGGCCCACACTTTCCCTTCACTTTCAGAAGCCAAAAACGTCAACTGAAATCCCTCGGGTGACACCAGACTGTCCACCACACTGGGCTGTGTCAGGAAGGTGTTGGTGTAAGGCACCATGAACGGTACAGCTGGTGCAAGTACACCATCATCACCGTTGGAGGTGCCCTCCACATAGACGAAAAGCCGATAAATATCGCCACCTTTCATGTTGCATCCATTCAAGGTGATGGTCTGCGTTTGGTCGTTAATCACATAGTTCCATCTGCTGCAAAGCGCGTCGCGCAAGAACTTCATTGCCCTCACTGTCATGCAGTCGCCCACATGATTTGGAACCACCATGGCCCAAAGACGACCCATTGTATTGCTTGCCGTTAAGGTGAAGGTAATCCCATCGCTGCTGGCAAGAGCACCATCAATCATCACCAACTTGGGATACGCATTGAAGGTATTCGTCGTACCATTGGTAGGAACCATCACGTCGATACCGGCTCCGATTTGGCCGTCATTGTCTGCACCAGCATCTTCGATGTACACCATGGCCTTGTAAAGTGTATCCAGGCTTAAGCCGCAGTTGTCGATGGTAAAGCTCTGCAGTCCACCAGTAATCGCCAAACTCGTTTTAGAGCAAATGGCACCAGTTGTCGCCTTGATCCCTGCAATTGTGGCAGTGATAGCATCCATCTCTGGAATCACCACGGCCCACAGCATTCCAGTGGCCTCCCGAGGCTCGAATTCGATGGACACCGTAGTAGTACTTGGCGTTGCGTCCAGTCGAGGATACGGATAAGTTCCTGTAAAGTCGTTGGATGGCATCACGTTCAATTCCACGGGCTCGGCCATCACACCATCGTCCCGCATGTGCCCGTCCTCGACATAGACAAAGAGGCGATATTTGCTTCCACCAAAAAGTCGGCATCCAGTCAAGACGACTGTGCTTTCTATGTTGTTCACAAAACCCGTCCATTTACAAGTCGCATCTCCAACGGCACTCATGAAAGCCTTGACGTTGGCCACAGTCAAAGTGGAATAGTCAGCTTCTGCTGCAATCATGACATAGCCAGAGCCTGCCGATGCGCTTGGTGTAAAGCTAACACTGAGGCCATCCTTCGTGAGGCCCGAAATGCTTGGCTTCACCACGAAGGAGTTGGAAGAGGCAGGCACTTGGAAACGCAAGGTTTGAAGAGCGCCATCGTTGTCCAAGCCGCCATAGGCTTCCACGTAGACGAACATGGAGTACCAGCCCATACCAAGCATACCACAGCCATGCATCAGCATCTGCAAGGAGATATTGGCGGTGACGGGGACCGCGCTGCTGCGGCATGACGGTCGTCCCAATGCACCATCGCCTGTCTTCACCTTGGATGGTGTTGACGTCGGCATCGGGGTGTACACGTCATCGTCATCTTGCACAATCATTGCCCACGCCGAACCCGAAGCTTCTGCAGTGAGTTCCACCGTGACTTGGTCGGAACCTAAAAAGCCAACCACCATGGGGGTTCCAACAAAGGCGTTGGAAAGTGGATAGATCAGGTTGTTGTCGCGGTACACTCGATAGCCAGACACGGCCCGGCCGCAGTTATCCGCGGTTTCAGGCCAGGCAATGGCAATAGACCATGGACTTCCAGAAATTTTGTAGGGCGCTGCTACCAAGGTCCGTGGTGTACATCGCATCTCTGCCGCAAACACACTGGTGCGGGCACCTGCACCCACATCATTCACAGCCACCGCGTAGAATCGGTAGGTTCGGCCGTTGGACAACGAATTGATGGTGGCACTTCTCTGCGTTCCAACGTAGGTCAGGGTGTAGATACCCGAGGCATCACCGGCATCACGGTAGAGCTGATATGACTTCACTTCGGCTCCACCATCAATCAATGGCACATCCCATGTCAATGTCATCGAGCTGGGGGTGCGTTGGTCCACCATATCCAAAGGCGTCAGTGGGGAATTCATCTTCAAGCGCAAATCCACCGGTTCAGAGGGTTCAGCACCACACACACGCGATACCGATGGGCTTGGGCCACCCCATCCCACAATATTTCGAGCAGCGACAGTAATGAGATGATGCTGCCCGGTGCCACAAATGATCTGCACCGATGTTAAAGCTGATACTGATGTACCATCATAACGATCACAGTTGCCGTCGAAGGTCACCTTATATCCCAACGTCAAGGATCCTCCATTGTCCAAAGGCTCATTCCATGTCACTCGCACGCGGTCCGTGTATCCAGGAACTGTTTCAACCAAGGGCGTTTGAGGATTTCCAGGTACTGCGGCAACCACCTGTTGAAAGACTGAGGTGTAAGGACCAGTACCCACCACCGTTTCGGCCGCCACTCGAAAACGATAGGGTCGACCTTTTGTCAGATACTCCACCGTGGTGTAGGTTCCAGCGACCACCGCTACATCTTGGAATGCACCACCAAGGCCATCATCAGCTTGGACACGATAGAAATCCACCAAGGCTCCACCGGAATCTGCAGGAGGTTCCCACATGAGGGTGATTGAAGTCCTGGTGGAAGCCACGTATCCCAAGTTTCGAGTGATTCCAGGCAAAGAAGCTGCAAAGGCTGTGACGTGAGCACTATGAGGACCAAAGTACTCCAAGGCATCGTTCTTCGCCGCGATGCGGTAGATATACATTTGCCCCGGACTCAATGATGCTGCATCAGTATAGGTCTGTATCGGTGTGGTCACATTGGCAATAGCTTCAAAGCCCTGCCCCGCATCACGCTCGATGCGATAGTAATCCAACTCTGTGCAACCAGTGCTCTCTGGAATATCCCAGGCCAGTGTGATGGAACCAGTACTAGAAGCCACCACACGGGCGGAACGTGGCTGCGAAGGTGTGCGGGCCAACTTAAAGGCCGCCAGGCTACTACGAGGACCTTCACCAATGCTGGTGACAGCCGATACTTCCGCCTTGTAAATTCGGCCGCACACCAGCGAGGTGGCCGTATATTCCGTGGCTGAAGGCTTATCGCTTCCATCATAGACCAAGGCTGTGACATCATCCCGGCCAGTATTCATGTACAAGCGATAGCCACCCAAAGGAGCACCACCCGTCTCTGAACTTGCAAGGGGCAACCATGCCCAAGTCATTGAGACCGAGGTAGTGGAGGCTCGTGTCAAACCACTCGGTGCCAAGGTTGGTGCCGTGCCCACCACCTGTGATACGATGTTGGAATAGGTGCCACCTCCGGCATTCGTCACCGCTTTGATGCGGAATTGATACACCATGCCCTGGTTCAGATTGTAAATCTGCTTCGTGAACTGTGTGTTGTCAGGATATGGCCCATCTTCCTGCCAGGTATTGAAGAGTGGTTCTGGAGCATATTCCAAGATATAGTTCAACACAGGCTCGCCACCATTGTCCTGAGGTGGCTTCCAACTGCAAAGCACCGTTTCAGCACCTGCGGTTACGACCTGCAAATCGCTGGGCGCCGACGGTTCCACAGCCATCGCACGGTATAAAACGTCGGAATCAGGTCCAGCACCCACCAGATTCAAGGCACGTACAAAGGAACGATAGACACGGCCCGGCACTAGACCGGTCGCCACGAAGTAAGTCTCGAAGGGTTTGTTGTAACCATCATAGGTTCGGCTGAACTTTCCTCCAAGACCATCATCCATCCAAAGTTCATATCCTTTGAGGATCGAGAAATCCGTAGAACCAATCTAAGTGGTTCCCAAGAGCGGTAACCAATTGAACAGCAGCTCCGTTGAGGAGACGTGCGTCGCGTTCAACCCAGTGACTTGTCCCGGTAGAGAGGCTGTATAGGTCTCTAGGTAAGGAGAATCACTACCCCAAACATCCAGGCAGTTCTTGGCTTGAATGCTCCAAAGATATGTGGTGGCACATTCCAAGCCTGCCGTGAAGTAGGAGATGGTTGTTGCAGGTACCTCAGTAGCTGTTGCCACGTTATCCCGAAGGATGCGATAACGCGTCACCGGACAGCCGCCATCATCCTCTGGTACCGTCCATTTCAATGTGACCGATCCGCCAGAACATGAGCTGGTAATGAGAACCGGCTGTCCAACGGGGCTTGGCATGGATGCGGACAAAATCCGCTGCACCACACTTTCAGGACCTTCGCCTGCAGCGTTGCGAGCAGCCACGGTGAAAGAGTAGTAGCGTCCAGTCGCCAAATCACTGCTTTGAAAGCTGGTTGCTGCACCGCGATAGATTTGTGTGAGACTTCCACCCAAACCATCATCCCGTCGAAGGATAAACTGGTAAATATCAGCTCCATTGTTGGCAGGTGTTGTCCAAGATACTGAAATGTTTGTCTTCGACTGTGACACCAAAGTAACAGCAGCTGGTTGCGATGGTAAACCTGCTGCCACGAAGGTGGCCAAGTTACTGAAGTCGCTGGAGGATTGTTCGTGTTGAATCTGAATCCTGTAGCGATATGTCGATCCAGCAGTGACAGTGGTATCTGAATAGGTGAAGTCAGGTGCATCCACTGTAGCCAAGACAGTGAAGAGACCCTCCTGACCATCATCACGTTGCACTTCCGTTGTCAAGATAGGCATGCCTCCATTGTCCGGTGGTGTCCAAGTAAGATTAATCACTGCTGGCACAGCTGAGGTAGCTGTAGCCATAGGAGGCAACGGTTGGTCGGGTGGCGCTGCTGCTGTAAGAGGTCCAAAGATGGAGCCGCTACGGCAACCACGCTTATTACAGGCAGCCATGAAGAAATTGTATCGGCGACCTGTGACCAAACCTGTGTATTTGTACTCGTTGCCCGTCACTGACAAGGCGGTATCTACCTCGAAGTAATTGGTTGGAAGTACATCAACACGGACAAAGTCACCACCCAAACCATCATCACGGTAAGGTTCATAACTAGTGATGGGACTGCCACCATCATTGCCAGGAGCATTCCAACTGAAGGTGACAGCAGTGCGTGTCTGGCTTCCTGAGACCTTTGCAAGGACCACAAGATCCGGCACATCTGTCGTGGTATAGAGGGCAATGCCACTCCTTTCACCTGGCAAGGTACAAGCAGCATCATTGGTACAAAGACCTTGACCATCATAGGCGTGCAAGGAGCTGCCAGTACCACTAGGACAATCTGCATGTGCTTGAATTTGAATCTGATAATCCAAGCCACTCAATAAGTTGGGCACTGCAAATTCGGTTCTTGACATATCACAAACCAAGACTTGTGTAGTTAACAAGCCATTCACTGTTCCATCATTATGATAGATGGCATATTTCACAATAGGTGATCCTCCATCCGAAGGCGGTGGATCTAATCCAATGGTGATAGATCCGAAGCTCGCCGTCACGAAGCGTGGTTGCAACGGTGCGGAGGGAGGGGCGGCGGCCAGAAACGTGAAGATGCTGGTGCGGGTGCCCTCACCCACACTACTCACCGAGCTCACCTGATACCAGTAACGTCGTCCCGAGGTCAATCCTGTATGTTTGAAGGATCGTACCGATGGACTTCCTGATCCATCAAAGACTAGGGTTAAGGCATCATCAATACCTGTATTCGCATAAACCCGGTAACCAATCACCAAGGCTCCACCGGTATCCGCCTCAGAAGTTACAGGAGACCATTGAACTTCAATGGCAGTCTTTGTGGTTGGTGGATCATCACGAGTGACTGAGGCAGGTGGTACTGGTAGGTTGGCTGCTGTGGCCACCAAATATGGTGAGACATCTGCGAAGTTATCATCTTCCACACCATTGATGGCCAACACTCGATATTTGCATTTTCGTCCAGGATTGCACAAGAAAGCTGTATCATCCAGGCAAGAATGCAAATTCTCAGGCAAGGTCGTCAAATAGCTGTTGTCGTCTTGGAGACATTGAACGGTTCCAAAGAAATAAGTATCTGAGTTAGCCCGCTGCACCTTATATCCTGAAATTGGCATGCCACCGTTGTTGCTTGGAGCTTTCCATTGGATTTCCACAATGCTCAGGGTGGTTGATTTCAAAGTAGGTTGTGCTGGTGGATACGGACGCCTTGCGCAGTAGCGTGGTAAGGAGGCTGAATAACCCGACTCGCCAGCATCACTGATGGCTGTTGCACGGAAGTCGTGCATGTTTCCAGTTGTGCAACCAGCCAATGTGAAGGTACGTACCGTGCTCACACCAGCACCATCGTATTTCAAGACGTTGTCTGCGTACAGCCTGAAGCCCGTGACCGTCAGATCCGACAAGGGGATATCCCAGGAGACTGTGATGGTCGTCTCCGTGGATGTTACGAAACTCACGGTGGGTGCCGTGGGCACGGCACTGGCTGGAATGGTGGCTTCCGGGGAGTACATGGTATCTCCCACAGTGACCAGGTTAAAGGCTGAAACACGGTAGATATAGAAACTGTTGGCCGCGATGTTGGTGGTATCCACATAACTGGTGGAAGTGTAAGCACTTGCAGCTGTTGTCAACTGGCTCCAAGCTGCTGTTGGAGAGTCCTTACGCTCCACGATATATCCCAGGATGGGTGAACCACCGTTGTAGGGTGCAGTCCATGAAAAATGCACTGCGGTTGAAGAAGTAGATGCCCTGTTGACTAGAGGTCGTCCAGGCGCATCGGGTTTGGCAGCCGCCACAATGGAGAAGATATTGGATTTAGCACCATCTCCTGTTGGATTCACAGATTGCACCTGGAAACGATACGTATGTCCTGCCAATAATGCCACTGAACCATCCGAAAATACCGGTTGCCATGAGTAGTAAAGTGTAGAGGCCTTGGTACCACCATCCCATATGAGTTTGTCAATATTGCCACCATTACCATCATCAACCCAAACTTTATATCCACTCATCCCACTTGCACCAGTCAACAAAGGTTTCTTCCATGCAATGTCAATACGATAACTCGATTGGAAGGTCGCTTCCACGTCATACGCTTGACCTGCCACATCCGAGGCTGTCAAGGTGATTCGTTCGCTCCTGGGACCTTCACCAGCTGCATTCACCGCGGCCACCGCGAAGCGGTAGGGATTTCCAGGGGTTAAAAATTCAAAGAACTCCGTGGTGGTGGTGCCAGAAGCCGTGTTCTTGGAAATTTCAGTATATCCATCATCCATATAAAGTCTGTAGTAGATCAAGGATGATGAACCAATATCTGTAACAGCATCCCATGCCAAGGTAATCTTCTCATTGCTTTGATCCCCTTCACGTCGCAAGTTCACTGGTGGGCTGCCGGGTTTTCGGAACTCACAGCAAACCACGGCAGTAACGTCACTCAAAGGACTTTGGCCAATGCGGCTCCAGTAGGATGTCTGGAACAAATACTGTCGATTTTCTACCAAGCCTCCAATGACCAGATTCACTGTGGATGTTCCATCCATATCTCCTTCGTAACTGAAACGAAGGACTCCTCCAAGACCATCATTGCGGTACAAGGTATAACGAATGGTAGGTGACCAACCAGAAGGTGCACCCGTTAAGGGAGTAAAACGGAAGGTCATCGTGCCACTGCCAGTGCTAACCAAAAGCGCTGGATCAGGCTTGACAGGTGCCACTGAAGGTTGTGCAGAGATGGTCACTGGTTCGCCATCATCGCCGTTGGTGGCAAAGATCCTGTAATAATAGACTTGTCCCGTCACCAAACCAGCGTCCCTATAGGAAAAGGTATTCTCATCTGTCAGCGCCAACTGCGAATCAATGGCACCCCCTTGACCGTTGTCGCGAAAGATTCGATAGCCTACGATGGCCTTGGCACTATTGTCTTGAGGTGGAATCCAAGACAGTTGGTTCACGTCGTATTCGAAGTCATGGTGATAGAACGCTTCCACTTGTCCTGGCTTGTCAAAGACCAACACAGTTTGAGGGAACAGTCCCAACAAACTGCGTGAATGATACCAGGAATCTTTGCCAATCACCTGCCGTACTAAGCCTTGATCTGATGCCCATTCAAGGCGCATCCTTGCAAAACCGGTACGCTCATAATACATCACCTGAAGGTGATATAATCGAGCTCCGGTCAGAAGAATAGGTCTGGTTTCATACTGACCAGCAGTAGCCTGGCTTAAGACCAATTCATCATCAATCCACAGGTTGGCTCCATCATCACACGTGATATAAAAGGTGTAGTTGGCCGCAACAGGCACTTGCAAATAACCATCAAACTGAGCCGAAGCATAATCGGACGAATCGGCCGTCACCAAACCTTCTGCCCAATTGAAATCAATAGCAGTGTCCACTTGTGAAATGGCAGGAACACCTTCAACCCATCGATTATTGAAGTATCTCGCATTGATGCCACCTCGATTCAAGGCATAGCAATTCACCTTGTGCACTCCCGTAGAATCCAAGCGTAAGTTCACTCTGAAGAGTCCCGGTGCCGTGCGCACGGTATCCAAAGCGGGACGGAAGGGAGTGGTGCGTTGCTCAGGGCCATCCGCTTCACAGAACATGAAGTTATTGCCTTGGTCTGGCAAATCGTTCCCAAATTCGTCGCGGACCTGAAAGGTCACGCTGTTGTCGGTGCTCTTCCGAATTTCTGGGAAGAAAGTGGTGAAGGCATAGAGATAATTGACACCACTGGTGGAATCGATCGGCTTGGGATTGATCACTAACGCAAAAGTGTTGGGAGCCACGGGATTCACCGACTCACCGTTCACCCGAAGATTCACGTTTAAGGTCTGAGCCTGTGTGATCATATACGAACATCTGTACACTCCAAGTCCTTGATCAGCACAACTCATCCGAGCATCATCCAGTGTCACTTGTTCACCAATAGAGAGACCCCTGTGGTTCAACTGCGCATCACGCAAGGTCACAAAAAAGACGCCCTCAACTCCAGCTTCCGCATATTGCAAGCCAGTGCCAGTGATCAAGCTGTCCACAGCACTGGTAGGTCCAGGTTGAACCGTAGTAGTAAAAGGCGACCCAACAATGTCTTTACCATCCACCAATACGTGCATCGAGAAAACGCCCACTGCTACAGGAGTGATGGATGCAGTGTAGTTTCCACCTCCAAGGTATGTAAAAGACAGTGACACCGCGGGCACGGACGTCAAGTAACCCGTGATGGCTGAGGTCGTATCCGTGGAACGTGGATTGTCTTCTGCATCTCTGGTGTGAATGACAAAAGTATTGGCCTGCCCTGAAGTAATACTGGTGAGGCCAGCCCCTGAAGCCACCGAAGTGTTTGCCGCTTCCTGCGGCACCACAGTGGTGGTGGTATCCAAGGGAAGAACATTCAATGCATGAAGCAAATATTCGCTTGGGATGAGCTCATCCTCAAACTCTGTCGCTGCCCAATAGAGACGCACATAGGCTGTCCCCGCGGAATGCGTGTATTGAACTTCGATGTAGGAAGGGACGTGGGTAGTGAGCATCACCTGCGCAGAAGCGCGAACCGCAGTGTCCGAGTCGATCTCATCAATGATCCAAGTGGAGTTCACCATAACCCTGGCTCCCTTGTCCGCTTCGATTCGAATGCTGTGCAAACCAGTGGCTTTGGGCAACAAATAGCCGTGCCAATGCACCGAAAAGTAGTCTTCTGGACATGTTGCCACTGGACTTTCAGGCCAAATGATGTCCAACACCGGATCCACTCTCGTGTACTCAAAGAGTGCGAGTCCTTGATGTGGTCGATCATTGAGAAGTGAGACCAGGCTTTGAAATCCTGGAGTACGATAGTACCGTCCAATCAAACCACCACGAGCTGAGAGCTGTGTTACCACAGAGTAGGCGCCAACTTTGTTGATCTGCAAGGGAAAGTCATAGTTATCATCTACCAAGCTATAAGTGCCATCCACTTGCACGACAGGTGCAGTGGAGTCATCCATGTTGATAAACTCCGCCTTGATGAAAAGATCATTGTCCACCACCTTGTTACTGAAGGTGTCTCGAGGAACGCATTGGTACGGTGTTTGAATCCCTGCAATGATCTGCGAGGGAGTCGAGCAGTCGGTGCCATCGAACTTGGCAACTGAACTATTCACTTCGATCTCTGGTGTGGGTGTGTTGGAAATCTGGACACCAGCCAAGGTGATCTGCAAAGGATGCTTCCCAGCCAAGTGCGTTCCCACCTGAACTGTTACAGTCCCGTTGTTGTGATCCGTATAGTCCAAGGTGCTAGGACCAAAACGTCCCTGGAATAGAAGGTTCGGGGAGCTGCTCGTGCGATTGTTTCCAAACTGATCTCGTAGTTGCACCAAAGCTGGAACTGCCACACCCGCAAGGTAGCTGGACTGAACATCGTAGACCGCAGTGTTTGCTGGCGAGACTGCTGCTGGCTCCACAAACAAGGGAAAAGGACCCTGGGTCATGTTCAGCTGCGACAGCAGCTGTGACATCTCCAACTTTGAGATTTCCACACCGCCCACTTGAATGGACATGAGGCGATCACCGCTGACCGTTGGAGTCACCCGACAGTCATAAAGGCCAGTACTACCACTCGTTGCGGCTGTACAAACCCCATCATCCACCTCTGTCACTGGTGGTGGAGAGCTCACCCGGACAGTGATGGCATTGGTCGGTGTGGAAGCCAGAATGTTGCCATAGGCATCTCGAAGTTGTACTTGAAACGTGATCTCATCTCCAGCAACCGCAGTGCTGGGCGGCTTGGAACTCTCCGCCAGGCTCTTCGGGCCGTAGGCGGCGCTGGCCGGGTGGCCACGAAGGCTGAAGGGCGAATTGAACACGTTGCCGCCGTTGATCTTGATGAAGAGTTTGTGGTTTCCCTCCCGGAGGGCTGTGTATTTGATCTCATACAACCCCGCGCTCACATAACTGGATGTACCATAGAAGTACCGTCCAAACTCTGCACTGTTTAGGGCGGTGTCATCCAAGACGCTCATAGTCGTGAGAGTCCTGTAGGCTTCCCACTCGATGGATGCTGTCACATCACCCACCTCTTCATCCAGAGGATTGCTATAAGCATCTCGTGCTTGAACGAAGAAACTAGCTTCCGTTCCAGCTGTAAACTCGATGGAGCCCAAACCGGTCACAGTGGAGTCTGCTGAAGACACACGGCCAGGTCTTGCAATGAAATCAAAGGGACTGTCCTTGATGGGTCGGCCGTTCAAGGAGACAGCAACTCGATAGGTGCCAGCCACGTTTACCAGGTACTCCACTTGATAGAGTCCATCCATGGCATCTGGATTCACCGGTGCAGAGACCACCGTGAAGGTCACAGGACCGTTGAAGGTCACCTGGAACACTTCCTGGTTGCTTTTCAGCAAGTTGTCTGCCGTATCTTTGGCTTGGATATAGAAGGTGCGTGACTCTAAACATCTGGCTGCTGTGAGATATTCTCCATAGGCCACTGAATTGTCAGCATTCACTGTACCAGTGGCCACCTCCAATAGCACTGGTGCACCATTGATGATGGGCCCTCTAAAGAGCTTGCCAGGATTGATGAAGCCTCGCGGGGTCGAGAAGGAGGCCCACTCCAAACTGAGCGTGGCATTGCCGGCAACCTCCCTAAACTCCAGACGGATGGATGCCAACTCCCCAGCAGTCAAGGCAATGTTTCCCCAGAACTCCTGGCAACAGACATCCCATTTGTCGAAGACCATGACTCCATTCACCCAAAGCCTGGCAGAATCATCCGCATTGACGTAGAAGGTGTATGTCTCTGAATAGTCAGGCAGGACAAAACCTGTCCAACGCACTGAAACATAGTCCGAGGCATAGAGTGCCACAGCACCCAAGCCCCAATCGAAATTGATGTCAGGATCTTGTCTGGTAACCACTGGCATCCCATAGAGCCACTGGTTGTCCCAGTACTGACCAAGAAGACCTCCAGGTTCTATTGCTTGGACAAGCAACGAGTATAGACCCGCCTTTCGAAGCGTGTAGAAAAAACGATACATGCCACTGGAAGTGTCCACTGAATGAGTGCAACAAATCGGCTGGCCCAAGACATCCGGAGCATAGTTCGGATGAGGTGGTGCCACGCGCACACAAATGGTACCAGTAGAGTCAAGCTCACACACGTCATGGACCGACAAAATAAAGCGTCGGCCACCAACGATCTCATCCTGCTTTGTGACAGGATCCACCGCCCGGACTTGAGCGGTGTACGCTACGTCAGCACTCAAAGAGGTGGGAACACTTTCAGGCCGCGAATCGCTGGCAGCCATCAGATCCGAAATCCTCACCGAAGATGAAGTGTAACTGCTGAAGCCCACGCGGTTTTCAGCATAAACTCGGAAGCTGTACGTCAGAGATGCATGGAGGCCGGTGGCAATGAAAGTGAGTTTGGACGGTTGATTCGTACCATCATAGATTCGCTCCCAACTACCATCACCATTGGCCTCCATGTCCACGTGATAACCCAGGATGGGCGAGCCACCATTGGCTGGCACTGACCATAGAAGTTGGATGTTGTCTGATCCTACCTTCTCCAGTGCCGGTGTGATCCCTTGCCACTCCGGGACACCAGCGCTAATGAAGTTCACTATTTCACTCCGAGGACCTGCAAGCCCTGTAGCATCAATACCACGTGCTTGGAATTGATAGTGTCTGTCGACTTGTAAACCAGTCACTTGTACAGCTACCTCGCAAGGTCCTCGATAGACCTCAAAGCGAGGCTCATCTCCGACGCCGCTATCTCGAAAGAGTTCACACTCGAAAGCATCAGTTGTGGCTTTCAGGTACAAGGTAATTTCACCTGCCAAAGAACTGACACGCGTTGGAGCAATGCCAGTCCCAATAGGTGTCACGGCTTGCTCCTGTAGCAGAAGAACTAGGACGGTCAGGAGCCAACGCAAGTTGCCAAGAGCCAGGGCCGGTCTGGAAAGAGTGGGTAAAAAGCCCCCGCATCTCCCCATCGTCCACTGGCTCAGTGCTGCTCCCTTTTTTTTCCGCGCTCGCTGCGCCTATAGGCCTCGAGCACTGCTGAGGTTGGGAAGAGGCCTAACCTCC